>Ga0164242_10002145_pt1 | contig 22955 bp, 17 predicted proteins | sample OricomgcompostMG_FD_108783 | JGI IMG/M metagenome (GOLD analysis project Ga0164242, IMG submission 108783) | Miracle-Growth compost microbial communities from Emeryville, California, USA - Original compost - Miracle growth compost (MG) ... | reverse complement strand
GGTTTGAGCGGTCGCTGATCTCAGTCGCAGACGAACGGCGAATAGCTTCCGCTCGCGCCCTCGACCTGGACGGAAGACACGTTTCCGGCGGAGTCGTAGCTCACGTACACGTCGATGTCGTTTCCGCTCTGTGCGTGCTGCCAGTGGGTCAGCAAGCCGGTGCTGCCGTAGGTGAAGTACTCGTCGAGGTCATCGCCGCTCTGGGCGTGCTGCCAGTGCGAGAGCAGCCCGGTGCTGCCGTAGGTGAAGTACTCATCCTCGTCGTCGCCTGACGCCGCGCGCTGCCAGTGGGTCAGCATCCCCGTGCTGCCGAAGGTGAAGTACTCGTCCTGGTCGTTGCTGCTCTCCGCGTGCTGCCAATGGGTCAGCAGGCCGGTGCTGCCATACGTGAAGTACTCGTCCTGGTTGTCGCCGGTCGCGGAGCGCTGCCAGTGGCTGAGCACGCCGGTGCTGCCGTAGCTGAAGTACTCGTCCTGATCGTTGCTGCTCTCCGAGTGCTGCCAGTGGGTGAGCAGGCCGCCGCTGTCGTAGCTGTAGTACTCGTCGTAGGTAGGCGTTTGAATGTGGGTGATGCGCCCGTTCTGGCGGGACACGGTCATCTCGCCGGAGATCTGGACGTCGAGCCGCACGGCGATGAGCGAGTCGCGCTCGGCGATGCGGTTGCCGTACCGGGGCTGCACGCTCGAGCCGGTGATGGGTACGCAGGCGTCGGTGCCGGCGACGGGCGTCCCCGTGCTCGCGGAGGTCCCGCCACTGCTGGTGGTCGTGCCGCTCGACGAGGTGCCCGAGGTCGAGGTGTCGCCGGTGCCGGTGCTCTGGCCAGAACTGCCCGTGCTGCCAGCCTGTGAACCGGAGCAGGCCACGAGCGCCGACGTCGCCAGCGCGCAAAGCAGGAGTTGATTGGGGAGGCGCATCTTCGCTCCGTACCATTGATTCCTTCAGGCGCGGAGCACCTGGCCGAGCTTCTGGTTCCCCAACTCGGGCGCGGGCACGCCGCGCTCCCAGGCCAGCTTGCCGCCGATGAGCACCGCCAGGACGGCGGCGTCGTTGCGGCGCACCAGCCGGCGCAGCCCGCCGAACTCGGGCATCTCCTGCTCGGCGACCTCGTGGACCGCATCGGTCAAGCCGGTTGGGTCGACGATGCAGAGGTCGGCGCGCTTGCCCACCTCGAGCGTGCCCGCCTCGAGGCCGAGCCAGCCAGCGATCTCGCCGGAGAGCCTCTGCACCGCGCGGCCGATGGTCATGAACGGGCGGCCGGCGAGCTCGGCGTCGCGCACCAGCTTCAGCATGCGCAGCGGGAAGTTGTAGTGCGCCATGTTGCGCAGGTGCGCGCCGGCATCCGAGAAGCCCACGATCGCCGCGGGGTGCGCCACGATCCGCTCCAGCCATTCGGGCCGGTCGTTGCCCATCACCGTGAACCAGCGCAGCGCGTTGCCGTGCTCGGCGCAGAGCGCGAGGAAGGTCTCCACCACGTCCTGGCCGCGCTCGTTCGCGATCTCGGCGAAGGTCTTGCCCACCAGCTTCTCGTCGGGCGCGGCGAGGACGCGGCAGAGCTCGAGCTTGCGGTGGAAGGCGCGCGGCAGGAAGCGGTTGCGCCATTGCCGCGCGAACCAGGCGCGGTAGCTGGGATCGCGCAGCAGCTTGGCGCGCTCGCCGGCATCCTGGAGGTGCAGCGCCGCGGTGCCCGCGCCGAACTCCTCGAAGACCACCAGGTCCATCCCGTCGGCCCAGAGATCGAAGACCTCGGGCAGCGCCTGCAGCCGAAGATCGGCGCCGAAGAAGCGGTTGAGCTGGTTACACAGCCAGCCGGCGATGCGGAAGGCGAAGCGGTCGGCGCGGATGTCCATCATCGAGAGCGCGGTCAGCCGCAGCGGCTTGCGCCACAGCCCCACGCTCATCAGGAAGATGAGCACCGCGTTCACCTTGGTGCTGATGTTGGGCACCGCCTGCAACACCTTGCCGCGGGCGCGGAGGGTGCGCGCGAAGTGGCGGTACTCGCTCCAGCGCGCGAAGACCGAGGGCAGCGGCCGGCTGCGGAACTCGTCGCCGTCCATCTTGTCCCAGGGCAGCGTCTGGATGCTCATGCCCAGGTAGCCCGCCTCGAGCGCTTCGCCGAGCAGCCGGTCCATCTCGCCAAGCTCGGCGGCGCTGGGACGGACCTTCTTGTCCAGGCTCCGGGCGATGCCCATGGCCTTCATGCGCATCGCCGAGTGGCCGAAGAAGCTGGCCACGTTGGGACCGAGCGGGAGCGAATCCAGGTGCTCGAAGTAGCTGGCCGGGCCCTCCCAGGTCTTGCGGTCGCGGAGCAGCGGCAGGACCACGCTCCGCGGGATCGCCTCCACCCGGCAGAACATATCGGCGAGGTTCTGGGGCTCGCCCACCGCCAGCGAGAGCGAGCAGCTTCCGAGGACGACCGTGGTCACGCCGTGGCGCACGCTCTCGGAGAGCCCGGGCGAGAGCTCCACCTCGGCGTCGTAGTGGGTGTGCATGTCCACGAAGCCGGGCGTGACCCAGAGGCCGCGGGCGTCGAGGAGCTTCGCGCCCGAGGGCGGCTCGATGTGCTCGGCAATCTGCGAGACCTTGCCGGCGTCGACGAGGACGTCGCGCGAAAGGCCAGGGCCGCCACGGCCGTCGAAGAGCGTGCCGCCCTGGATCAGGATCGCCGGCACGGCCTTGGCTCAGGGACAGTTGCCGACATCGAAGTTGCCGGTGAGGTTGCTGGTGCCGCCGTCCGACAGATCGAGCTGCAAGGTGATGTCGCCCGATGCCTCGATGAACGCGCCCCCGTCGGTCGGGAAGCTGAAGGTTTCCAGGCCGATCTGACCGCGGGCCCCGGTGATCCCGTCGAAGTCGATGTCGGCGTAGCCGTGGATCTGGTCGTTGGGCACTCCGTAGCCCATTGGCGCGATGAACAGGCCGGAGCCGAACGGCGGGTAGAGGGTGAGCTCGAAATCGTGATGCACGCCCTGACTCGGTGCGGCCGCCCCGGTGAACCCGCAGCCGTTGATGCTGGTGTCGGTGAAGAAGAGGCTCAGCGAGGTGTAGCCCGAGCCGTTGATGGTGCCCGAGGCGTAGTGCGCCTGGCCACCGGCGTAGACCACGTTGAACGCGAGCGGACCGCTGAGCGTGTTCGGTCCAGGGGCGTGGGTGCCGCCGCCGGTCGAGCCGCTGCTCGAGCTCGTCGAGCCTCCGCTGCTGCTGCCGGTGTGGCTGCCGCCGCCGGCGGTGACACCGCCGCCGGTGGTGTCGCCGGGGTCGAAGCTCCCGGTCGAGCTGCCGCAGGCAGCAAGCAAGGAGCTCGCAACCACCAGGGTCAAAGGGCTCAGTCGCATGCGGAGTCACCTGTCGTTCGTCGGTCCACCGCGCAGGTTAGCTCAGGTGGTGCTCCCCGTGCCCGAGGAGCCGGACCCGGAGCTGCTGCCCGAACCGGAACCCGAGCCGCTGCTCGAGCCCGAGTCGCTGCTCGAGGCCGAGGCCGTCGAGCTGGAGCCCGAGCCGCTGGCCGAGGTCGAGCCGCTGGAGCCGCTCGCGCTGCTCGACGCGCTGCTCGCCGCAGGCGAAGCCGTGGTCCCGGCCGCGCCGCCCCCAGCACCGGCGCCGGCGCCGTTGCCGTCCTGCGGGTCGAACTGGTTGTTGGGCGTCGAGCCACAACCACCGAGCGAGAGCGCTCCAACGACCGCGAGTGCCGCGACGAATCGATTCATGTTTTGAGCCCGAATGTTTTGAGGGAGGACGGCGCGGTCGATCTTAGGGCTCCGCTTCGGCGCCCGGTCAAATTTCCGGAGTTCGCAGGCTCTGCGCCGCGTTGACCCTCTCCAACCCGCGTGTTACCCCGCCGCGAACGAGGAGCCGCCATGGACTTTCAACTCTCCGCTGACCAGAAAGCGCTTCAGGACACCGCCCGCAAGTTCTCCCGCGAGGTGGTCCGGCCCAAGGCCGCGCACTACGACGAGACCGCCGAGTTCCCGCGCGACCTCATCGCCCAGGCCTGGGAGCTGGGCCTGCTGAACCTGGCCATCCCCGCGCACGCCGGCGGCCTGGAGCTGCCGCACCTCGACCAGACCATCGTCGCCGAGGAGACCGCCTGGGGCTGCGCGGGCGTCGCGACCTCCATGGTGGCCAACGACCTCGCGCTGCTGCCGATCATCCTCGGCGGCACCCAGGAGCAGGTCGACCGCTTCTGCCGGCCGTTCACCGAGGCGCTCAAGTTCGCCAGCTTCGCGCTCACCGAGCCGGGCGCGGGCTCCGACGTCGCGGGGATGAGCACCACGCTCCGCCGCGAGGGCGACGAGTACGTCATCAACGGCGCCAAGTGCTTCATCACCAATGGCGGCGTGGCCGACCAGTACACCGTCTTCGCCACCCTCGATAGGAAGCTCAAGCACAAGGGCATCACCTGCGTGGTGGTCGAGGGCCGGCCCAAGGGCATGACCGTGGGCCGCCACGAGAACAAGATGGGCCAGCGCGCCTCGAACACCGTGCAGCTCACCTTCGAGGAGGTGCGGGTTCCGGTCGCCAACCGCATCGGCGAGGAGGGCGAGGGTTTCAAGATTGCCATGCAGACCCTCGACAACTCCCGGCCGCTCACCGCCATGTTCAGCGTGGGCATCGCCCGCGCGGCGATGGAGCACGCCATCGATTACGCCAAGCAGCGCCACCAGTTCGGCAAGCCCATCGCCGAGTTCCAGGCCATCCAGTTCATGGTCGCGGACATGGCCATGAACATCGAGGCCGCGCGGAACATGGCCTACAAGAGCGCCTGGCTGCTCGATCGCGGCGAGCGGAACACGCTCGTCTCCAGCTACGCCAAGAGCTTCGCCGCCGACATGGCCATGAAGGTCACCACCGATGCGGTGCAGGTGTACGGCGGGTACGGGTACATCAAGGACTACCCGGTCGAGAAGCTGATGCGCGACGCCAAGCTCATCCAGATCTACGAGGGCACCAGCCAGGTGCAGCGGCTGGTGATCGCCCGCGAGCTGCTCAAGGGCTAGGTCGCTCGAAGGGCTTGGCTTGGCGTCGCCGCCGCGGGTGCATACCCGTGGGAGAACGCACACTCTCCCATGAGGACTCGGTGGCCGACCTCCCCGAGGAAGCACGGAAGTTCATCGACCGCTACATCGACTCGCTCGAGAAGCTGGAGGTGCTCCTGCTGCTCCAGCGCAGCCCCGAGCGGCAGTGGACGGCGAGCGCGGTGGCCTCCGAGCTGCAGATCAGCTTTGGCACGGCGGACCGGCAGCTCAGCAAGCTGTGCGCGCAGAACCTGCTCGACGTAAAGCTGGGCCAGGACCTCTTCTACTCGTTCTCTCCGCACCTGCCGCACCTGCAGGAGGGCGCGCGGGCGCTCGCGCGGGCCTATGCCCAGCAGCGGCTGGCGGTCCTCAAGCGGGTGGCGCAGCGGCCGCCCGAGGCGATCCGCGACTTCGCCAACGCGTTCCACATCACCAAGAAGGACGACTCCGATGGTTGAGGCCGTGTACATCCTCGGGGCGCTGATAAGCCTCGCCTGCGCCGTGCTCCTGCTGCGGAGCTATCTGCGTACCCGCACCGGCCTGACCCTCTGGAGCAGCCTCTGCTTCATCGGGCTGGCGGTGAACAACATCGAGCTGCTGATCGACCTCTACATCATCGGGCCGGAGGTGAGCCTGGCCCTGCTGCGCAGCGCGACCGCGCTGGCCTCGTTCGCGCTGCTCGCCTTCGGCCTGCTGTGGGAGCGCGCATGAACGACTTCCTCTGGGGTGCCATCGCTGCGCTGTGCCTGGGCATCGCGGTGCGGTTCGCCTGGTTCTGGCGCAACACCCGCGACCGCCTCTTCGCGCTCTTCGGGTTGGCCTTCACCGCGCTGGCGAGCTACTGGATCCTGCTCGAGGCGCTGCACCCCGCCGACGAGGTGCGCCACTGGTTCTACCTACTGCGGCTGCTCGCGTTCGTGCTCATCCTGGTGGCCATCGTGGACAAGAACCTGGCGCGGCGCGAGAGCTGACTAGAACAGGCCGATGGAGAACTGCACGTAGCTGAGCGAGAAGACCGTCTCGTTGAGCTTGGTGTCGGGCACCGCGTTCATGCCCACGTCCAGCGCGAGCGGCCCCACCGGCGTGGCGTAGCGCAGGCCCACGCCGGGGTTGAAGCGCAGCGCGGTGGGCGAGAGCGTGGCGTGCTCGGGCGCGTCCCAGAGGTTGCCGGCGTCGACGAAGACGGCGCCCTCGAAGTTGCCCACGATGGGAAAGCGCAGCTCGGCCTTGTAGAGCACGAAGGCGTCGCCGCCGCCGGAGACCAGGGTGTGGCCCTGGCGCAGGATGTTGGCGGTCTCGCTGCAGCCCACCGCGTTGACCAGCCGGTTGCAGGCATCCACCTGCTGCTCGAGGACCGGCCGGTCGTCCTCGGCGGGCATGCTGTCTTCCGGGTAGCCGCGCATGCTGTTGGTGCCGCCGAGGAAGAAGCGCTTGGGGGCGATGGTGGTGGAGCCGGGGTCGAGCTTGTACACGCGGCCCATCCGCGCCGAGAGCGCCAGCGTGGCCCGCTTGCCGAGCGGCAGGTACACGCTCGCGGTGAGCTGCGGCTTCACGTAGCTCACCAGCGTGCCGCCGAGGCTCCGGGTGAGCTCGGCGCTGGCCTGCACCAGAAAGCCGGAGTGCGGGTTGGCGCTGTTGTCGCGGAAGTCGAAGGTCACACCGGGAGTGAACGAGTAGAGCGGGGTCACGCCCTCGGCGAAGCGGAGGTTCACCAGGTCGGCCTGGCTGAGCACGCTGATGACGTCGGAGAGGTTCTGCTGGTGGTTCACATCGTCGCTCTCGACGGTGTTGAGCAGGCTGGCGGAGAACCAGCGGCTGACCTGCCAGTCGAAGCCGAGCAGCGCCGCCTCGCGGGTGAACTGGTACGCGGGCCGGTTGATCCGCTCAGCGACGAGGTCGAGGTGGGCGGAGACCTGCTGCGGCTGGAAGGCGAAGATCCGCGAGTCGCGCAGGCCCAGGTCCACGTGCCCGCCGAAGCCGGCCAGCCCCGGCTCGGCCTGCAACAGCCCGAGGCCGAGCACCGGATAGCTCAGGTTGAAGTAGTTCACCTTGGCCTGGAGCGTGGCCTCCAGGCCGAGGCCGAAGAGGTTGGCGCGGTTGGCCTCGAGGTAGGCGCGCGGCCCGTCGACCAGCGAGCCGCCCAAGGAGGCGACGATGTCGGTGCGCGCGCGCTCGTCGACCTCGACCACCAGGTCCTTGGCCGCGGCCTCGTGATCCAGATCCAGCGGCCGCACCTCCACCCGGCTGAAGATGCCGAGCGCGAGCAGGTTGCGCTCGGAGAGATCGACCTTCTCCTGGTCGAAGAGGTCGCCGGGCTGGAGCGCGAGCCCGGAGCGGATCACGCTCTCGCGGGTGTGCTCGTTGCCGCGCACGATGACCGAGCGCACGTGCACCAGCGGCCCGGGCGTGACCTTGTAGACGACGTTGACCTGGGTGTGGTCGGGCGTGAAGAGCTCGGCGTCGACCACCCGCGCGAACAGGTAGCCCTCCTGCTGGAGCTTCCGGGCGATGGCCAGCCGGGTGTTCTCCTCCTCGACCGCGTTGAAAGGACTGCCGAGCTTCAGGGTGGCCAGGTGCACCAGCGGCTCGTCCTGGACGATGCCCTCCACCCGGAGGCCGCTCACGAACGTCCGCGGGCCCTCCACCACCGGGACGTGCACCACCGCGGTGCGGTTCCGCTCGTCGATCTCCAGCCGCGGCAGGTCGACGTTCACCTCGAGGTAGCCGTCGGCCTTGTAGAGGTCGACGATCCGCGCCAGCGCGTCTTTGTACGGCGGCTCGGCGAAGACGGTCTCCGGGGTGGGCCGGAAGGCCGCCGCGGTGGAGCGGGAGTCGCTGGCGGGCAGCGCGAGCTCGCCCTGCTCCAGGCTCTCGGCGGCCTCGTCGGGATCGGGCACCGCCTCACGCAAGCTCTCGTGCACCCGCTCCACCAGAAACGCGTCGTCGAAGTGGTGGTTGCCCTCAAACTCCACTCTCGCCACCCGCAGCGGCAGGCCCTCATCGACATCGAAGATGATGACCAGCCGCGCGTGATCAGGGCTCCAGACCTCCTCGGGGACCACCTTGGCGTCGAAGAAGCCGTTGAGCAGGTAGAAGCTGCGCACCCGTGCGGCCATGCGCTCCTGCTCGGTCTCGTCGAGCCGATCCTCGGGCGAGAAGCCCAAGTGGGCGCGCAGGGTGCGCGAATCGAAATGCGCGTTGCCGTGGAAGTGGAAGCGGATCTGCGGGCCGGCCTCCACCGGCACCATGAGCTGCGCCTGCTCCCCATCGCCGAGCGGCACCGCGCGCACCTGCCCGACCTGCGCCTGGTAGTAGTGGTCTTTCTGGTAGCGCCGCTCGAGGCGCTCGACCGCGGCGGAGACGGTCGCCGCATCGGCGATCTGGCCGAGCTGGAGCCCGAGCGCGGCCTGGAGCTCGTCGGGGCTGAGCCGCACCTCGCCGGTCGCTGCCAGGCTGGCGATCCGCGTGGGGACGCCCTCGTCGATGCTGAAGGTGACCGAGACCTCGCTCTCGTTCTCGTCCTCGGCGCGCGCCGAGACCTTGGCGCTCTGATAGCCGCGGCGCTGGTAGGCGAGCTGGAGCGCCTCGCGCATCTGCTCGAGCTGCTCGGGAAAGTAGGGCACCGGCAGGGAGACCGCGCGGCTGGCGCGCCCGGGATCCTGGAGCGCCCCCATCGCCACCGCGGTGAGCTCGGGGACGGTGAGCGCGCTCGCCCCCTGGAAGGTGAAGGTGGTGAGGCGCTTCTGCGGCGGCAGATCGAAGATCAGCGCCACCCCGCCTGGCCGAGGCGCCTCGCTCACCACCACGTCGGCGAACTCGCCCGAGGCGAAGAGCCGCTCGATGGCATCGCGCACCGCGACCCGGCTGAGGCGGTCGCCACGCTTGATGGCGATCTGGCCGAGCAAGAGGCTGAGCTGCGGGAGCAGGAAGCGCTGCGGCGCGTGGACCACCACCTCCACCACCACCGGCGCGGGATCGAACGAGAGCGGCGGCGCCCCTTCGTTCGACGGCGGCGAGGCCGGGTTGGTGGCGGCTATCGCCTGCGCGCGGCCGCGTTGCACGAAGCTCGTCTGGACCGCGAGCACTGCGGCGGTCACGACCAGCCATCGCCTCGAGCCGGACGGTCGCGGTCGGGAGACCGCTCCCACAAAAGCCCTGGCTTCCGGTGCGCGCATTCGGGCCGCTACTTCATCTCCCAGCGCAGCTTGAGGTCCAGGCCGACGTCGGGGAAGTTGTAGTCGGAGTTGTCGCGGTCGAGCTGCATCTGCACCGAGCTCGAGTCGTTGAAGCGGTACTCGCCCTGCATGCGCAGGCCCTTGCCGCCGGCCACCACCGGCTCCTGCACGCGAAGCCGGAGCTGATCGGTGAAGAGCTTGCCCTCGATCTCCGCGGTGGGCTGCATCGAGCCCAGCGCCTGCGAGTAGGTGCTGGTCACCCGCAGGCTGGGATCGCGGAGGATGGTGTTCTTGGGGATGAAGTAGCCCGCGGCGCGGTCGATGCCGGTGATCGAGCTGAGCACATCCACGCCCACGCCGAGCGCGGCCGAGTTGCCGATGCCGGTGCGGTCCTGGGAGGTGAAGCCCAGCGTCAGCAGGGTGAGGATGTCGCCCTGCGCGAGGTCGGGGGTGCTGGAGAGCTCGGTGTGGGTGTTGTCGGCGGTGCCGAAGGCGTGGAGGCTTATCTTGTAATCGCGGGCGATGGTGGTGGCGTGGATGTCGAACTCGGGGGTGATGCGCTCCGAGTCGCGGAAGCTCACCAGGAGCTGATCGAGGGTGAACTCGTTGTTGCGGAAGGTGGCGGTGCCTCCCGGGGCCGCCTCGATGTCGCCGCGCAGCAGCGGGTGGGCGTCGTCGCCGAGCACCGAGAGGTCGCCCTTCAACTTGGTCTTCACCAGGTTGTTTCTCACTTCCACGTCACCGTCGAGGTGCACCTCGAGATCCGCGAAGCGTACCACCTTGGTTCTCTTGGTGAACGTTTGGGCGTCGAGCTTCTGGCGGGTGAGATTGGAGACCAGGCTGTTGAGGTACAGGTCCTGGTCGTAGATGAAGCTGTCGACGCCGATGGAGCCGGAGAGCACCGGATCGCTCGCTCGTCCGGAGAGCTGCAGCGCGCCAGAGAGCGTGGCCGGCGGCAGGTTGGCGAAGCGCCACTTGGTGCCGTCGAGCATCAGCCGGACGTCGTAGCTGCCTGGCCGGAAGTGCGAGAGCCCCACCGTGCCGGAGAGGTCGAGCCGGCCACCGTTGAGCACCCCGCCGAATTTGTCTATCTCGACCGCGGCCTGGGTGAAGCCGAGCTCGGCGTCGAGGTCCTCGAACGCGAGCGGAAAGTCGCGGAGCTTGAGCCGCCCGCGCGAGAGCGACAACGTGCCCACCACCAGCGGTTTGTCCTGGGTGCCAGTGAGGTGGGCGGTGATGCGCGCGTGGCCGCTCGAATCATCGATCGCTGGCACCACCGTCTCGAAGAGCTTGGCGTCGATGGAGCCGTTCACCCGCACATCCAGGGCGTGCTCCGGCCCCTGCCGCGTCCCCTGCACCGAGAGCACCGTCGCCTGCGCAGCGCTGCCGCCGAGCGCGTGGCCGCGAAACGAGAAGCTCTCGAGGGTGTAGCGATCGCCGTCGAAGGCCAGGCGCACCGGCTCGGTGTTCTCCTCCACGTAGTCGCCCTTGCTGAACGAGACCTTGGGCAGGAGGTACTCGCCCCGGTAGCCGGCGGTCCCGCGGAGATCGCCCTGCAAGGCGAGCGTGCCCTGAACCTTGCCGCCCACGTCGCTCCAGCCCGGACGCGCCGGGACGTAGCTCGCCAGGTTGGGCACATCGAAGGTGAGCTTGGCGTGGAGCGGGAAGTTGCCCTCCCAGCGCACCTGGCTCTGCACGGTGACATCGTCGCCGAGCTGCCCGCTCACCTGCATCGCATTGCCGACGCCGACGACCTCGAGCTTCGCGGTGCCCAGCGGGAGTCCAAACCCGCCGAGGCCCTGCGCGCTCATTTCGCCGTGGACCTCCGGCTCGGCCTGGGTGCCGGTGACGGTGGCGCTTCCCGCCAGGGTGCCTCGCAGCGACCAGTCGGCGAGCTCGGGTGAGGTCGCCAGGGCCGCGGGCACGCCGCGCGCGCGCAGGTGGTAGTCGAGCTCGCCACCCACCTGCTGGCTCCCGCCGAGCATCCAGGTGCCGGCCGCGCCGACCAGGCTGAACTCGGGAACGGTGAGGGTTTCGCCGGCCTCGCTGTGCATCGCGAAGTCGCCGTCGCCCAGCGGTCGCCCGAACGCCACCAGATCGCGGAGCTGGAGCTGGATGTCGCTGGTGGGCGCGCGCACCGGCCCCTTGGCCAGCGTGACCGACCCGCTCACCTTTCCGGTGGTGCGGCCGTGGAAGGCGTCGAAGGCCCAGTTCACGTCGCGCAGCATCTCCAGCAGGTCCTCCACCCGGCCGTCCTCCCAGGCGAGCTCACCTTCCGCCGCGGGCATCTTGGGCGCGGAGAAGTCGAGCAGGCCGTGGCCGCGCAGGGTGGTCTTGCCCACCGTGGCCGCCAGGTCCTTGCCGGCGAGCACCAGGTCCGGATCGAAGTGCACCGCGCCGGTGATGTGGCCGGGGTGCACCGAGGCGACCGAGAACCCTTCGAGGTCCACCGCGCCGTCGATGACCTGCTTTCCGTACGGGCCGCCGATGTGGATGCCCATCACCGAGCCAGCGCCGCCCCAGGGGAGCCCGGCGATGGGCCCGAGCTCGCCGAGATCGATGTGCGAGATGTCGCCGGTGATGTCGAGGCCGCGCGAAGGATCGGTGTAGAGGATGGCGTCGACCAGCGCCGCACCGCCGCCCTGGGTGCTCAGCTTGGCGCGGCCGAGGCGCACCCGCTCCGGGTTGATGGAGAGCTCGGTCTCCACCCGGGCCTTGGCGATGTGCAGCACCTCGTCGTCGCGCTTGGCCGGCGCATCCCAGGCGCGGGTGCGCACGTGGAAGTCGGAGAGGTCCACGCTCGCCGGCCCCGAGAGCGAGAGCGTGGGAAGCAGATGCCCGCTGAGCCGGCCCTTCACGCCCGCGCCGAACTCCACCCAGGGGTGCTTGACCGGCAGGCGGTTCATCAGCTCGCCGAACGGGACGTTCTTGCCTTCGGCGCTCACCGAGATCGGCCAGTTGCCCTTGCGGGTGATGGTGGCGCTGGCCCGCGCGAACCCTTCGGACAGCGGCCAGTAGAGCTGGCTCACCTCGATCTTGTCGTCGTGCACGTCGACCGAGGCGGAGAGCTCCTTGGGGTTGAAGTCGTCGCCGTCGTCATCGATGTCGAGGTCGGAGAAGTCGAGCTCGGCGTGCGCGCCCGGCGCATCGAGCTGGCCGGTGACGTTGGCGTTCAGGGTGAGGTAGCCCTCGGCCTTCACCTTCGCCGGCCGCAGCAAGGCCACCACCAGGTCGAGCGGGATGCCGGCGTTGACCGCGACGTTCAGGTCCGGCGCGCAGAGATCGTGCACCGAGCCGTGCGCCAGCAGCGAGAGCTGCCCGCCCTGGAGCTGGAGTCGCTTCACATCGAGATCCGCCGCGGGCGCGTCCAGCGAGGCCGCCACGCTCAGCTTCTCCAGCGGAAGCTCGCCGCCGGGAAAGCTCAGCTTGCCGCCCGCCTGGCTCAGCCGCACCGTGGAGACGCCCCGCCAGCTCCGCGCCGAGATGTCGAGCTGGGAGAGGCTCACCGCGCGCTCGCCGGGAAGGGCCACGCTGACCGCGCCGTCGGTCAGCGCGAGCTGGGCGATGTCCACCTGATCCAGCGCCGCCGCCAGATTGCAGCGCCCGACCTGCTTGGCCCCGGCCGGCGCCGCAGGGAGATGAGAGAGATCGAGATCAAGCCGCGGGTGATCGAGCGTGAGCCGCTCCAGCCGCAGCGAACCCCAGAGCGCCTGGAGCACCGAGAGCCGCACCTCCACCCGCTCGGCCTGGATGGTGGGATCGGGCTGGTGCGGCAGGCTGATGCGCAGGCCCTTGAAATTCACGCCCAGCTCGAGCGGCGCGACCCGGCACTGGGCGATCTGGAGCTTCACCCCGGGTGCGAGCTGGGGAACGCGGCGCTGCAGCTCGGCGCAGAGCTTGTCGCCGGTCCAATCCGAGCGCAGCGCGAGCGAGCCCGCGAACGCCAGGACGGCGAGGACGAACATCGCCCGAATGAGCGTTCCGCGCTTCATGCACGCCTGGACCGGTTGCGCGCAGGTACGGCCCGCGCCCGCGGAAATTCACGCGCGCGGCCGTGCGGCAAGAGCGCGCCGGGCCGTTCACCATCATGGCAAGGAAGCGCGGCCAGGCCCAATTCCGGGGCGGCTACTTGGAGAGGCTCTCCAGGTACCTATCGATGTCGGCCAGGTCCACCGGCGAAGGCGGCTTGGCGCTCGGCGTCACCCCGGGGACGATGGTGCCCGGCCGCGCCCGCTGGCTGGTGTTGTAGGAGCCGCTTCCCAGGGGCGGGACGGCAGCGACCGGCGCGGGCTCGAGCCCGAGGTCCCCGGCCACGCGCTCCACGAAGGCGCCATCGATGTCCGCGGTGCGGGCGAGGAAGGCCTCGTAGAGGGCGTTGTCGCAGAGCGTGTTGATGACCCGCGGCGTCCCCTGGCTGAACCGGTGCACCGCCAGCAGCCCATCGGCGGTGAAGGGAATGCGGGGCGCGCCCGCCAGCTTCAGCCGGTGGGTCACGTACTCCTGGGTCGACTCGAAATTGAACGGCTCGAGCCGGTAGCGCAGCGCCACCCGCTGCTTGAGCGGCGGATCGAGCTTCAGGTTCTCCTCGATCTCCGGCAGCCCGAAGAACACGAAGCTCAAGAGCTTGCGCTCGGGCACCTCGAGGTTCAGCAGCCCGCGGAACTCCTCCATGATCTCGCGCGTGGCCAGCATCTGGGCCTCGTCGATGAGGACCACCGCCTTCTTGCCCTGCTCGTAGATCTGCAAGAGCCGCTGGTACAGCTGGCTGAGCAGCGCCAGCTTCTCCTCGGCCGGGCTCTCCACCCCGAGCTGCAGGGCGATGCGCTTGAGCAGCCAGCTCGCGGTGATGCCCGAGTGGATGATGACCAGCAGCGCCGCCTCGTACTCGTGCTCGGGAAGCGCATCGAGCATCCGGCGCGCGAGGGTGGTCTTGCCGCGGCCGATGTCGCCGACCAGCAGCGCCAGCCCCTTCATGTTGGAGACCGCGTGCAGCAGCCGGGTGAGCGCCTGCGCGTGCTGCGGCGAGTTGTAATAGAACCGGCTCACCGGCGCGTTCGAGAAGGGCTCCTGCTGGAGCTCGAAGAACTCGAGATACGTCATGGCCAGGGACTCACACGTAACCGATCTTGCGTGAGGCGGGCTTGCCGGCACCGCCGCCAGATGGCGGACGCGCGCCGGGCGAAGCGCCGGTCTTGCCGTTCAGGTGCACGCCGTTCCTGGGCTCGTCCTCGGGCACCGCGCCGTCGCCCTCCAGCCGCGAGACCTGCGAGGCCACCTCCCGGTACTTGGGATCGAGCGCGAGGATTTTCTGGAAGCTGGCCAGCGCCTTGTTGGGCTGGCCCACCGCCTCGTAGGCCGTCGCGAGCTCGTAGAGCATCGCCTTGGTGGCCTCGGCGGTGACCTGCTGCAGCGAGAGGCCCTTGCGGTAGGTCTCTACCGCGCCGGCCATGTCGCCCTTGTCGCGCTTGCAGGCGGCGATGGCCAGGTGGCAGTCGATCTCGCGCGGCTTGCCCACCGCGCCGGCCATGGCCTGCTCGAACTCGCCCACCGCGTCGTCGTGCAGCCCCATCTCCTTGTAGGCGATGCCCAGGTCGTAGTGGGTGTCGACGTCCTCGGGCTTGACCACCTTGGCCACGCCCTTCTTGAACTCGGCGAAGACGTCGTCGTGCGAGATCTGAAAGCCATCCTCGCCGGGCTGCAGCGGCTTGGACTCGGCCTCCCCGGAGCTCTCGCCCAGCTCCTCCGCCAGCTCGGCGGCGAGATCGAAGGACTGATCGGCGTCGGCCGAGCCGCTCGCCGAGGCCTTGGCCTCGAGCTCGCCGAGGAGCTCCTTGGCGCGGGCATTCCGCGGAAACGCGAGCAGCACCGTCTCGAGGATCTCGCGGGCCTCTTCGAGGTCGCCCTGGGAGATGAAGAACGCCGCCTCCTCGAGCTCGTCGCCGGCCGCGTCTTCCGAATCCGGCTCGGCGGGCTGCACCGGCAGCGGCGCGGCGCTCACCGATCTGGACGGCGGTCGGGCGGGCTTGGGCCCAGCGCGGGTCAGCTCCTTGCCCACCTCGACGGCGGGCTTGGTCTCGCTCTTCGCCGGCCGTCCTGCAGAAGCGGCCTTCACCACACCCAGGTCGGAGACGGCCGCGACGGTGCGCGCGACATCGCCCGAGCTGCTCTTGGGGCGTGCGGCCGGCAGCCTGGCCCCGGTGCGCACTGCCTCGGGCGGCGCCACCTGCATCTTGGCCAGGGTGGGCTTCTCGTCGGCCTGCGCCAGATCGGCCAGGTTCACCACCCGGGTCGCGCCCTCGTTGGCGCTCTCGAAGTCGGAGTCGTCGGAGCCCAGTCGCTCGCCCGGCTCGGCGGAGAGCAGGCTCTGCTCCGAGGTGATGTCGCGCGGCTCGTCGGCGCCGTCGAGCTCGGGCACCGCGAAGACCTGCTCGTCGGCCGCCACCAGCTCGTCGGCCGAACCTGGGCTCGCCTCGACCAGATCGGCTGCGCCGTAGTCGAGGGTCGAAAGATCGCCGTCGTCGGCGCCGGCCACCACCTCGTCGGCGGTGAGATCCTCGGCGACCTCGGAGACCAGCGCCTCGTCGTCGCTGGAGGCCACAGCCAACGCCTCGTCCTCGGCCGAGCTCACCAGCTCGAAGCCTGCCGCGTCGCTCTCGGGCGTGGTGAACAGCGCCTCGTCGTCGCCCGCCAGGAGCTGCTCGTCGCCGCCTGCGGCCGCGAGCAAGGCCTCGTCATCAATGGAGATCGCCGAGATCTCCACCGCGGTCTCTTCATGCGCGAGCGGCTCGTCGGCGCTGGCCAGGAGCTCGTCATCGCCGCTGGCGAGCAGTTCCTCGTCGCCGCTCGCCGCTGCGGCGAGCGCATCGTCGTCGAACGGCTCGGGCGCCATCTCCTCCGCGTCCTCGAGCACCTCGGCGTCGTCGGACTCGATGAGGATGCTGTCGTCGACCTCCTCGGCCGCGGGCGCCGCGCCGAGCACCTCGAGGAACCCGGCGACCTCGGGGTGGCCAGGGTTCTGCTCGAGCAGCTCCTGGAGCCGTGCGCGCGCGCGGTCGTGATCGCCGGCAGCGATGCCCAGCCGGATCACCGAAACCAGCTCCTCCTCGGCGCGACCGTGCTGCCCGGCCGACTTGGCCAGCAGGTAGGCCTTGTCGTGGCCCTCGAGGTTGTCGGGGTCGGCGGCGAAGACCTTCTTCAAGTGCTCCAGGGCTTTATCGTGCAGCCCGTACTTCACGTAGACGTCGGTCTCGGTGAGCAGCTTGAGGATCTGGTCGGCGCTGAGCGGCCCGGCGGCGGCGGCGGGTGCGGCGGCTCCGCGCGAGACCGGCGCGGGCTGGAACGCCGCAGGTTCAGCGGCTGCCGGCTGCGAAGGGGCGAGGTGCTTCTCCACGTCTGGGTCGTCGGGAGCGATGTCGCGGATGCGCTCCCAGACGCCCCGCTCCTCATCGACCTTGTCCTGCTCGTCGTAGATCTTGGCGAGCTCCTTGTACACGCTCACCGTCTTGGTGGTCTGGCCCAGCTCGAGGAACGCCTGGGCGAGCAGGGTGAGCGTCTCGACGTCGCGCGGATCAGACTTGAAGCAGACCTGGAGCTTGGCCAGAGCGCGCTTGGTGTCCTGCTTGGCGAGGTAGATCTGCGCCAGCTCGCGCGCCAGCTCCACGTTGCCAGGATCGAGGAAGACCAGCCGCTCGGCGACCTTGATGTAGTCGTCGATGCGGTTGTTGCGCTTGAGGTATTGGGCGGCCTTGCTGAACTCGTTGACCGCCTCGGTCTGGATGTTGTCGCGGGCGTAGAGCTCGGCCAGCTTGATCCGCGAGGCGATGTTGTCGGGATCCAGCTCGACCATGCGCTTGAGCAGGTCGAGCGAGGCCTGGCTGTCGCCGGCTTTCTCGTAGTGGGCCGAGACGATCTGAAGCTGGGCCATCGCGTCGCTCATCAGCCCGAGCTGCTGGTACAGCTCGGCCAGCTTGAGGTTGACGTCGACGCGCTTCTCGTCGAGCTTCAGGACCTGCTTGTAGACCGCGACCGCTTTGAGGAAGAACCCGTCGGCGGAGTAGCTCTCGCCGACCCTGAGGAAGTAGTTGGCCGCCTCGGCGTTGTCGCCCTTCTTCTGGTACAGCTCGCCAATTTTTTGAAGGATTCTCGAGTCCTTCGGATCGGCATCGAGGAGCTTGACGTACTCCTTGATCGCTTTGTCGTACTGGCCCTTCTGGACGAATTTGGTTGCCGCCTCGATGATTTTGTTCTTGTCCATCGGGGAAGGTCTGGCGGCGTGACCGGGCGGAGCAGGCGATCCGGTCGTGATTCTGGCGGGTTATGGCGCGAAAAGCCGGCGAGATCCGGCATTCGGCGCGGGAACGCTCCTCGTCGAAGGTATCGGAATGTCGCAGGAAGGGTCAAGCATTCGGGCCGGATCAGCCCGAGGAGACCGCCGCCCGCACGTGCGGTCCGGTCTGGGCCGCAAGCAGCCGCTCGACGATTCGCGTGTCGTACTCGCCCTTGACGAAGTCCTCGTGGGCGATGAGCGCCTTGTGGAAGGGGATGTTGGTGCGGATCCCCTCGACCACGTACTCGCCCAGGGCGCGGCGTGCCCGGGCGATGGCCCGCGGCCGGTCCTCGGCGAAGACGATGAGCTTGGCGATGAGCGAGTCGTAATTGGGCAGGACCTTGTATTGCTCGTAGGCCATGCCATCCACGCGCACGCCCAGCCCGCCCGGCGCGTTGTAGGCGGTGATGAGGCCGGGGCTGGGCGCGAAAGTGACCGGGTCTTCGGCGTTGATGCGCAGCTCGATGGCGTGGCCGGAGAGCTTCACGTCCTTCTGCTCGAACCAGAGCGGCTCGCCCGAGGCCAAGAGGATCTGGGTGCGCACCAGGTCGACGCCCGTCACCTGCTCGGTCACCGGATGCTCCACCTGGATGCGCGTGTTCATCTCCATGAAGTAGAACTCGCCGCGCTCATCCAGCAGAAACTCGATGGTGCCCACGTTGTTGTAGGCAATCTCGCGCATCGCCTCGAGCGCCACCTTGCCCATCTTCTCGCGCAGCGCCGGGGTCATCGCCGGGCTGGGGCTCTCCTCGATGAGCTTCTGGTGCCGCCGCTGCACCGAGCACTCGCGCTCCCCGAGGTGGACGATGTGGCCGTGCTCGTCGGCCACGATCTGCATCTCGATGTGGCGCGGCTTCTCGACGTAGCGCTCCAGGTACATGTCGCCGTTGCCGAAGGCCGCCGCCGCCTCGGCCGAAGCGGTCACGAAAGCCTGTCGCACCGCGCCCTTCTCGCGGACGATCTTCATCCCCCGCCCGCCGCCTCCCGCCGCCGCCTTGAGGATGATGGGAAAGCCGATCTCGGAGGCGAGCTTCTCGGCCTCCTCGGCGTTGGTGAGCACGCCCTTGGAGCCGGGAAGCAGCGGCAGGCCGGCCTTGCTCATCGCCTCGCGGGCCCGGACCTTGTTGCCCATCAGCTTGATCATCTGCGGCCGCGGGCCAATGAAGTGCACCCCGCAGGCCATGCAGACCTCGGCGAACTCGGCGTTCTCCGAGAGGAAGCCGTAGCCGGGGTGGATGGCATCCGCGCCAGTGACCTCGGCCGCCGAGAGCAACGCGGGGATGTTGAGGTAGCTCTCCTTGGCCGCCGGCGGGCCGATGCAGATCGACTCGTCGGCGAACCGGACGTGCAGGCTCTCCGAATCGGCGGTGGAGTGCACCGCCACCGTGCCCACGCCCAGCTCGCGGCAGGCGCGAATCACCCGAAGCGCGATCTCCCCGCGGTTGGCGATGAGGATCTTCTTGAACATGGCGCCTAGACCGGCTCCACGCGGAACAACGGCTGCCCGAACTCCACCGTCTGACCGTTCTCGGCGAGCACCTCGGCGATCTTCCCGGGCGCCTCCGCCTCGATCTCGTTCATCAGCTTCATCGCCTCCACGATGCAGAGCACCTGCCCCTTGCGCACCACCGCGCCCATTTCGACGAACGCCGGGGCATCCGGTGAAGGTGAGCGATAGAAGGTGCCGACGAACGGCGAGGTGACGATGGTTCCAAGCTTTGCCGGCTCGGGCTTCACCGGCTCGGGCCGACTCGCCGCGGGAGCCGGAGACGGCGCGGGCGCCGGGTGAAATGCCTGCGCATGCGAACCCTGCGCGGGCGCGGCGAACTGCACCGCGTGCGACTCCGGACCTCGGCGCAGCACCAGCCGCTCGTCGCCGCGACACCAGTCGAGGCGGGTGATGTCTGTCCCCTCGAGCACCGCCACGATGGCGCGGAGGGTGTCGGGGTGGATCGCCGCATCCCGAAGCGCGCCCGCCGCCGCCTCGCCCACCTGCGCCTGGGGCTTGCGCCCGCCCTTTGCCTCGCCGCTCTTGCTGCTGGCCATCTGCTTGCCTCCCGGAAGTCGAACGAACGCCGCGGCCCGCGCTGGCGCCCTCGGACGAGCTACTGGACGCGGGTGAGGTACTCGCCCGAGCGCGTATCGACCTTGAGGACATCGCCCTCGTTGATGAAGAGCGGCACCTGGAGGGTGTAGCCGGTCTGCATGGTGGCCGGCTTCATCGCGCCGGAGACGGTGTCGCCGCGCACGCCCGGATCGCACTTGATGACCTTGAGGTCCACCGAGTTCGGCACCGAGACGGTGATTGCCCGCCCGTTGAAGTACACCACCGAGACGTTGAGGTTCTCGATGAGGTAGTTCTTCGCATCGCCCAGGCCATCCTCGCGGATGAAGGTCTGGTCGTAGGTCTTGCTGTCCATGAAGTGGTACTCGGTGCCCTCTTTGTAGAGGTACTGCATCTGCTTCTCTTCGATGTCGGGGCGGCCGACCTTGTCGCCGCTCTTGAAGTTCCTCTCCAGCACGCGACCGGAGATGAGGCTCTTGTAGCGGGTGCGCACGAAGGCCGAGCCCTTGCCCGGCTTCACGTGCTGGAACTCCACGATCTCGAAGGGCTCGCCGTCGATTTCGATCTTCAGCCCGTTGCGGAACTCGCTGGTGTCGATGACGTCGGCCATGGTCCTGCTCCTGGAATATCGGGCGCCGAAAGCGCACCGCCTTTTAGTTGAGGCGCGCTGCCCTGACAACGCCCAAATGGCCACGAGCCGGCCAAAAGGCAACGCGGCGCGTCGGCTCGATGCCGGCGCGCCGCCAATGGAATCGATGCTGTTTCAGCTCAGCTCGGGCGCGACCTGCGGGGCGATGATGCGCAGGGCGAACCGACCCTTGCCCACGTTGCCATCCGGGCTGAGGGCGAGGACCAGGAAGTACTCCGGGTTGATCAGCCGGGCGACGGTGGTGAGCCGCTCGGTGTGGATCGCCACTTCTTTCACCTGACCGCCCTGCATGGTCTCGGCGGCGCGCTGGATCTGGCTGAAGAGCGAGCTGTACTCGACCCAGAGGCCGTCGAGATCCATCCCCGGCTCCTGGACCCGGTGCGAATCCACCGGAAGCCCGTTGAAGCCCATGATGCTGCAGGCGACCGAACCTTCGACCTGGCTGCAGACCGCTTCGAGGTGTTGTTTGAACGCCATGGTGATTGCCTACTCGCAGGTCGGGAAGATGCCGCCGTCAGCGCCTATCAGGCCGCTCCGGAAGCCGGCGTCGGGGTCGTTCTGATCCACCGGGATCCCACCTCCGTCGGGGTACTTGCCGAAGACGACAGCAGTGAACAAGGCGTCCCCGTCGTCCACCAGCGTCTGCGTGCCGTCGCTCGCGATCGTCACCGTCGCGTGCCCAGCGTCGGGGAGCAACGCCACCGTCGCGGTTCCGTCGTTGCTGGCGAAGTAGTCGGTGTAGTTCACGTCGAGCTCGTGCTGGAACGGCTCCGTCTCGAAATCGCTGCCGCTGACGAGCTTGCCCTTCGCCACCACCGTCATCACCAACTGCTCAGAGGCCGGGTTGGCATTGGGGAAAGTCATCTTGCTGCGAATCGCGTCAGCGAGCGGCGTGCCCATGATGTCCACCAGCACCACGCCGTTGCCGCCGTTGCCAGGGATGTAGCCGCTCGCGAGCAACGTCTCGCTCGCGACCGCGCCTCCGTTGAGGTCGGCGACGTCGATGTCGACCTCATGGACTTGCGCGTCATCACGCGTGGCCAGCGAGGTGCTCTCGCCGTTGGCATTCGCCACGTCAGGAGTCGTGGTGTTGTTGATCACTTGGAAGCCAACGATCAGGGACAGCTTCCCAGAGACGAGCTGCTCGCCGCGAGCATCGATCACAGCCCGCTTGATGAACGTCGTTCCACTACTCCCCGGCTGGTAAGTGCAGGTGCCGTCCGCCGGGGCGATGCGCCCCTGGATGAAGATGTCCGAGCGGTAGTCGGTGCAACCTCCGACGACACCCAAGCACAGGGCCAATGCGAAAACGGTGCGCTTCATGGTCAGGTCTCCGCGAATGCGTGACAGGTTCACTGGTGGCTCACCGAAGCAGGCGGCGCGCCGGACGCGGCGATCGCCTGGGAACGGTTGACGATGTGCGGCGTGACGAAGATGAGCAGCTCGGTCCGCGTATCGGTGTCGAGGCGGTGCCGGAAGAACCAGCCGAGCACCGGAATCTTGCTGAGCAGCGGCACGCCGTTCTCGTTTTGCGCGGTGGCCCGGGTGTAGATGCCGCCGATGACCGTGGTGTCGCCGTCCTTCACCAGCACCTGGGTGTGCGCTTCCTTCTTGGTGATCGAGGGCTGGCCGTTGGCGCCGGTGAAGGCCGCGTTGGGCTGGTTGTTGGTGGCGTCGATGACCATCGCCACCGAGCCGTCCTGGGTAACGTGCGGCTTCACGCGCAGCTCCAGCTTGGCCTCGATGAAGGTGGTGTTCACGCCGCCGGCGCTGAACTGGCTGAACGGAATGGCCACGCCCTGGGAGATGGTCGCCGACTGGTTATCCAGCGTGGTCACCTTCGGCGCGGAGATGGTCTTGGCATCGCCCGAGTTCTCCAGCGCGGAGATGCGCAGGTTGAGCTGCGCCGCGCCGCCCGCGGAACCGAAGATGAAGCCCAGGCCGGCGCCGTTTCCGGTGCCCACTGCCGCCGGGAGGTCGACCGCGAAGTTCGGGGTGGCGTTGAGGCCGGGGTTCTGCACGTTGGTGCTCGCGCCGCCGGAGATCGCCAGGGTGTTGGGGAACACCAGGCCGGTGGGGTTACCGGTGGCAGGCGCGAAGCTCAGGTTGCCGCCCCACTGGATGCCCAGCTCGCGGGTAAAGGTGGAGTTGGCCTCCACGATTCGCGCCTCGATCAAGACCTGCGGGGTCTGCAGGTCGAGCGTGCGCACCAGGCCTTCGACGCGGCCCAGCGACTCGGAGATGTCCTTGACGATGAGCACGTTGGTGCGCTTGTCGACGGTCACCGAGCCGCGCTTGGAGAGCAGGTCCTTCACCCGGTCGGCCATGTCGCTGGCCTCGGCGTAGTTCACCGGGATGATGCGCAGCTTGAGCGGGCCAGACTCGTCCTCGAGCTGGCGCTTCTCCAGCGCCGCCTTGCGCTCGGCGGCGAGCTGCTCCGCCTTCGCCACACGGACGATGTTGCCGGTCTCTTCCTTGTCCAGGCCCTTGCTCTTGAGGATGACGTCGAGCGCCTGGTCCCATGGGACGTTGCGCAGCCGGATGGTGACCTTCCCGGAGACATCGTCGGCCACGATGATGTTCTTCTTCGAGACCTCGGCGATGATCCGCAGCAGGTTGTGGATGTCGATGTCCTTGAACTCGAACGAGACCCGACGGCCGGTGTAGCGCGCCCTTCTCGGCGCACCCGAGAGCGCGTAGGCCGGGGCCTCCGCCTGAAGACCCGCGG
>Ga0164242_10002144_pt1 | contig 22972 bp, 27 predicted proteins | sample OricomgcompostMG_FD_108783 | JGI IMG/M metagenome (GOLD analysis project Ga0164242, IMG submission 108783) | Miracle-Growth compost microbial communities from Emeryville, California, USA - Original compost - Miracle growth compost (MG) ... | reverse complement strand
GTAGTTGCCGAACGCCGCGGACTGCCGCACCTGGATCAGCCCGTCGGTGGTGATCTGGTACTGGTCCTGGTTGGTCGAGTTGATGACCCCGCACACCGGGCAGGTCACGGTCGCTGCGGGCCGGAACCCGGCGGGCATCGTCGCCACGCAGGTGGTGAAGCTCGACAGCTGTCCGGAGGTATACGGATAGACCACGTAGCCGTTGGCGAACACGAGCTTCCCGATCCGCTTGAGCTGGATGCCGGAGCCGCTGAACCCGCTCGCCGGTGCAAGGACACCGGAGTCGCGGCCGATCTGGCCGTTGCCGTTGATCTCGATCAGCGGCTGCCCGTCGGCGTCGGTGGCCTGAGACCGGATCCATGCCGGGGACGAGACCGGCCACGGGTCCGCGGTTGGTGCGGTGCCGGGTGCGGAGCCGCTGGTGGTCGGGTTGTCGATCGCGAGCACGGTGCCACCGGAGGCGGTGTAGCCCTGCCGCACCATCTGGGAGTCGGTCGGCAGCCCGGAGGCGCCGCGCCACAGGTACACCCCGGCCCGGGTCGCCGGGGCCACCAGTTGCGGGGAGGTGACGGTGAGCCGCCACCGCTTCTTCCAGGTGAACTCGGTCTTCGCGCCGACCTGCGACTCCGCCGACGCGGTGGCCTGGGTGACGCCCGCGACCCACCGGCTGGTGGTGTCGTCGCGCCACGTGTTGGTGGTGAAGGTGTAGAGGCGGCCGTCGAGCCCCAGGGCACGCCACACCCCGGCGCCCTGGTCGTAGTCGAGCCCGACCACGCCACCGGCGGGCATCTTCCACTCCAGGTCGGTGGCCTCGCTCGCGGCGGTCAACGGGCCGATGACCCGGTTGGTGACCGAGTTGCTGGTCGCCGCGGTCAGCACGTGGTAGTTCGACGGCAGGTCGAAGGTGCCGAACACCACCGAGGCGACCGGGGTGGAGTTACCCCACCACGCCACATCGGAGGTGGCGGAGCTGGTCTGGGTGATGGTGCCGTCGGCGGCCCAGGAGAAGTTGGTGAACTTGATCTTCCCCGACCCGTCCGGGACGACCTCGGCGAGCCGGATGCTCTCGTCCGGCATCAGCGCCATCGCGGGCGGGGTGTCGGACAGGGAGGTGAAGTCGAACTCGCCTTTCTTGGTGTAGATCGAGTGCGTGTTGGCCCACCAGGAGTACATGGCGGCGGTGTCGCCGTCAGAGCGCACCAGGGCGGCGTCGTAGCCGGTGGTGTCGGTCAGCACCGACTCGGCGCGCCAGGTGTCGCCGTCGAGGTAGACCATCCACAAGATCCCGACGGCGGTGTCGGAGAGCACCTGATGCTGCCAGGTGTAGAAAATGTTCGTGCCGCCGGTGGTCAGTGACTGGTTGGGGGCGTACTGCCAGCCGGTGCAGTACTTGGGGTTGAGCGCGAAGGTGTGGCCCGCGACCGTGACCGTCCCTTTGACGATCGCCGCCGAGGGCACCACCTGATCGACCTGCGGGGCGGCGAGACTGGTCGCGCCCTGCCCGGACTCGAGGTAGAGCCCGCCGTCGGCTTTGACGTTGTTCGCGTCCCCGTACAGGCTCGCGCCCTGGTAGGAGGTGAAGGTGCGGGCCGCGACGTCACCGGCGAACTGGGCGTCGCTGCCGTCACCGGGCAGGTAGATGTTGAGCGGGGCGTCGCTGGTGCCGTCGCCCTGCCCGTAGACCCGGATGCCGTCGGGGTCGACCTCGACCCCGGGGGCGGTGGTGTCGCCGCCGCGGGTGGTGAACTGGCCGGCGAGCGCGATGGTGGCCGCCATGGTGCCGGTCTGGATCTGGTCGGCCGTCACCTGGCCGGCGTAGACGAAGTCCTCGGAGATCTCCGCGTTCCCGGCCTGCCGCAACTGGACCGGCCCGGTCCACGCCGACGCCGGAGCCGACCCGAGGTTGTTCTTCGCGACGATGGCGACGTAGTAGTCGGTGCCGTACTGCAGCTCGGTCGTGGTGGTCGACCCCAGGTCACCATCCGACCCTGTGCCGTCGCCGGTGCTGTCGGTGCTGGTGCCGAGGGTGACCTCCGGTCCCTTCGTGATCTGAAACAGGGTCGCGTTGGTGGTGTCGGACAGGTTGGTGTCGTCCACCGCGTCCGTCGGCGCCGCCGCCCCCGCGGCCACCCCGGCCACGTGCAGCTCGTACTCCGTCGCCCCCGCCACCGCCGTGAACGAGCCCAGGATCGTGCGGATCCCGCCCGACAGGGTCGGCACCGGCGACGACGCGGGCGGCTCGGTGGGGGCCGGGACCGCGCCCTGCGCTGCCTCGAGCGCCTGCTGGGCGGTGGCCTGGGCGGCCGCCACATCCGTGGCCGCCCCCGGCAGGATCGGGCGCACGTCGAAAGGTTTGTAGCCGCGCTGCAGCGTCACGAGACGATCGACCCCCCCGCCTCTTCCACGAACGACTCCAGGTCACGGTTGGACATGTCGATCGGCGTCACCGTGACGGTGTCCGCCTCCGCGTCCCACTCGGTCTCACCCAGCACGATGTCGGTGTACGGCTTGCCGTTCCGTTCATCCCGCAACGCCAGGAACCGCATCATCTGCCCCGCCCGCACCCGATACGGGCGCGCCGGTAGACCGCCCGGGGTGAGGATCTGGGTGGCGTTGAGCTCCAGACTGTTGGTGAAGTTCTTCTGCTTGCTGGCCTTGGTGTAGATGCCGTTGAGCACCTGCTGGGCTTGGGCCTGGGTGAGGGTGCCGCGGCCGGTGAGGTCGATCGCGACCTCGGGTAGCCCGGCCCCGGCGGTGACGGTGCCCAGGTCCCCGGTCGTGTTCTTCTTGTACCGGGCGTAGAGCTTGCCGACCATCAGGTCGGTGTCGGTGCCGAACTCACCGGCACCGGGCAGCACGAACCAGGACGGGGTCGTCGGGTCCGCGGCCGCGTACACCTCGCGGCGCGCGTTGACCGCCCACCGTTTCCCGACACTGTCGGCCCACGCATCCAGCAGCGCCTGGATGAAGAACTGGTCGTCGGTCTCGTCGCCGTCCGCGGCGATCGTCGACGCCGACAGCGACGCCCGCCGCTTCCACGTCAACGCGCCCCGGGCGATCGCGGCGTCGATCGCCGCATCCGGGGTCGCGGTCGTCAACCCCGCGGCGGTGAGCGCGATGGCCTCCTCCGACTCCCGCACCGCCCCGATCGCGGAGAACTCCCCGGCCGACCAGTCCAGGTCCGGTACCCGGCCCGCGAACCTGGGGCAGCCGCCCACCATCACCACGCACGGCACGTTCGTGTCCAGGCCCTTGGGGCGCCGCATCGGCGGCAACGTCATCTCCCACGTCGCCTCATAGGGCCCCGAGCCGCCGGTGTCCCACTTGTCGGTGACGGTCAGCGACCCCCAGCCGGCCACACTGGAGAGCACCACCTGCTGGTCGCCCTCCCCGAGGATGATCTGCACACTCATGCCGACGCCTGCTCATCCACCCTCGACGCCCCGGCGGGCAGCACCGTCGAGGCGACGTGGGTGTGGTACCGCTCGTAGTAGCGCAGCGACGTGACCGCGGTGTCGGACTCGCTGGTGACGGTGAACACCGTGACCGGGCCGGGCTTGAACTGGTGGCTTCCCCACCAGATGACCCGGGTGCCGACGGCGATGTCGTGGGTGTCGTCATCGGCGTGCCCCACCCACATGGATGGCAGCGGTTCGGCGACCGACGCGGGTTTGATCACCAGCTTCGACACCCCGTCACCGGAGGTGTCGACCAGCGACACCGCGCACCCGTCCTCCCCGACCCGCACCAGCCACGCCTCGTCCAGGTCCACTACGTCGGCGTTCGCGGCGGCCAGGGTGACGGTCAGGGTCGCGGTGGACTCTGGGTCGACCTTCAGCGTGGGCAGGTCGAGCTCGGCGATCTGGTAGATGTCCCACGTGTTGCCGTAGGCGAAGTCGACGGTGACGGTGTCGGTGGCCGAGGCGCCGTCGGAGAGGGTCGCGTCGTCGTCGAGACCGGTGGTGGCGGTGGTGGTGAACCCTTGGGCGCCCGGGGCGGTGGCCCGCAGCCGGGCGATCAGCTGATAGGTGCCCGCCGGGAGCGTGTTCGCGGGGATCTGCCATTCCTCGTTGACCGCCCCCAGCGTGGAGACCGCCCCGGAGATCGCCGCGGTGTCGGCGGTGATCGGCTGCCCCGCGGTGCGGTAGTCGGCCCGCAACGGGGCGACGAACCCGTTCGACGCGGGCGCGGTGTACACCATGGTGCGGACCCCGAGCGGGGTCGCGGCCCCGTCGGCGTCCAGCGACTTGACCTCGATCGCGGCCTCGGTGCGGCACGACCCGATCACCGGGATGGTGCGGGCCTGCTGCCGCGAGGTACCGGAGTAGCCGGTGGTGCCCAGCAGGGTCAGGTCGTTGACCTGCACGACCGCGAAGTCGTTGTGGTTGTCACGCGCCGCCCACGCCGCCACCGACAACACGCTGGCGACCCCGTCGGGCACATACAGGACCGCTGACCAGTAGCCGCCGGCGGTCAACTGGTAGGAGATCGGGGTGACCTCGACCGGGCTGTTGTCGAGGTGGATCTTGATAGTGCCGTTGATCTTGTTGCCGTCGGTGTCGGTGTAGTTGAACCACATCCGGCCGCCGATACGGAGGAAGGGCCGCTGCGGGTCGGCCGGGATCGCGGCGACCCGGTACAGGCCGGCGTAGCGGGAGTTGTCGGCCTTGCCGCGCACACCACCGCCGGTCGAGTCCAGGGAGATGGTGGTGTTCGCGAACGGCTGCCACGACCCGATCGCGGTGCAGTCGTCCACCGTGGACGACGCGATCGCCGCGGCGCTCGACGACGGGTTCGGGATCGCCGAGATCAGGGTCTGCTGCGCCGGCCGCGCCCACGGGAAACAGTCCAACGTCAACGTGTAGGTGCGCCGCTTCTCGAGGGTCTCGTCGAGGTCGTCGAGGGTGTGCTCGAGGTGCCCGTAGATGACATCCCACACGCACGGCTGCGCCCCGGGAACGGTGGGCTGCCAGGTGATCGTGTTGCGCCACGTGCCGTCCGGGATCTGCGCGACAAGCGCGGCCTCACCCTGCGCGAGAGCGTCCCCTGCGTCGTCTGCACCGGCGTCGACCGGTTCGACGATGAGACTGATCGGGATCTCGCGGTTGCCGAACCCGGTGATAGTGGCGATCTCGCCGTCGAGCAGCTGCGAGACGACCTCGGCGACCACGGCCTCCGGGTTTCCCCAGGATGTGCCGCCGTCGCTGCCGACGACACCGATGCGGTACGGCTGTCCGTCCTCGAGCGGCAGCGTCCCCGCGAGGTCCAGGGATCCGAGGACCAGTGACGTCGGAGGAAGCGCGGTCAGGTCAGTTGCCATGCTTGCTCCTCGTCTGGTTCCGCTTCCCCGCGGCGACCGCCTTGCGGGACCCGTTCTCGCGGCGAGACTTCTGAGCTTCCTTGTGGCGACGCTCGGCGGCCTTCTGGTCGGCCTTCAGCTGCTTGATCTCTGCGGCGTGCTGTCGCTGGATGGCCGCGAGGTGCGCGTTCGCCTGGTGCAGTGCCCTGGTCTGCTGGTCGATCTTGGCGTCGTAGTAGTAGTTCGCCGCGATGCTCCCGGCCCGGTTGGTTGCCCTGGTGCGCTGTGCGTAGAGCCGGTTCAGTTCAGCCACCTGGGAGCGGGAGTAGCCCTGGATCTGCTGCAGTCCGGCGATGCCGCCGTTCTGCACCACGTCGGCGAGGGCGGCCCGTGAGATGTGCTTGGAGATGAGCGCCTTCTCGATCGCGGACTCCTGGTTCGCGTTCTTGATGTCGGACCGCAGGATCGACAGCGGGTCCACCGAGGTGGACGAGGATGCGAACACGCCGCCCTGGGACTGCACATTCCACAGCGACGAGCGGCCGTTACCGGCGACCGTGGACGCCATCTGGGCGCGCTGCTGCTTGGTGTCCTGCAGCGCCTGGCGTGCGTCGTCGGCCTGCTGCTTTGCCGCGTCGGCTGCCTGGTCGAGCGCCTTCCCGAGCTTCGCCAGCCGGGTCATGGACAGGTCATCGAACGCTCTCCCGAGCCGCGCGAGCTGGCGGCTGGTCAGGTCGTCGATCTCGCGGCTGATCTTCGGGGCGTACACGTCACGCATGCCGGTCTGGCGGATGATCTGCGGCACCGGGTAGGTGGCGCCGCCGGAGCCGTTCGTGCGGCCGCCGTCCGCGAGGCCGAGCATCGCGTCGGTGAGCTTCCCGGCGTTGATCAGCGTGAGGGTCTTCGCGGCTTTGTCGGCTTGACCCTCGCGGTTCGTGGTGATCCGCTCCCCTGGAGCTAGCAGGTATGGGAACCGGTCGGTGTAGGGGCCGCCGTCCTTCGGCACAGTGGAGCCGTCGGCAGACCCGGGCATGTGCATCGCGGAGCCGGCGGCGATCTTGTTCATCCGGTTGACCTGGTTCACGTAGTACGTGGTCGACCAGGTCCGGGGGATGGAGGTGACCTCTGCCTTGATGCGCTGCAGCTCGTTGTAGGCCTGCTCGCCGCCGGCGGCGTGGATCTGCGTGACCACCGACTTCGGGATGTCGAGGAACGCGTCAGCGAGCTCGCGGGCCTTCTTGATCGGCACACCCATCGCGGTCGCTGTCTGGATGAACGCCGTCCGGGCTGCGTTGAACCGGCTGACGTTGTTCTTCACCGCGTCGGACTGGTTGTTCCATGCCGCCGCGAGCTGCGAGAGCGCCTGCCGGTTCGCGAGTGCCGCCGCGGAGTTGCCCTTGATGCCGGCGTTGGTGCTGTCGGCCTGCTTCCGTGCAGCGACGAGCGCCTGCCGCCACGCAGTCTCGGCGTCGAACGCCGCCAGTGTCGCCTTCCGGTTGGCCTCCATCGCAGTGGTCTCGGTGCGGATGGCTTGGGCGTAGTCACGGGCCGCTGCCGCGGCCTGGCTCGTTCCGACGGCGTTGTCGACTGTGGTTGCGGTGGCGTGCTTCTGCGCAGCTTCGAGCTCGGCGAGCTTCTTCTCCGCGTCACCCGTCTTTCCGGTGAGCTGCCCCATGAACTTCGTCATGTTCGACAGCGGCGCCGTGAAGTTGATGATGCTGCCGATCTTGTCGCCGAGGAAGTGGGTTCCCCAGACGGTGTCGTCGTTGGCCTTGCCGATCTGCGCGGACAGCTCCTTGTATGCCGCGGCCATCTGCTTCGGGTCGTTTGACTCCATGGCCTTGTTGGCGGCAGAGATCGCGTCCGTGAGCCCGTCGGTGGCGTGTTGAAGGTCGAGTGTCGTCCCGATCGCTCCACCGATGGCTGTCCCCCACGGGCCAGCCATCGACCCTGCGAGGGCCAGCGTGGCGGCGTTGGTGGTACCCATCTTGTCCGCGACACCGGACGCGATGAGACTGAACGCTGCGAGCTGCGCGCCGCCCTTGACGAACGTTGCGCGCGCCGACTCCATGCGGGCTTGCGCCTGCGCTACGCCCTGCGTGACCGGCCCGAAGACGTTCTTCTGGCTGGCCAGGAGCGTCATGTCGGAGCGCAGCGTCCGGAGGCTGGTCGTCGTGCTGGCAAGGCTCGGGCCGAGCATCTTGGATGCCCGGTTGAACACCAGCATCGCGGCGGCCGCGGAGTAGAGCGTCGGCCCGATCGGCGAGTTGGCGATCGCCGTGAACGCCTTCGCCACGTCGCTCAGGATTGGGAGTACCACCGACCCCCATGGCGCCGCTGCTTTGAGTACGGCCACCAGGGCTTGCGCCACGGCGGTCAGGAACTCCTTGACCTCCGGGCCGGACTGGCGGATGTAGTCGATGAAGTCTTGGAAGCCCTGGGTCTGGGAGAGCCCGGCCGCCCACTGCCGGAACGACCGGGACATGTCGAGCATGCCAGTGGAGAAGTCTCGTGACAGCGGAGCGAACGCGGTGATCATCGACGCAAGCCCCGCGGTGAAGTTCCCTACCGACCGGGCGAAAGCGTCGAGCGTGGGGGCAGCGTCGGTCTTGATGTAGTTGAAGAACTTCTGCCAGTCCTCGTCACCGGCGAGCGACTTGCCCGCGTCGGCGCCGAGCCGCCCGACCTCGGTGGAGATCGACGCGACCACGTCACGCACGTCGGGCAGCAGAGTGATCAGCGACTGCAGGCCCTCTTCGAAGCCGGGGAAGATCCCAGCGTCTGCGACCCCCTGGAGGTCCCGGAGTGGGGCCTCCATGTCGTCCAGCGTTCGGACGAACTCCCGGCCGGCCGGAGGAAGGGCCGCCATCGAGTCGCGGAGCTTCTGCAGGTTCGTGTCAGTCGGCTCGAGCTGGTAGGCGTCGAGCGCTGAGAGCGCTTCACCGACCCCGTGGAACGCGAGCTCCAGGGTCGCCGCGGCGCCGGCCGCGGCACCCATCCCCGCCGCGATACCGGTGACCGCTGGGATGCCGACCGCACTGATAGGGATCAGCGCTGGCCCGATGGCTGCGGCTGCCTCGACGAGCAGACTGAGCCGGCCCGAGTACTTGTCGATGTTGGACGAGCCGTTCCGCATCGACTGGCTGTTTTTGTCGACTGACTTCCCGAGCTCGTCGGTCGACCGGCTCGCCTTGACCGATGTCCCGTCCAGGTCGTGCAGGTTTCGACTGGTGAGCGCCGTGGCGGCCGCGGCCTTCGCCATCGGGGTGGAGAAGTGGTCGTCGAGAATCAGTTCGACGCGCTCGGTACGAGTCGCCACAACCCACCTCGATTCTGTTGTTTTCGGTGCATCACGCCGCGAGCGCGCCTACTGTTGGTAGGCATGACGCAGCCAGCTCCGGCCGGTTGGTATCCCCACCCGCACATGCCGAACACGCAGGCCTATTGGGATGGCCAGCAGTGGACTGAGAACTACGCGCCGCTTCCGCCTCGGCCTGTTGAGCCGCCGCACACGAACCTCGTGATCGCCGGCTGGCTACTCGCGTTCTTCGTGCCTGTCGTCGGGTTCGTGATCGGCTGCGTGCTGCTCGGCAAGCGCGCTGGTCACGGTGTCGGCGTGATGCTGCTGTCTCTCGTCGCAGCCGGCATGTGGTACAGCACGTTCATGAACCTCTACGGGTGAGGCTCGCGATCTCGGCCTCGGTCAGGAACCGCATCGTGGTGATGCGGCCGTCCGACGGCCGCGGAGTCGAGGCTGGCGCCTTCTCGGGGATCTGTTCCTCGGCCTTCTGGTCGCGTTCCGCTTGGAGACGCTCGTAGGCAGCCTTGCCGGCACACACCGGGCACCGACGTTCCTGGAAGGTGACGTAGGGGTCAGCGTCGGCGACGGTGGCGTGGAGACCGCAGGCGCAGATGTCGGTCTCGTAGTCGGCAAGCGCGAGCAGCTTGTCCCGCTCCCAGTCGTCCCATTCGGGGTCGCGGGTGACGATGACGCCGGTGACGCGGTCGCCTTCGTAGAGGTACTCGTGGTATTCGCGTGGCTCCCAGCCCAGGAGCCGCTTCTCGCTGATGCCTAGGCTTCGGGCGACGGTGAGGCGCTCTCGCCAGGCTGCGTCAGTGACGAGGCGCTCGACGATTTTGGGATCCGTGGCGCCTGGTTCTCGTGCATCCCGACCACGGCGCTGACGAGACTGCGACGGTCGGCGTAGACGATCCGGTCAGCGAGCCACCCGTCCCAGTCGCCTGCGGCGAGTGGTTCTCCGTCCCACTCCGCGACATAGCGGCCGAGGTCGAAGAACAGATCGGAGGCGTTGCACCATCCGCCGGCGATGAGCTGGTCGGCCTCGTTTCCGTCACGCGCCGGGTGCTTGTCCTTCCACTGCTGCCACTCGCCGCCCGAGACGCCGTGGAGCGTCACAACGCCCTGATGTTCGGCGAGACGCTCGTCCATCGCCTTGATGGCTTCATCGATCTCGTCGATGCGTGCCGGCCGGGACTCGCCCTGACGCTTCGGCGGCCCCGTCTTCTCACCGCTCTCGTTGGTGCGGCTGTGCTGCACGAGGAGGTCCTGACGTTCCTGCATGAGGCTCTGCACCTCGTCGAGGAGATGCTGGCCCTCGACGAGCGTGACGGTGACGGTGGCCTTCGGGACTGGGCGCGACTTCTGCGCGCGTAGTTCAGCAAGCGTGGGCACTGTGACTCCTGCCGTGACGCCGTGGAAGACCCCGCCCGACCCACGGCAAGCCGGGCGGGGTCGTTCAGGGATCAGGCGGCGAGTGCGATGCCCTTGACGGGCGGCGCCTTGACGATCGCAGCCTGGGTGATCGCGAGCTGGTCGAACTCACCGTCGCCGGTGGGCTGCTCGTTCTGCGGACCGAGCTCGACGAGCCACAGGTTGACCTTGTCACCGACGCCGAGGTCGGTCTCGGCGTCCTTGCCGTACCGGTAGACGAGGTACACCTGCTCTCCCTCGGCACAGATCGCCTTGACCTTGTTGGCGTCGGCGGTGTCGTCGGCCTGCGGGTCGTAGACGTACTGCAGGTCACCGACGGCGTGGGTGGTCTCACCGAACTCGTTGAACACGTCCTTGGACCCGAGCCGTCGCGGCGCGGTACCAGTGTTCGTGGTCGAGGTTGCGCCAGCGGATCCGGAGTAGAAGTAGAACGACGCGTTGACTCCGTCGCTGGTGATCGACGCCAGCGACGGGGCACTGGTGTCCGTGATCGACGCCACAGGAACGACGGTCACGGAGATGTTGCCCTCACTCTTGAGGGCCTCAGGAAAGACGACCGGCATGTCAGGCCTCCTCAGCCTTCTCGGTGGCGGGCTTCTCCGCCGTCTTCTTGGGCGCCGTCTTCTTGGCGGCGGTCTTGCGTGGCGCAGCCTTCTTGGCCGCGGGCTTCTCCGCCGTCTGGGCGGCGGGCCGGTAGGACACGACGCGTCCCCCGACGATCACGGGCTCGAGCTTGGGCATGGCTCCTCCTAGAGCGCATAGGTCCACTGCGACAGGCCCGAGAACATGCCGTCGTCGGGCTGGACAGCGTTCGTTGATTCGTGAGTGATCGAGGTCCCTTGGATGCCGTCGACCGTGACCCGAGTCCCGTCGAGGGCGCTGGTGACCCAGTTGCCGACGAGGCGCGCGTTCTGGCTGGAGGTGCTGACGTATCGGGCGGTGATGCGCCATCCGGTGACACCGGCGCGGCCGCCGCGATCGGGTTGCACGAACCGGCGCTCCACGGTCAAGAGCACGTAGTAGGTCGGCACTTGGCCGGGGTTGCCGTCGGCGCCGGGGACCTTGCCGTAGTCGTAGACGTTCTCTCCGACGTCGGTGGCGGTGATGAGCGCCTTCACGGCGTTCCAGTGGGCCGTGGCGTCGAGGGCCGCGGCGTCCATCAGGACTCCGGCCAGAACAGGTCGTCGGCCTCTTCGCTGATGTCGCGGTAGAACTTGGGCCGCTGGATGTCGAGGCCCTTCTCGATGTCGAGGTGGGGAGGCTGGTTCCGCGAACCCGAGTTGAACGACATTCCGCCCTGTGGCATGTCGGCGTCGGGGCCGTACTCCCACCACAGCGGTGTGATGGCCTCGGCCGAGAAGGACCGCGGGTAGAGCTTGCCGTGCGATCCGGATGACACCCGGGCGATGCGGGCCGTGGTCCGGTTTGCTTCGACGGCGTTCTTGCGAACGACGGTAGCCATGCGGGCCTTTGTTGTCGTTGCGACGGTACGGGTGTCTGCGGCCAGGTCGTCGAGGTGGTTGATGATCTGGATCCTCATGACCACTCCTCGGGACGTTCGACGGCGATCACCGGTACACGGCGCGCGGTGGACTGGTTCTGCCAGTCGGCTTCGATGAGCTGCCACACCGTTCCGGAGAGTTCGCCGGCGGTGATCTCGATCAGGTCTCCGTCGCTCAGATCCGTGGTGTCGATGCTGAAGCTCGCGACTCGGGCCGCAACTTCGACCTGTACGCCGTCGGCGATCGTGAGAGTGCGGTAGGGCGCGCTGTTGGCTGCGGTGCCGGAGATCCTGCACGGCCGATCGGTGTAGACGGTGTGCCACTCGGGGACCTCGAGGCCCTTCGCGTCCGTGGTTGTCTCGCCGGTCTTGCGGTGGATGGTGGCGTCCGAGCCGCCGTTGGTTGCGCCCATGCGGGACTCGGCCATTGCGCGGCCGCGGGCGAGCGTGTCGGTGAGTCGGCTCATCAGCAGTACTTCATGGACCCCGCGGTCGGGATGGGTGGCAGGAGCCGCCGGATCTCGGCTGCTGTGAAGTAGAGGTCTTGTGTCGTGTTCGCGTAGGTGCGGGACTCGCTGTAATCGTCGACGGCCGTCGATTCCTGCTGTACGCCGTCGGGGTTGTCGAGGACTCGCATCGTGGCGTCGGCGACCACGTCGGCGAGGTCCTGGTCGGTGGCCCAGCCGGTCGCGAGTACGGCGTCGACGCTCGTTCCGTTTGCGCGCAGCTCTCGCTGGAGCGCACGCCACGAGGCGTCGAGCCTCGTCTGGGCGACCACAGGGTCGGAAGGGAGGACGTACCCGCGGCCGGTCAGATCGTCGAGCGTGGCCGGGTTATCCATGGGTACGTCCCCCTTCCTCGGTGTCGTCAGGCGCCCGCGGAGTGGGCGTCGTCAGCCTCGAGCGCGGCAACCAGGTCAGCCTTCTTGTTGCCCTCAGGCTTGATCTGGTCTTCCTTGGGCCGGTCTGCGTTCCGGGCGTCGATCTCGCCCTCGAGCTCGGCGACTGTGTGGTCGCCGTAGCCCTTGCTGATCCGCTGCTGGCTCTGCACCGACTTCGCGTCGTCGCCGTCCCAGAACGTCGCGGGAACCTTGGCCTCCAGGTCATCAGTCGCCGGCGTACCGGCGGAGTAGATGACCCCGTCGGCCAACACTGTCTGCTTCAGTACGCGTGCCATGCGTCACGCCCCGATCAGACCGGACAGGATGACGATGTCCTCGTTGTCCTGGATCACCGGAAGACCGACGGAAGCACCCTTGACGGCGCGCTGGACCGGGTTGTCCTGCCCGAGGGTGATGATCGTCATGCCGGGGGCCTCGTTGGCGGTGAGGATCCTGTTCTGGACCTGCTGGACGGCCTCCTGGGTGACGCCGAGCTCAGTTCGGCCGATCGCGTCACCGTCGGGCAGGAAGGTGAGCGTCCCCTCGGGGTAGATCCGGGTCTTGTTGCCCTGGTCGTCGCGCAGCTGCCGGTCGTAGGTGGTGACGGTCGGCAGGTTCTGGTTGGCGAGGTAGGCGTTGAGCTCGTTCGCGCCCACAGGGGCCTGCGGGTACTTGATCGCGAGCGCGTTCAGCATGGTCCGGTAGACCTTGCCGGTGGTGAGGATCTTCCCGGCCGGGGCGCCACTGGAGTCCTGGAACGCCTCGTGTGCGGTGCCCAGGTCGGTGAACACCTTCGTCGGGTCGTCAGACCACGCCGTTGCGACCGTGATCTTGTTGTCCGCCGGCACCTCGAAGTCGACCTCGTGGACGGTGCCGTCCTCCGCGGTCAGCGACACGATGCCGGTGGACAGCGCCTGCCCACGCATGAGCTCGAAGGTGTTGTCGGTCGCCAGCGAGACCAGGCCAGCCGCGGCGTTGACCCACGGCGACCAGTCCACCTGCTGCCCAGCGAGCTGCTGGGCGAGGATGAACTCCATGTTGAGGTCGGTCTCAGAGAGGTCCACGATCGGGGTGACCGCGGGCAGTTCGCCGCGGACGTCGACGACGCCGGGACGGCGGATCGGCGTCGCGGGGGCGTCGAACGACCGCACCGGGACGGTCTGGTCGACGCGCTGACGGCGCCCGAGCCGGTAGGTGATCGCCTGCACCGCCACGTTGGGCAGGAACTGCGACAGGGTGTTGCGAGCGTCCCGAAGCTCGCGGGCCGCGAGGATCACGGGCCGCAGGTCAGGGACGAGGTCCATCATCAGCATGTCAGGTTCTCCTCAGGGCTCAGGCGGTCGGGGCGTCGCCGTTGATGAAGACGACCGCCGGGAAGCTCTGCTCATCGGCGAGGCTCAGGGCGGCGGGCAGGTACCGGCGGTCGACGGTTCCTGCGTGCACGACGGTGATCAGGTGGCTCTCGCCGTCCTTGATCACGAAGTCGTTGAGTACGAGGCCCTCGCCGGCGACGACGGAGCCAGACTTGACCAGTCCGTCGGCGTCAGCCGTGACATCGGCCAGGGCCACGGTCGTGCCGTGGGTCTCGGCCTTGTGCATGTCGCGGAGCCACCGGCGGTCACCGGTGTCGTAGGTGGTGCGCTTGGGCGCGAAGTTGGACACTGGAATCTCCTTCGGGTCGGTGTCCTGGTGGGTCCGGTGGTCGAGGCCTCGCGCCTACGCCGGCCGGGGATCAGTTGGGAGTTGGCAGCCGAACGCCGGTCGCCTTCTGCATGTCTGCGAGCACTGCCTTGACCTTTTCGGCGTCAGTGGTCGCCGCGGGTGCACCGCCGCCGATGCCTGGGGGCGCGAACCGTGGTCCGCTCTTCGCCAGGTATGGCTTGCGCTTGACGAGCTCTTCGAGCTCGGCGGTCACCTTCTGCGGATCGGCCTGTCCCTGCTCGTTCACGACCTTCGTGAGGTCGATGTTGACGAGAGCGTCCGATGGGTCGTGCAGGATGTCTTTGGCTGCCGTCTTGACGGTGGCCTGGATGGCTTGGGCAGCTTCCTGAGTACGGCGCTCCTCCTCTGCCTGCTGGAACGGAGCGATGGCGGCTTGGACCGCCTGCTGGACAATCGCGGCGATGTCCTGCTGGTCGGCGCCGGCCGCCGGGGAAGATGTGGCCGGTGTCTGGGCAGGTGCTGTCGACTGCTGCTGGCCAGCTCCAGAGTTGTCGGGCGACTTCGCGGGTGGTGTTGGGCGAGCCCGGGCTGCGGCGAGCTGTCGCTCTGCCTCCTGCCGTGCCTCGCGCTCACGCACGATCGCGGCCTTGCCGGGGTCCCCGAGCGCGTTCCACTCTTCCTCAGTGACACCGTCAGGCCGCTGCGGCGCGGCCGGCTGCGCAGACGCGCCTGCCGGCGGAACGGTGTCGTCTCCGCCGAGGATCGGCCAGATCGGGCGGCCATCGCGGCGCACACCAACGGCCTCGAGCGGGCGCCCGGTGAGCGGGTGTCGCTTCGTGGGGTGCAGGATCAGAGCATTCATCAGGCCTGCCCCCTATTCACCGTGAGGAGAGGGGCGCCAGTTGCCGCGAGCGACCGTCCCCAGTCGACAGCGAGCTGCTGGGCCTGGTCCGCGTCGAATCCTTCGCTAATCAGCTCCTTTCGGAACCTGCCGAGGATCTCCGCGGTGGTGAATGAGCTGTTCTCGTCGGACATCGCGTCCTCCTTGATCGTGGCGCACTTGATGCGCGGCGCCGTGCGCCTTCCGCTCATCGCGAGCGGGAAGTTCAGAGGATGAAGCCGTTCAGCTTCAGCAGCCGGATGGCGTCGTCTCGGTCCTCGGCTACCTGGTAGATCGACTCAGGCATGAGACGCACCTTGGTCGTGCGGAAGTACCGTTCGCCTTTCGCGCGTCGATCGGTCGACCCGCCGCCCAACCGCATGTACGCCAGACCGCGACGGGTGGTGCCCTCGGTGGTGATCAACAGGTCGCGGTTGAACACCTGCGCCGGCTGCATGCCGCGGCGGGCATTCACGACCTGCCCGATGTCGGCGCCATCGCGGATCGCCTTCGCACCGGCGACAGTGAAGATGTCCTCTTGGGAGAAGAGGCCAGCCTTCTGCCGCTGCGCCACGGTCATGCCTGGATGCTGCTCGGCGAGCTCCGCGGCGGATGGCAGGCTCTCGAAGTACTGGCGTGGGTTGACAACTAGATCACCAGCCATGGCCTCACTGGCCGGGATCATCCGGCAATCGCACAGTGGGTGCCGCTGGAAAGCTTCCTTCCAGGTAGACCACTGCCCAGCGAGGACCGCGCACCGGGAGCACGACGGCGGGTTGAGCATGCGCACGTAGCCCTCGACCTCAGCGTGAGCGGCGGAAGCGGCTGAGGATGCCGCACGGGCCGTGTCGGCGATGATGGTGGCAGCCACGGCTTCGATCCACTGTTCGGCCTGGTCGAGCGCTTCCTGCGCCGCCTTGTCGAGGTCGACGGCTGGCCCGGGCGCGCTCTGTGCTGCGTTGAATGCCTGCGCGGCCCTGGGAACGGCGAGGCTCATGACGTCTTCGACGGGAAGCCCGCTGCCGGTGAGCCCCGAGAATGCTTTCGGGGCAAGCACTGTGCCGGGACTGGTGACGAGGCCGAGCTCCTTCAGCACATCACCCATGTAGGAGTCGGTGTCCTGGGTCGCCGCGACCTGAGCTGATGAGGTCAGCAGGACCAGTTGCGACCCGATGCTGTCTTCCTGGTACTGCTTGGTCCAGTTGGCCTTCGGGTCCATCCGCCGCCATACCTTGCGGAGCGCGGCGAGGAGCTGTACGACGATGCGCTGCTGACGACGGTAGTAGTCAGCTGACGCTTGCGGTGTCGCCAAGGAACTCTCGGCTCAGGCGCGTGATCGGGTCGAGCTCGTCTTCCTGCTTCTCCTGGCGGAGCTTCTGCCGCATCGCGTCGGCCTCCGCGAGCGCCTTGTCGATGGTCTCCTGGTCCCAGCCGAGAACCTTCGACGCGACCGTTCCGACACCCATGCCCGCGGCTGTGAGCTTCTGGAACATGTCCACCTCTTGGGTTTCGATGCGGGTCTCCGGGTCTTCCCACAGCGGCCGCACCCGGGTACGAGTCGACGGCGACTCGATCGCGAGGATCCACTGGCCCAGACGGCGCCACGACTGGTTCAGAGATCCGTACTCCCCCATGCGCCGAACCCGACGCACCATGGGCGCCTCGTCGGTCTTCAGCAGCTCGGCCGACATGTGGGACTTGAGATCGAGGGAGAAGTACGTCGATGCGAGAGCGGTCTTCGCGCGGACCTTCGCCGCTGCATGCTCAGCCCAGGTGACGAACGACGCGAGGCCGGCTGGTTCGAGCTGACCGAAACGAGCCTGAGGGTTCGAATTGGACCAGAAGTGGTCGGCGCGTGGCTTGAAACCGACCATCGGCTTTCCGTCGGCGCCCAGCAGAGGCTTCGACGGGTCCTTCGGGTCACGGGGGATGTCGAGGCCGGTCGCGTACCGGATCGGGACCGCACCGAAGTGTCCAGCGAACACCAGCAAGCCCTCGACGAGGTCGACGATGTCGATCAACGTCGCGATGGGGTCGATCTCTGAGATCGGCTCCTTCAACAGTCGAGCTCGCGGTGCTAGCTCAACGACCGGAACACCTGGGAGACGTGTCGGACGCGGGTCACCATTCACGATCCAGCGCGACGATTCTCCTGAGCCCTCTGGGTCAAGGTGCTCGGTGTCGTCCTCGACGATGTCTTGGTCGATCCCGGGAAGACGTAGGAGTCCGACGCGTTTCCCCGTCCACTCGTCGGTCCAGATCTTCAGGTAGGCATCGACGTCGTAGGGCGGAGACTGTCGCCGGTGAACTGCTGCCTGAGTCGCTGACTCGATGCCGACGACCGCCCTGTCGCCGCCTTCCTCAGGTGCGGCAGAGGCGAAAGACCGAGATGCAATGAGAGACTCGCGGTGCCCCTCGTGGTGCATGACGTCAAGGTCGTTGTCTTCCCATGCCTGGCGCAGAAGCTTGTCGGCCTGAGCGTCGTCTGGGGCTCCGAGGCCGTTGAGGACGAGCCGGTCGGTGAGCGCATCGACCACGATGCCGGCGGTGCCTGACTTCGGGACGTCGAGCATGGAGTGAAGGCTGCCGGCGATGACCGAATCGACGACTCGGCCATCAGCTGATGCGATCACGATCCCCGGGTAGACCTCGGCGTACTCCTTCGCGAGGAACGGCAGGATGTGCTCGTTGTTGTAGCGCCGTTCCCAGGGAAGCGCGTACTTCTCCTGGTTCTCGATCTTCGCGAGGAGGTGCTTTACCCACTGCATGACGGTCGGCATGGGCACCTCCTTCGCTGGTCACATGCTGAAGACGAGTGGCGGGAGCTCTGGCTCGTCAGGCCATCCGGCTGCGCGCATGTCGGCGGCCGCTTCGTGGCAGATCACCGACGTGACGCCGGCGTCGATCTTCTGGTGCTGCGACGGCTTGCCGAGGAAGTACCGGTCGCCCTTCGGGATCTTGATGGCGTTCCCGATGTGTGTGGTGGTTATCGGGCACCCGTCGTGCTTGATGAGGCCGTTCTCGAGGTCGGCTTCGAAGCGCCGGACCGCTGGATACATGCGCCCGATCTGGTTCGTCGGCCACGGGATGAAGACATCGGGCCCGTGTTCGAGGTCCCAGTCTTCGATCTCGGTTGCCCAGTCGGTCTCATCGTGGAAACCCGGGTCGCAGTAGACCCTCAGTAGCCGGTAGCGGCTCTTGAGTTCTCGCCACGCCTCGTTGACCTCGTGCCGCGGGATCTTCCCGCCCCACCTGGCCGGGTTCCAGATGGTCGGCCGGAGGTCTGGCCCGTATCGCGGCGTGAAGATGAGACCTGCACGAGTCTCGAGCTTGATCGCCGTCCAGTCGTCGTTGAGCGACCCGTCGAACCCGCCGCATACGGACGTCCCGTTGGGCGGGTTGTCGAGCCACGTGATCTCAGGCTGCGGCATACGCGGCCGCCCACAGGCCTTCTGGGAGCCAGGAGCCGTCTCCCTGTGTCAGGCGGTTTCCGAAGAATCGCTCGGCTTGGGCGGGATTCTTCTTCAGCAGGCTGACGGCTTCGGCCTCGATGGAATCGAGGTTCACCCACCACGATCCCTTGTAGACCCACTCAAGGATGCGTCGCCGGCTGGCCTTCTCCTTGAAGGAGATCGGGTGACCGTTGTCGTCGCGCAAGGTCGGCTCGAGATCCGGGTTGCGGTAGAAGACGAACACGTCTGTGTCGCCGGACTCGTATATCTGCTGAGCATACGAGTTCATCGACGGATCCCATGCGTTCGTCGTCGCGTGAGTGCGGCCACCCATGCCAGCTGCGCCGCGCCTCTGGTTGTCGGCTACGCCGAGCATCTTGTTCGAGGCGTACCAGAGACCGACCTCGTCCTGCTCGGCATCAGAGATCGGGTTACCGAGCCGCGAGTTAGCCGATGACGTCACCACATCGATCCGGTCGAGATCGTCGTCGTCGGATAGACCGAGGACGCGGATGAATCCCTCGCGAACGGCCAGCAGCTTCTTCAATGGCCCGAGGCGGATCATTCCCCGCAGCGGCCGATAGATGTTGTCGGCCTGGTCTTCGCTGAACGCGGTGATCTGGATCAGCGGAGACGGGTGCCTCATGCCCTTTGGCTCGCCGGCGAGGTACTCATACTCCCAGCCGCAGTCGCAGCCGTTCTCGGAGCACCGATAGATGTCACCGTCTTCGGCCCAACCGGCGAACACCGACGGCCCGCACGCCTCGTAGGCGACAAACGACGCCGACATGGGTCCTTTCCCGGTCTTCTGCGGTGCGACGGTCAACGTTTGTCGGTAGTAGAACGCCTGATTGAGCAGCGGCAGATCCTCGTTGGTGATCTCATCGTCGATCTCTCCGAGGGCGATGAGTTCGAGGAGCTCGTTCACCACCGATGGATCGACGAACACCGCGTCCTCGCGGATCCGGTACCGGTTCGCGCACACCCAGAACTGCCAGTCGGCCAACTTCATCGGACGGCCGCGGGCGAAACCATCGGGCACACGGCAATGCCGGGTTATCCACGCGTCGGCCAGGTCTCCGAGAGTCGGAAAGTTGACGCGGAACTCCGGCTCGAGGATGCCGCCGGATCCTTTGGGAGTCACTGGCCGCTATCCCCGCAGGCGTCGGACTGGCGCGGCCGTCTTCTTAGCTGGAGCCGCTGCCTTCTTTGCCGCGCGCTTCTCGGCCAGCTGGTCGGACGCTATCGCCCAGCCATTCTGCTTCAGCCCGTCCGGGGAGAGGCCGCACTCGTTGCGGAGTTCGCGCTCTCGCGAGAGGAGTGCCGCCGATGCGTCCGGCTCGGCTTCCGTCGTGACCATGATGCGGCAGTACTTCGCGATGGTCGGCCACCGCCACGGCTCGCGCTCCCACGCCACTGCCTGCGGTGTCTTCCACAGCTGTGCCCAGATCGCGAGCTCGCGCTTGCGGAACTGGTTGCTCGTCACCGTGTCCGGGATGCGTGTCGGCTTTCCGTCAGCGTTGGGAACGATGACGAACCGCATGATCTTCGGCAGCGGGAATGCCGGGGCTCGGCCGCGACGTCCCTGCGCAGGCAGAGACAGCGGGTTGAACTCGCTGGTGGTGATGGCCGGCGTGGCTCCGGCCGAGCTGGACCCGGCCTTCTTCGCGGCTGCGCGCTTGCGCTCACTGGTCCGCGAGTTCGGATCACCCGGCGGTCCTGATCGGACACGTGCTCCGCCCTTGGGCATGGCTAGATCACTCCTTCGGCAGCATCGCGCTGCGTCGTGGAGCGGCGACCGGCCTCGCGCCGGGCCGCTTGGGTTGGCGAGCCTCCTTCAGACCGCCATCGAAAGTTCTGAACCCCGCGCACATCCGAGCGACCTCTCCCGCGGTCCTCTGCGGGCGCACCTGGAGGGGGTCTCCCCCACCCGTCAGCGACCGTTCGGCCGCTTGCGTTCGATCAACGCTGGTGGCTTGCGTGTGGGCAGCTGGTGCGCCCAGATGTCGCGTAGTCGCATGCTGGGCACTCCGGCCCGTGGTAGCGGCGGCGGTCACTGTCGCAGTGACCGAGTGTCCAGTTGGTCGGGTCTATCGGCTTGTGACAGCGCCAGCAGTAGAAGCGCTCGCCTGCGTCCATGCGTCGCTGGTACTGGGCTCTGAGCCGCTCGTGTCTCGCGTCGTAACCGCGCTGTTGGCGCGTTCCTCGTGTCCGGTCGCGCCGCCGCTCATGGTCCGGGCAGCGGCCGCCGCGCGCGCCGGCCTCGATGAGCGCTGGGCAGCCAGGCTCGGCGCAAACCCGCTTGGCCATCAGTCCTCGTCGTTGACGTCGTCGAGCTCGGTTCGTTCGGCGATGCGGAGCATGCCGACGCGTTCGATCCACGACATGCCGTCGGAGTAGCAGTGGCGCAGCAGGACGTTGCCGTCTTCGGTGACGACCTTCATGATCACGAGCGCGTCGGTGACCATCTCGCCTGGGTTGGGCGTGTGCTGGACGCCGAGTGCGTCGATCAGCTGGCCGAGCGGCTCGCTCATGGCTTGCCCCCTGACATGGCGAGAGCCCCGGCGCTGTGCGCTCGGGGCTCTGGGTTGAGGGGACACTTCACCCTCGCAGTTGCTCCGGACTCTGTCCGGCTGCGATCAGGGTACGGCAGGGTGCTTGTGTCGCGCTAGCGACACACGGTTCGTGGACTACGACGCGCGAGGGCGTCCGGGCTTCCGCTCCCAGGTGGTGGCGAAGTGCTCGATGGCGGCGGCGTCCCAGATGGGTCCGGTCCGCAGTTCGTACAGCGGGGCCGGGAATGTGGGCGTGGCGCGGAGCTGGTGGACTCGCTGGCGGCTGACTCCGAGCAGTTCGGCCACCTCGGGCGCGGACATCATGCGCGGCAGGGTGGGACGGCTGGCGTGGTTGATGTGGCGCTCCTCGTCCTCGACGGTGAGCGCCACCGGCTCGGTGCCGAGCAGGCTGGAGGCGGCGTCGCGGGCGGTGGCGGCTGCCTTGATCGGGTCGCCCGAGTCGTACATCGTGACTGTGACGCCGTCGCCGGGAAGGTTGGCGATCGTGGCGTCGTGGTCGGAGAGCGTGTCCTCGAGCTGCTCGGCCGTGTCGGGGTCGAGTGGCTCGATGTCGAACGTCATGGTCACGGCCCACATGGCGGTCACTTCCCTTCCTTGCGCCTGGAGCGCAGTTCTTTCTTGCTGGGCGGCGGTACCTGGAGGCCGGCTCGCTTGAGTGCGACCGTCAGGTCCGCCATGCGTCGGCGTGGGTTGCTGGGCGTGGCCGGGTAGGTGGCGATGTAGTCGCCGTCGGGATTGAAGAACCGGGTGTAGCCCTTCGTGGTGTCGGTGACGGTCCACCCTTGGCTCTTGGCCCAGTCGGCCAGGTCTTTGATGTCGTTGTTCATCGTCCCTCATTCCCTTGCGATACGTCAAGAATAGTAACTAGTGATTGACGTTGTCAAGGGTTTTCCAAGTGCTAGTCGGACGAGGCTTCCGTGCCACAGAAAGGCTTGCTCCCTCTTGACAGGTGTATATATACCTCGGATACTGGACGCATGGGATTCATTGGGGACACACCCCGCGAATACGAATACGAACCACTGACCTCCCCGAGCGTTCCCGAGCCGGTCACCGCACCGATCGAGGAACCCGCTCCCGCTCTCAAGCCCGCTCCCGCCGGCCTGGTGATGGCAGGTGTCTGACTTCTCCGACCGGCCCCTGGTGGCCGGTGTGCTGGTCGGTCAGCGCGGCTTCCGCGTCGACCGTGACGGCCGGCTCCGCGGCATCGTCTACCGCGACCCGATCACCAGCGGCTGGACCGAGGCCACCTGCCATGCACGACAGCACCGCGGACGGCCCGGAGTCGCGACCGTGGACTGCGAGTGCGGCTTCTACGCCTACTTCGACGACTCCAACGACTACGTCACCGGCAAGCGACGGTGGCGCGACAGCCGGTCGTGCGCGATGGTCGGCGCGATCATCGAGGGCGCTGGTGTGGCGACCGTGGGTGACCGCGGGTTCCGTGCGAGCAGGGCTCGCCTGGTCGCGATCTACGACCCTGCCCCGCGTTGCGCACGGTGGCTGCAGCCGGTCGTGATCGCCGCCCGTGTGCTCGTGGCGGCCGTCAGCGTCTACTTCTTCTGCCTCATGGTCGCCGACGCGACCCTCGGGCACGCGATCATGCTGGACCTGGCCCTGTGCGCTGAGGCGTACCTGATGCTGTCACCGGCCGCCGAGCTGGCCGCACGCAGGATCTCGCGGCGCCGGTGGGCGAAGATCGCGGCCACCTACCCCGATGTGCCGATCTACCCGTCAGCCCGGGTCGCGCTCGCCAACCACAAGCTCGGCGGCGCGGTGTGAGACGGCTGGTCTCCGCGCGAGAGTGCCGGTATGCCACCCGCGCCTGTCCGTTCGTGTGGCATGGTGACGTTCTCGTCGACCGTCGCACCGGACAGGTGGTGTACCGCTGATGCCGAACCAGCCGCGCAAGGACAACCCCGGGCGTCTGGTGCGCGTCGAGGACAGCCTGTGGGAAGAGGCCAAGCGGCTGACAGCGCTCGAGGGCACG
>Ga0164242_10002143_pt1 | contig 22974 bp, 26 predicted proteins | sample OricomgcompostMG_FD_108783 | JGI IMG/M metagenome (GOLD analysis project Ga0164242, IMG submission 108783) | Miracle-Growth compost microbial communities from Emeryville, California, USA - Original compost - Miracle growth compost (MG) ... | reverse complement strand
TTTCTTTTTCACAACCCCACCCCTGGCGCGTGGGAGGGGGGGGGGAAAAAGCCAAAAATGACCTCGCGCCAAAAAAAAAAAAAAAAAAAAAAAAAAAAAAAACAAACAAAAAAAAAAAAAAAAGGCCAGAACTAAACGGGAAAATCAAACATAGGGAAGAAGGTTGCTTGTGTGTAAGTGTTGTGTCGGTTGTGCAGCGGTTGTGCAAGACGTGTGCTCCGCCCCGACCACATCGGATGCTCTAGAAGTTGATAGAGAAGTGGGTGCCGTTCGGGGCGGGCGTAGGGTCGTTGGCCGAGTTCGGTTTGACATGGGTGCGCCCTGAAATGGCGACGCTCCTAATACGCTGGCTAAGAGGCAGCGAGTACTTGAGCACACCTTTGAGAATTAGGTCGAACTCGTCGTCGAGGATGCGTTCCCACCGTTCCGAGCCACCATCGGTGCCATTGCCCGGTCGGTGAAGTCTAACTGCTCCCGTCGAGGACGACACTCCCTGATGGAAGAATGAGCCTTCGAAAGACAGGGGGCTGTCGAATCTCCGGATCGTGCCGAGTCTCATATTTGGCGCATTGTCATCCAGAGGCGGGTCGTCGAGAGGGTCATCCCGAATCCGAGCCTTGGAGTTCCGTCTCCTCCGAGCCGTAAACGTTCCGGAATCCTTCGGTCGACGCCACCATTCCGAGTCCGTTCCTGCATGGGGAGACTTGGCGAAAACTTCGATATCCGCCGAGTCGATGGCGACGACCACGACGTTGGGGTTCTTCGCCTTGACGGTGATGTCGAGCATCAGCTCCTGCTCGCTGGCCAGGACGTTGTTCATGCCGATCAGCTCGATTTCCGTCAACGGCTGCGACGTCGCAAACATGAAGCCGATAGCTCCCGAAATGACGAGCACCAGCATGACCGTCAGGACCAGGCAGCTCGCGAACCGGTTCAGGAACGAGGCCGGCTGGCGGTAACTCCGCTGCTCGAGGGGCCGCATCGAGAGCTGTGACCGTCGGCCCCTACCCGATCGGCCAGACCGCATGCTCGATGGGATTAAAGGCGTCCGCTCGTCGTCGGCGCCTGTCGTCGTGTCATCTAGGTCATAGCCTGCCATCATCGGTGGTCCCCGTCTGCTGGCACTATTGGGCCCGCGACCAGAGCTGAACCGGGGGCTTGGCGGCCCCGACGACTGTCTAGAATTATTGGCTACGAGTAAAGAGCGCGGCGCGGATTGGTTGTTGGTAAAGGGGGATTCGTCCGCAAAGATGGAACGGTGACTGCCGCCGCTGTTGCGGCCCCATCGGCCAAAGTGGTGGTGGTGCCGCGCGGTGCCACGCGCGGAGCCGGCGCTGGTCCTCCCCGTGCCTCGTCCGTCGTCGTCGCCGAGGGCGATGTCGGTGCCGTTGGGGTTGAGGGCGTTTACGTTGACGAACTTCATGTTCTTCTTCGCGCCAACGCCCATGCCGACGTTCTCGAGGACTCCCGGGATGGAGCGCATGCCGTTTCGGTCAACTTGGCTTACCATCGAGGTCGCGCTCGGGGTGCGCGAGTGGAATCTGTGGGGACGGTCGCGGCCGTCGGGCGGGTTAGAGTCGTAGACAAAGGTCTCCTCCGAATCTGACGAGTTAGCTTCCTCCACGGCGCTCGCGACCTTTGCCTCGAAGATGTCCGCCTTTGAGGATACTGGACGGGGTCTTGTCAGTAACGTGCGTAAGTGATATAGGAACATGAATTGGCTTAGAGAAGACGGTGAAGGAGATGACGGCCAGGGACTCCTGGCGCCGTCGTACATGCCCCACGAACTTGTAGGAGAGAGACAGTTGCTTGACCGAGAAAGTGGTCTGGTCGACTGGTAATGACGATCCAGTCTGAGGTGCAGGATGGAAGTGCTATATGCGAGATTAGGGCGCTCACCAGTGCCACTGCTGACCGCGGGGGATTTCCTGGGCGGCTTCTTTTCCTTCTTTTTGGGGCGTATCGTCTCGGAGCTCGGCTTCGTCCGGAGGCTGCCGTTAGTCCCCTGGGGCCCAGCGCTTTGCTCGAGCGCGAGCTGTGGTATGGAGGTAACGGTTTCGGTCTCGACGGTCATGCTTTGCAACGGCACCTCGGCCTTGCTCTTCGAGGCGGTGGTGCTATGCTTAATCGAGGTGGTTGATTGCCTCGCCGAGAGGGGTGGCGGCGCGACACCGGCAGCTCCGGATCGCATCTCTGTATTAATGCTCCCGTTCTCACTGCCGCTTTCATTTGCTGGAGAGCCTGCCTTCTCGGGCTGCGAGGTGGAGGTATCCGAGATGATGCTATCCTCGAGCTTCTCCGACGCATCGTCTAAGCCCTGGTTCGGGGAGGCAAGCGGACTGGCTTCCTGGACTGTCTCCAGGGTTGACGGGCTCGCGCCTGGCCCACGTGCGGGTGTCCTCATCCCGGACGGCAGGTGCTGCGAGTCGTCGGACTCCAAGTCGGTATGCAGCTCTGGGGAGGCCAGCTGCGGAGAGGGCGTAGACCGCTGGACATTGATGACCGGGGTGTCTTGCTCTCCCTTGCGAGGTGGGGGGAGAACAGGCTTGTGGAGGATGGGAGGAGGCGATCGTAATCGAGGCGAGACAGGCCACCGGGGCGTGCCTCTCAGCGTGTCTGTCGTGCCAGAGGGTTTTTGTGGGCCGGCCGCATTGGTGAGGCTATCGGTAGGGGCAGGAAGGATGGGAGTCGTGGCGGCGGACAAGGTCTTGGCCGCCGTTGCTGCGGTCGGGAGGGTGGACCTGGTTGGGCGCGTGGGACTGAGGTCGTGTTGACTGTTCTTCCGCGACCTGGCGCGAGGTGCGGTGGTGGACGACGATCTGGAGGTGCTGGCGGGTCTCGTGGGTCTGCTCGGAGATGGTTCCCGCGAGGCAAGGGGTGATGGGGCGGCGGACGACTGGGCGGAGGTATGAGAGGATTGGGATGCTTGCTTGGAGGGCCAAGATTCGGTCCTCGGGGTCAGGACAGTAGACGACTCGCGGGATGGCGTGGGATGTGTGAATGGGCTGGGGTCCGTCGAGCCGTTGCTGGTATCCTGTGATTTGTCCATGGCTGCAGCAGGTTACTGGCGAGTGTACATTCGGTAGGTAGGTGAGTGGTGGTTGACTTGAGCAAGGAATGGGGCGCCCTCTTCTGGAACAGGCATGCCAGGGATCGATCGTCTTAGCTTGCAAGCGAACAACCGATATTACGTGGGACCCGATAAATCATGATTGCTCGGCCGTTACGTAGGGGAGGAATAAAGAGCCCGTGGTTGTCGGGGGGTGCGAGAGGTTGGATGTCCGCAGTCTCGCAGTCTCCACGGGTTGCAGCTCTGTGTGTTGTGTTGTGCTGCTGAGTTGGTGGTGCATGTGCTAGTAATGCTAAGGCAGGATACGGTGCCAAAAACGCCGGACGGGAAGCGGAATGCGGGTATTGTAAAGTACTGAGAAAGTAGAGAGAGGGTGGATGGGAAGAGGCGAGTTAATTGCGGTCGCTGAGTTGTCAAGAATCAACTCGAAAATATTCGCAGGTGTACCGCAATCAATTAATTCGATGGTCCTGCTCGAATTTTTCCTTTCTTTTCTTGTTTTGGGTTGGTTGTATGGAGGGAGGGAGTGAAGAGACGGAGAGAAGGGAGAGAGAGAGCGCCCTGTGAGCTGCCCCGTGTGTGGCTGCGGGAGGATTTCTGACGACGTGGTGAGGTGGGAGTGGCGGGACACCAAAAGCCTGGGTGACCGTTTCGCAAGTTTTTCTCCCCCTCTCGTTGGTGGGCGCTGGTTGTGGGCCACCGGGCCACTCGGGGATTTCGTTGGGGAGCTGATAGAGCGGTATTGTCCACTACCAGGCCTGGAAATAGAGGCAGCAATCAACTGTGTCACAGAAGACGTAACCCCCCTTTTTTCTATTCCCTCTCAAGGGGCCATTTTACTTTTTGACTTTGCTTTTTTTTCAATTTGCTAGGCTCTTCTTAATGAAGTCAATCTGATCAGCTTGAAGAGAGAGAAAAATTTAACCTTCTACGACGAATCACAATCATGGTTTGCGGCACTCAACAATCAGTGAAGAAGCTCACGCCACACCGTTTGTTGTGAGAAAGTCGGGTCCTCACTTCCATGTTCCTTCCTTGTCACTCACTTTCCCGGCGGCACGGATTCTGTTCCTGGGTGCAACGTCGAAGCAGCCTTAGTGGATCCAACTTAAACAGGTACCTACTACGTAGTAAGGTTGGGTACGGAGTAACATATGATTCAGGTAAACTTGGTTTCCGTTTCGCCTGTCCGCCGTCCCGAGTGCCGGAGAGATATCTCCGCGTTTTGGGTGTATACAGCCAGCTACATCAGAATCGCATGGAATAATGCAGAACTGCCGGGGTTAACATGTTACGGCAAGTACTCCGTACTGTGTGCCCCTCCGCATGATGACGGTTCCCTGCATCTTACTTTTTTTGCGGAGGCGGGAGGCATGAACCGCGCCCAACAACACGGATCAAGAGGTACCCAGGTACGGGCCCGTTCTCCGTTCGTTGGGGACGACAGCAGTTGTCGCGACTTTATTATTCAGCACACGAAAATGGGCCAGGGTCATGGTTCACCCACGAGCTTCCAGGAACTCGACCGGTGAAGCCATCATGTTGGCACGCCCTATCACAGCCCTCCTTTCTCAACTGTCCTCTCCCAGTTATCCCGGCAGACCCGAGGAACTCGCGAGGATGCTCGCGAGCAGAAGTGCCAAGTTTGGTGTCGCACGCACGCACTCTCGACAGAAACATGTTTTTTTCCTGGCTGTTTAAACAGGCCCTTGCCTTCATTTGCCTGGGCTCGAATCTTACAAGCTCGCCCCCAAAAAGGAAAAAGGGTGTCGCGGGGGCCAAACTTTGTCGATGGATGTGGCATGCGACATCCATCCCATCGTCCCAAATGCCGGGACAGGGCGGGTACTCCCGGCGGGTTCGTTGGATTCTCTTCGTGCGGGCATGCGTGATTTACTGGCTATGTCATCGAAAGGGGGAAAAGGTCTTCCCTCGAAACCGCCCTCCTCGACTCTTTCTCGCCCACCTTTCGCCTCCCTCCCTTCCAACCTTCACTCCTTCGGAGACTATGCTACTGGTTTATCTGTCATACGCGAAGTGTGGTATTCCGAACACAGCCGCTATTTCGCGAGGTCGTAGCCCAACCCAACGGCTTTACGACACGTGGACGTAGGGAATAGAACCGAGACAATGGGATCGCCGTTTGTGCAGAAGTAAATAAAAAAGCCACCAGACAACCTTCCCAGCAGGTACTATGTGATAATTGCCTACCCCCTTTGCATATGAGAGACGACGTAGTGAAGAGGTTTTTGCCAGGAGCGCGAATTTCGGGCCAACAAGGCAGCTCGCCCATGACGAGACCAAGAGCCAATCCTCCCCAGTCGCTATCCTTGAGGCCCTGGCCGACTATTGACTCGCGGCATGGGAAAGTGAGGGACGCGTCCAGTTGCGATTGGGCACCCCGGAATGCATGTGTCCAGGGAAGCCTATCCGGTTTCCTGCAAGGAACTCGACTGGGGCCTGAAGCTATTTCTGCGGGGGTCCATCGGGCGGCTTGTCTGACCATACGACTACGGAGACCTGTGGATCTGTTCTTCATGACTTGCGACAAGTCTCTGAGAATAATAGCTCAACGAGCGACCTATCGGGCGCAAGTTGCCTTTTCCGTGTGCACGTTTTCTTCAACCAGCCAGCGTTTGGGAAACCCTGGGAAACCCTGGGAAACAGCTTGAGTAAGTCGTCGGTGAGCAGGGGGGCTTCTAATTCTACGCTCAAGTCCAGCGGGTCGTAGACAAGCTAGGTCAGCCACCTTCGAGAGCGTGCGTTCACATACTCTGTACACTGCGCTTGTCATCGTTCTAGAACACACCGTCATAGGAACGTCCCGAGATAGGACGATTTTAACTTTCTTGTCTGTCTCATCCAACCCAACAAGGGGAGACCGAAAAGCACACGAGGCTTGATCATCTGCGCAGGAACCCGTCCTGCCATAGGTCCGGTGTGGGCACAAGTCAGCCCTGTACCAACCTCCTTTCGGTCATGCCCCCCACGCTGTTGGGCTTCGTGGGCCAACCTGATGGGTTTGACGTGAGACTTCGTGGCTTCGAAAGAGGCTCACACTCGCGACCATGTCGGCGACCAAGTCCCCTTTTGTACAAGTGCCATCACACATCGTCTTCATTGGTCTACCTGTAAATGTTGAGGGCTGCTTGGTCAAAACAAGTAAAACCAACGTAACCGAGCTGAGTCAACAACCTGAGAAGTGATTGACCCTGTATATGGCGTGGAACTAGAAGCAAAGGCTCAACTCCATCGCGCCTATCGTCTGCATACTAAAACATACCCTCGTACAAAGGAACCAAGGCGTGTCCAACCGTCTTCGAATTACCGAAACAATCCTATTCTATACATCATAAACAGTCTGCCGTCCCGATGAACGATGAAAAAGGACGGTCCAAGAGAAAACAAACAAAAAACCAGACGTGATACGTATTTCCAATCCGGGGTATCCTTCGATTCCAGGTTCCGGCCCAGTGATGATACCGTTGCTCCAACCAGTCCGTACAAAACACAGAGAGAGAAAGATACAAGACACACACTGGACAGGACGTAACTCGAGAAAGAAAAAAACCAAAGAGCCGCGACAAGAAGAATATAGGTAGCTTTATCGAACTTCTCCTGCCATTTTCCTCCTCCTTCCGCCATATGCGTACCTCGTAATTACCTCAGCGTTCAAACCCAACCCGAACCCTCCCCACCTACTACCTTGGGTAGGTAGGTAGGTACCTAGGCAGATCCTAAACACCACATCATCCCACCCGATGCGGCCAGTCCCACACGATCTCCCATACTCTTTACTCCTTAATACTATCCGGGCTTCCCAGCGGGCCTCCCATCCCCTCGTCCTTCTTCGCCCCAAACGCCCACGCCACCCAGCTCGCGCGCTTATTCGCCGTGTCCGGCCCCGCATTCTCCTGCACGAGCCTCAGCGGCCTCGGCTTGTTGCCCGCCAGCGTCGTCGCCTTGTCGCCTCCTCCGCTGCCGCCGGTGTTACGCGGCGGGCTCTGCGACGGCGGCGTCGTGACGTCGCCGCTCGTGCCCGCCACCGACTCGCCGCTCGTGCTCGACGTCTCGCTGCGCATCCCCGGGAAGTTGCCGCTCGAGGACAGCGGCGGGCCGCCGCCGCTCGAGACCCGGTGGCCCGCCGTCGACGACGCGGATGGCGAGGCGAAGAAGGCCTGAGAGCCGCGTAGCGTGGGTGATAGGGGCCCGTCGGCCATGCCCTTGTACATGGCGTTGACGATCCCCGCGGCGCCGGCCCCGCCCGTGTATTGCTCGCTCATAGGCCTACTGCGGCGGACGCTGGTCGAGCGGGTGAGGCCGATGGGGATGCTCGGCGCCGTGTCCGGGTTGTTGAGCGCCGAGTTGGTGGAGCTGGGCATGACCGACATGGGTCTCGGCCGCGGCTTGGCCCCTGCGGTCGCGCTCACCGCCATGGACTTGGCCCGTTGTAGCAGCCATGGACCCGTTGCCTGCTTGTTTGGCGGAGGGGGTAGCTCCTTGTTAGTATTGGGCGGCTTGAAGTCGCTCGATTGGTCGAGGATGTGCTCAAAGTCCTGGTGCTGGAGTAGTCGCTCGATGATTCGGTTGATATAGAGGGTCAATGCCTTGTTTTGGTCTTTGAGGCCCCGTAGCTCCGCCTCGAGCCGCCTGTAGTTCTCGCTCTCGCTCTCCGTAGCCTCGGACAGCTCGTCTGCGAGGCTCGCCGCACCGGACCGGCCCTCAAGGGCGTTTAGTGCATCCTGGTTCGCCGTCGCGCTACTCATGTAGCTGAAGTCACTGGTGCCAAAGTCGCCCTTGAGCGTCTTCTCCTGCAGGAGGAGCTGGTAGCTCTCGTTGTCCTCCATGAGCCGGGCATTAGCCATGCGGGCCTCCATCAGCAGACGCTCCACTTCGTGTAGTCGGCCACCGCCTTGGTTCTCGGACTCGACGAGCTTGATCTGGGCTTCGGCTAATTCTAGACGGAGGGACTCAATGAGCTTGTCCTTTTGTAGGACGAGCTTGGAGTTATTTCTTGAGTCGCTGCGGTTGAGGGACGACGGTGGTGCGAAGCTGCCGTTATCTACGCTTGGGGAGTTGTTTTGTGCTGTCGTTGATGTGAAGAACTGAGTGTTAGCAAAGGTTCGTATTATAAGGAAGAAAAAGGTATAGCGAAAGGAAAGGCAAAGTCAAAAAAGTAAGCAATTGTAAGACGGGGCCACATACACTGCCTCGATGGTCGGATCTCGTCATCCCCATTCGCTGTCCTCTGAGCTAAGCTGTCCTTCAGCCTCTGGATGACCCGCTGCATCTCCTCCTCCCGATTCCCCATATCTTCTTTCTCCTTCGTCATGGCGCTCCGCTCGGCCTCGTAGATAGCCTCCATCTCGCGCATCTGCCTCGCGGCCTCGCGGCGCTCGTTCCGCAGCGTCTCGATCTGCTCCTCGTTCTCGTGGACCTTCTCCTCCAGCTTCGCCTGTTCCTTGAGCGCGTCGTCGAGACGGCTCTGTAATACCTCGGCCTGCTTCTGATGCTGCTCGGACGCCCCCTCCGCCTTGGCCAGGCGGTCCTTCAGGTCGTCGAGGAGGGCGACCGTCTCGGCGCGCACGGCATCTTCGCGTTCTGGGTCGGCGGCCTTGATGCTATTGTTCAGCCGCGAATCCCTTCGCTGGTGAGCGGCTACGCGGGCGGACACTGGTGTTCCCGAGCGGATGGAGCGAGTGCGCGTGACCCCGGGGGTGCTGCCACCAGCAGAAGCAGCGGCCGACGACGACGGTGTTGACGCTCGCGGCGGAACGCGCGACGGCGAGGACGACGGCGTAGTACTTGGTGTTGATTCGCGACCCGCTTCACGCGGCTTCTTAGCGACAGCCGACATGACGGTTTGTCGTGATGCCGTCTGTTGATTTCTTCCTGTGCCTGGCCGCGGCCCTAGAGATCTCACCGATCCCGAGCCGTTCAGGTACCTTTTTTTTTTTGGGCGTCGAGGTGAGTAGCGATGTGATCTCGTCTACTTCGTGGCTGTGCCGTTTGATGGCGCTGGTATTGTGCAAGTCGCGGTCTGGGGAGTGACTATACTTGGTAAAGGAGGAGAAACTGGATAATCCTTCAGACTGCAGACCCCAGAACCAGGAATTCATAGTACGGAATGTTCTGACTGCTTGGGACGTAGCATCCGTTGCGGGTTGTGTTATTTTAGAAACCGGTGGCGCTTGGGCGATCATCCACAGCCCCTTTCAGCCCCGTACCATTCAGCCAATCTGCTGGCCCACAATCGGGTATACTGGGTCCTGTTTGAACGAGTCAAACGCAGCAAATCCGAGTCAGTTTGTGAGGGAAAGCATATGCAAAAGCAGTAAGAAACTAGGACGGCAAAAGCAAGCCCTGTGGTCGGTGACACTGTTCGGAAGGACGTTGCGACGTCCTGACTGTAAGCCGGGAATGAGTGTCTTTCTTTTTCCTAGACAGGTTGCCCCAGTGAGTTGGAGTAGCAGTGTCGTAATATCAGAGTTAAGACAAAGACAGGTAACGGCAGGACAACGGCGCCCTCTGTCCACTGCCCCGATGCGTTTCGCTCCTTAATAGATTTGGGCTTGTTTATATAGAGCACCGCAGAAGGACGTGTGTCGCGTCGCAAAAAAAAAGCTTAACAGGGATCCGATATACATACATTGGTATATTTCGATGCGTGTCGGGGATTTGCTGCTTGAAACATGGGTCACTCCGTCGTTGCTTGGTTCGTTGGAATTCTCGAATGTTGTCCCCTCGGCGGTCCCCGAGCCAATCGTGACTGCAGTTAATTAGTCTCCCACGTACTCGCCTTAGTCGGCGCGAGATTCCCTCTCGATCAAGTCTAATAACGGGGAATAGCTCCGGAGTAGAGACCGAGTTTAGGAAGGAGTCTGATTTAACACCGCGGGTCCTTAATTTGGCCATCAATGCAGGCATGACTGCCCCCAATCCTGGGACCTAGGCTCGCTCGGTACCGCCATACACTGGCATATCACATGTGCTTTGGTTCACACCTACAGCAATCATTGCACCCATACTCCGCTCCGCTTGAGGCAAATGAGGCAGCACTTTCTGGTCACTAGTTTTCTGCTCTCTGGCATGGAGACGGAGACAGCAACCGGAAATCAATCCATAGCGCTCGGCATCAAGTAAATGTTGCCTCCGTAGGGTATGCGGTGATTGTCATACCGCATATGGAATACCTTCTCCGCTGATTGACGATTCCTCATTCCGCTCCTCTCACGCCGAACATCACGCAACTTCCTGGAAAAAAAGGGGGTGTTGCCATGGCAGCCGAACACTCAAATGCTGGACCCGACAAATGACATATAGCATGCAACACAGCAAGCATGAATAGGTAGCCTGTGTCTCTTCGTGATCTACGATAGACACAGGGGGATTGCTTCTAAGTGCAATTGATAGACAAAAGAAGGCCAGTTGCGCGCAGGTCCCTACGTGACCCAACAACAGCCCGCATACCCTTTTCTGCAACCCCGAGCCTGAACGCCGTTGCATGCCACGTTTCCCAATGTTTCCTTTCCTCTCGCCTAGGCCTAAGCCTGCTGGTCGCTCAGGATATCGGAGTCACCAGCGTCGATGATGGCCATGGTCGAGCAGCGGAAGAGCTTTCCGCATGCAGTGCCCAGTTCGATCTGCGCGTGAGAGAGGAGAAGTAAGCAAACGAGAACAGGGACCCTCCAAAGTCTGGATAAGACTTCTTCGCTGGGCGGGCTTGGAGGAGTAAACTCCTCCAAGCCGAGAATATGAGGTTATTCTCCTTGGGCAAAAGCGAAAGCACACGCTGGGTTCGGTACTTACGTTGTTGCCGCTGAAGTGGTGGACCGAGGTCTTGGAAAGCATGCTGTAGTCTGGGAGCTGTTAGCAACGCGGTCCTCTAAACTTCAAGACTTGAACGATGCGGAGACTAGGCGGTGGGCAAGAGCACGGGATTATCGCAACGAGCAACGGAGGATTGCAGAGCAAAGCAAAGCATCCCACGAGCAACGGAGTGATGCAGAGCAAAGGTCGTACTGCCGCAGCAACCAGGACCTGCCGGAAGCGGTGCCCGCCTCAAGGGGAATACCAGGCAGTTCAGTAGTCATTTGCTGTTGCATGGCCCCCCCAATGCTCCCTCCTAGTCCTCTTGTCTCCGCCGTAGCCTTGCGTCAAGTAGGGAAAATGTTTCTCGACTTACACTCAAGCTCCGACTTTCGTAGTGGTGGCGTGTTGGCGGCGATCAGGATCAGCTTGGCCTTTCCGGTTCGCAGAGACTTCAAGGTAGATTTGTAGCCCAGGACGACTATATGAACGGCGTTAGAAGCGAACGTAGGTAAGGGGATTCTGCATCCGGCGGGCACGTACCCTTTCCGGACTTCATCACCAGCGCCAGCTTGGTGTTGAGGGACTGGGCATCGCCCTTGGACTTCTTGGGGGCCATTTCGAAGGTGGTTTAAGGGATTCGGAACCGGGTATGTGGTTGGATAATGGGTATTGAGAGGTCGTGGTTGAAGTCGTCGAAAAGTTCGTGAGAAATATTGGCCGGTGGTCTTTGCAGTTTCTTGGGATGCTCCAAGAAAAGTTCCCGAATTCCTATTGGCCAGTGACTTGAGTGGGCAAAAAATGTTCCCAAGCCCTAAGCGCCCCACTTTAAGCGATTTGGGGGAGTCACCGACGCATTGCCACCCGCTTATGTGATAACCGCTGCTTTGAAATCAAACCCGAGTAGCAAAAAGAGGCGGTCGATTCCCTCGCCCAGTTTCACGACCTCACCTCACCAACAAACACCTCCAGAACCTCAAAACCGACCCAGCGAAATCAGTCAAGATGGCGCGCCGTCCCGCTAGATGCTACCGCTACTGCAAGAACAAGGTGAGTTTGTTCGAAATCGACGAATTTTCCTTCTGTGCGAGCGGGTAATGGAGGAACGGACATGGTGGGGAGGAAGGAGAAAACCAAGGCGAGGACATTTAGGAGGGATTCGAATGCTGCGGCAATATTCTGCCACGAAAGTCATGTCCGGGATGGATGGAGAAGCGAGAAGGAATCGCTAGAGGATATGGATTCGAACACCTTGCTCAGGTGCCCCCATTCGAAGAACAGATTCGCTGACAATTTACCGTACAGCCGTACCCCAAGTCGCGCTTCAACCGTGGTGTGCCTGACCCTAAGATCCGAATCTTCGATCTCGGCCGAAAGCGTGCGACCGTCGACGACTTCCCTCTCTGCATCCACCTCGTCTCCAACGAGTATGAACAGCTGAGCTCGGAGGCCCTCGAGGCTGCCCGTATTTGCGCCAACAAGTGAGCTCAACCCCCTCCCTTCCCCCGGGATATATACCCTCGGACCTTTCCCCGCGCAAAGACGGAGAGAGACTGACAGAAGATTTCGCTAGGTACCTCGTCAAGACTGCCGGAAAGGAAGGTTTCCATCTTCGCGTCCGCGCCCACCCCTTCCACGTCGTCCGCATCAACAAGATGTTGTCGTGCGCCGGAGCCGATAGACTCCAGACTGGTATGCGTGGTGCCTTCGGCAAGCCGAACGGTATTGTTGCCCGTGTCAACATTGGCCAGATTCTCATGAGCGTCCGGACCCGTGACTCCAGTAAGTTTTCGCTCTCGCAACCGCTAAAGGACGGGACGGAATCCGTTGGAAGCAGCTACTAACCTTGCCCTCCAGGCCGTGCCTTCGCCCTCGAGGCTCTCCGACGATCGCAGTACAAGTTCCCCGGTCGGCAAAAGATCATCGTCTCCAAGAACTGGGGATTCACCCCTCTCCGCCGCGACGAGTACCTGGAGAAGAAGGCTGCCGGACACGTCAGGGTGGATGGTGCCTACGTTCAGTTCCTCCGCAACCGTGGTCCCCTGAAGGAGAACATGAAGCAGTTCCCAGATGCGTTCACCACCGAGGCATAGATCGGGGAGGCATGTGGAGAGGCAAGAAAGGAGAGACACGAAAGGCATATATCTGGCTTCAGGGTGGCGCACAACGGTTATTATTAGGGCTATGCTGAAGGGGCATGTCTTCATTTCATGCATGCTCTGTCACTTTAGCACAGTCAATACACCCGGTTGAACCTCTCATGTATTCCATTCTCCGAAGGAATTCCTGGTCCCTAGTCCCTCGGCCTGATCCTGAGGCGTTGACATGAGATGTGACATGAGATGTGATATGACGTGTGACATGGGGAATATAGGTGCGTAATAGCATCCGGCTTCACGATGCTTGGGCGTTGCGTCACGTGCTGCCTTGCAGGAGTGACATGTGTGAGGTAACAGGCAGACATGGCGCACACCCACGGAAGCTGATGTTGGCACGCATCTCAATTCTCTCCTCCTCACACAACCCCCAAGTTCTGATTAAACGGAGCTCTCTTTCACCCCGAGCGGCATGGCATTCGCTAGGAACTGGAAGGTGCCTATCGGCATACTCATTACAATTCTCGCCCTCGGCTTCGGCTGGGGCGCTAAGAGTATGATAGGACTATCGCCGTCTGAGGATATCCGCAATGCGCTCTACAAAGCTCCCTTGCACCCCGAGGTGGTCGATCCAAAATTCCTAGAGCCCGATTTATCGTACCTGATCTATCTCGCCCGCGGCCACACTCTTCAGAAACACAGCGAAGCTATCGACCGAGATATCACGCCCTACATTCGGGAGATTCTCAAGCTACCCTACTACGTAGAGAGGGACCAGGTCGTGTTTAGCTGTGAACGGGTGGACGATAAGATGCTGGATGACATTCGCTCGGATCCGGGAGTGGAGCGAGTCGAGTATAACGGACAGTGGAAACTAGGATTTTGGGAACAAGGGGGGGACGGTGTGTAGGGGGTAAACAGGCACAGAATCGAAGGAGAGAGATACTCTCGATCAACTGCTTGCCAGATCCAGCAGATCCCGGTACAGTCCCTCTCGGCCGCCCCGCTGCTTATCCAAAGAATGGCAATCGTGGTATTTCTGTTACGTTTTTCGACTCGCAAACAATTTTCTGCAAGTTAATTAGGTGGTGTTGCGCCTTGAGCGTTGAATTAGGGGGCCCGGTGGTTGCCAGTAAGGTGATCCTGTTGCCATACTAATCTGGCTGGTAGGCCGATTGCGGCTGTGGGCAAGGGTTGTGGCGCTTACATAACTACCTTGTCTGGATAACCTACCCACCTGCTACCTTACCTGCTTACCTTGCTTACCTACCTATCTAGGTAAGGTAGGTATCTTGTCTGAATAGGTATCCCTCCTGGCAGTGGCGACAGGAATCCCAAGTGCTAGCGACGTATGTTTGGGCGGCGACTTGTCGCTGTGGTGGTGGTCACAGGGGTCGTGATGATGATGACATTGCTCGGTGCTGATCACCCCTGCCCCCCCTCTTCCCGGTCCCGCAGCAGCCCCCCAGCAGCCCAACCAACAAATGCGATGCTTCCCGCGTCAACTACATGCAACTCTGTCCGCTTCCCACACCAAACCTTTGGCCAGTGTTCCCTCATTTAAGCATCCTTTCACGCCGCCTTGGTCCAAGTATACTGAAAATGGAATCGTCAAGTCGCTAATTATTTTAACCGAGCTTGCTCGTTCCCAACGATTGCATAGTCGACTGCGTTGTCCTTTCTAAGCCACGCCTTGAACCCTCCCACGAGCTACCGCGTGACCCAGCCTCTTATCAACGCCCCTTATCATCGCCGCAGCCCGACCGATACAACTCGCGATCTCCGGACCGTCGTAGAACGACGAGTTCGAGAACGCTGTCGATTATAGGTGTACGGCCGTTCATTGCCGCACATATTATTATCGACAACACCGTAATTCTACCCTGGTCGTTCTATAGTATTGGTGTAAACCGCCGCCGAACCAGCCCCATTGACTCCATCTCCGCTTCCGAACCCCCCCCCCTTTCCTTTCGCAACATGGCTTTCCACCAACCAACCCGACAACCCTATCAGAGGTTGGTCCGGGCCGATGCTTCAGAAAGCGAACCGCCGGTCACGGCCGCTGCCGCCCCACATATCCGCCGCGGTAGCGACGAGTCACAGACATGGGTGCTCTTTTCTCCGAGCAACGACGCGGCGACTACTACTTCGTATCTTAGTTCGGCGCAAGAGTCACATCCTACGCCCGGTCGATCGGTATTAAGCGACCTCGGGAGCCTCAATACTATAGCCCGCTCAGACCAGAACTCAGCGCCGCAGAACTCGGCTGTACCATCACATGCGTTAACCGAGAGCGCGATCGAGGACGATGCCGAGCTGGATAGCCTAGATAGTCATCTTGCCGATTTTCGGTCCATTCCGAGCCCATATGGTCAACAAGACGTCTCTCACGCGACTCCCGTGTTACCGGGGCACGATGGGCTGGGGTCGTTCAGGCTGGATGCCCCGGGGACGGGACCCGAGCTCCAGGAGCAGCTCTACGCATTCGAGCGATTTAATCCTAAGCGCGTGAAGCGGAGGCGGGCGAGCATGGATCTAGCCCAGCTAGAGGTCGAACCAGAAGCAGCGCAAGAGGCGGAGCGGAACCGCAGGATAGAGGCCTGGCGGTTGGAGCAGAGCCAATTCTTGTTAGAGAAGATCCAGAAGGAGACGAGGCAGCGCCGTCAATCCGAGGCTTCCTCCCAGAAGTTCGGGTCTAGGATAAGCACCGCCGATGAGCATGTGACGATGAGCGCCATGGACGAGGCGGCGCACGACATCAAGTTTGATGGAGACGACTGGCATGACCAAGATGCCGCCGGAACCTACGCCCAGAAGGGCGGACTGTGGACCCGGATCACTCGCAAGGTTATCCGCGACCTGATGGGCATCGACGATCAGCTGCTCTCCATCCTCTTCGGCGAGGCTCTCCCGGTCGATGACGGCGACCTCTCATCTACACCTAAGGCATCCGTTACACCACACAACCCCACCACCACCACCACCACCACCACCACCCCTGCACCGCATGATGCGGAGTCATACGATGACTCGACCTGGCAGTTACGCGTGCTAGAGCGGGTCGCCCGAGAGCTCGGTCTTCTCGTGCACCGGATGTCAACTCACCCCGGCGCGTTCTCGACGTACGCGCGGGTACAGCAAGCGCCAATCCCGTACGCTGGCCTGCCGGTGATACCGGAGGCAGCCGATGCTGGCGAGGCCAGCGCGAGGATGTCCGACGCGGCGAGGCCATCGATGCCGGAATTCCAGCCTACGATCGCGCATCACGTGCAGCCGGTTGCAATCCCCGGTGCTGAGTCTTTAGGCAGTCCGGCCGAGACGCTGCAGTCAATATTGGGGGAGACGAGTAGCTCCGGCCCGGCATTTAGCCAGCAGGAGTGGGAGCAGGACTTGGACGTCAGGCTCATTTTCCGATACCTACGATCTCGCTTCACCTCCAGCCGCTCGTCATCAACCCCGTTCACGACCGGTACCTCGCACCTCGCAACCTCGAGCACGCAAGACGCGGCGGCCAAGGCGGCCAGGGTTCGTCAGCACCACCCGCTCGTGACGCACGCGCATTCGCACCCGCACCAGCGCTCCCGGCCGGCCGAGCGCAGGCCGTTCAAGGCGACGGGTCCCTCGAGCCCCGTGGCCCTGAGACACCCCTCGGGGAGCTGCGCGAGCCAGAGCACAAGACGGTCGGCCAGGCGGAGCTCCGTGTCGTCGAGGCACTCGTCGCGGCACTATTGGGATATCGGCGGGTCGATTGGCACGGGGAGCATGATTGCTAGTGCTGGGCCAATGGGCAGTTGGGGCGAGGTGTGAGAGAAACGTGAAGGGCAGTACTTACACACACGAAACTGCTGCGTTACCTACGTTATGGAGGTATAGATACCCGTGCGGCATTGGAGAACGACAGGCTTGCGTGTCCCATTTTATCCCGCCTCACTTTCTCTTTTTTTGTCATTCACCGGCGCGATGCATGTTATCTCTCCGGTGGCTTTCTCCCCTCCGTCAGATTCGCCACTCAGGCCAATGTCTAAATTCGGCATCTCGGAATTAGAGCAACATATAATGTGCCTTGGGCCATCTTGTTTCTTAGAGAACATATATGAAGTCTAGGAAACACGCACATATTCCGAAAGCAGACTACGCTAGCGTCGGCTGCCACGGAGGTACGGCGCAGGGGAGCATGCAGTAGGACTTTTGACTTAGCCTCGACTTATTACGTCGTACAGCTCTGGGCGGGATAAAGTGTACAGATACACAACGGAACATGAATAGGTGGTATGTACTCCGTACCTAGTTGGGGTGGGGTTGAGTTGGATGGGATCTGTGGGATATGCACAACACAGTTTTCTTGATGCGATGTATACACCTGTACATGCGAGCCTGACCTGGTTCGTTTGTGAAGTCTTGGTGGTAGCCCTGGCGGCCGCGTATGGCAACAGCTGTTTTCTGCTGAGTCTACATCGGAGTACCGCCGAACAGGCAGGTCTGTCAGATATCCCAGACGCACCTTGCCCATTTTTGTCTCCTGGTATAATTTGGACACAACCCGCAGGATCCACCACATGCAGGGAAGGGAACGAGGGAGGCAAGTGGGGCGGAGGTGTTTGGAATTGACCCAACAAGTCACTCTGAGAGAGGTTTCTCACCTCCATGCAGCCAAGTCAGGTTAAGGAACAGGTGCAGTCTCTCACTGGAGTACATGCGCCGCTGTGCATACAGCACCAGCAACGGAAGTCGCGTCGCGCGACCAAGCCCACTCTCAAAATGACAGGGGGTTTAAGAGCCTCGGAGCCAATAGAATCGAGAGAGCAGGGAGGTGATACCCCCGCCAGCTTGCCGATTCTGGTCAACCCGCTGTCTTTCTGCCTAGCGGGCAAATCAAGTCGCCCCGCGGACGCCTTGTGCAGGAAAGGAGGAGTCAACACAATCGGTGGTATCATACTTCGTACATTTGTCCAGGTGGCTGTCGAGTCACAGTCACTCCGTGCAGCTCGCAGCTCCCCCTTCCTGCAGTTGTCTCCACATAGTCCCCACCGTCCGCAGTACGCAGTACTTCTTGCGTTTGCTGTCCCCACAGGTTACTCTCTCACACACACCCCCAGAATCCACCCCACTCGCCCGTCCCAATCCTCCCTAGCGGGCTATGAACAAGCCCGTCGTCTCCCACTCCCACTCAATGTTCAACCGCAAGCTTTCCCTCCACACCTCTCACCTCTTATCAGAACCAATCCACTCTGCGCCTCATTTTTTTTTGGACCTCGCAACAAACTTGCCCGCCAGCTATTGCTGCCCTCGACTTCGCCTTTTCTTTCTTGCTCGTCCATTTCTGTCAAAGCGCCGAGGTACCGTCTTCCATCCATAAATATATCATCAGCCTGCACCCCGAGTCCCATCATCCAACTTGCCCCCCGCTCCTCGTTTCCCACATCTCTCCCGTCTACACTCGCCCACATCGCACCCCCTCATCTCCAGCTCCGACTCGCAACGCCGCCCACACTAATCCATTGTAGCACAATGATGTATTAAACACCGTTGCCTTTCTGATGCGGCCCAGCTCGTCTGGTGTTGGGTCAGCTCGCGATCCGTTCCTCGAGTCGTCGCCGCGCGCTGCGTGCCGCGTCTTCCATCCTCAGTCGACTACGCCCGCTTGCCGCCGCGTCGAACCCATCCCGCAACCCCATGACCTCTAGCCGTCAACGAGTGACGCCAATCCACATCACCAATGGCCGCGCCCACGTTCGAATCTCCCCTCCCCAGCACGTCCTTTCTATTTGATATCTACAATGATGGCCAAGCACCGCGAACCACCCCCAACCTCCCTGGAGGACCATGCCATTTTACCGACACCACTCCGGGCGCCAATGGACCCCGATGTGGTTGCCGTCGCTTCTGGAGTAGGCAGGCAGCAATGAGGGGAACCTTCCCCGATAATGCGAATCCTGATCAGGCCATGTGGTGCATGTGCTCTCACCATGCGTGCTACCATGATGAGGCCCAACCCGGACAGGTCCCCGTCGCTACCGTGGATGCCGTCGCCGGACAAGAGAATGAGAGACCCAAGGCAAACCGGGAGCCCCTCAGCCCGGTCCAGGACATGGCCTCTTTTCACATGCCTGCTATGCTTGGCACATCTCTGGACCTTGACATGCTCGGCTTTCCTGCTTCTTTCTCGTGTCACCAATCCGATGCCGCGAACCTGCACCAAGGTGCGGCTGCAAACTCAGGACAGGACAACTCAATGCCAGATACGTTAAACTGGGGGGATCTCATCCAACCCCAGACCGGCCAGGTGGATGCTCTACCGCCCATCCCTCCCCAATGTTTGATGCCTTCCCAGCCGCCATCCACAGCCTCGTCCAGTCAGGCCAGATATCTCCGCCCCTTTGCCGGGAAAGGATTGCAGACACTCAGTGGTGCCTCTGCATCTAGGCCGCTGGATATTGTGCTTGAGCGGGGAACGGACCCCATACCCTGCGTTGGAAATTCCAAGGAGCGTGCACAGGAGCTTAACTTTAATAATCAAAGGATGCCTACGAAACTTCCCCATTATGCTGCCGGCACGGCCACACCCGCATCAGATCTTACGCAGGAGCTCGAGCCCGGAATATTCTCCTCAACCGCCAAAGGACTAAGCCGGGAGGACTTCCAGCATCTATCGAACACTGTTCAAGGCCACGAGCAGCGCTTAGATCGGTTGGAGAATGTTTCCTTTTCCGCCGCCGGCCATGAAGAGTGCCAGGACAAGCATGATCACGCCGATCTCCGGGTCACAGACCTGGAGTCGCGCGTTGAGGAAGTCGAAAAGATCCTCAACAATGACACCAGTAGCCTCGGGAGCACCAGGAGGCTTATCCGGACCGACGCCGCCGATGATGCGACAGCTAGCGTCGTCTCCGTCGCGACAAACACCACAGTCACTGCCGCGGACCGGTCGGAGATGTACAGCCAGCTCCAGTCGCTGCAAGCCCAGGTTCATCAACTGCAGGCTTCGTCCTCTCCATCATACAACAATCCGTTGGAACTAGAGGTCGTCCTTCTTCCGTTCCCGCTTCATGGGATCTGGATGGAAGCACACGAGTTCCCTAGCCAAACCCAGCCTGGGCCTCCAGGCAGCAACGCGGAAGAGTGGACCCAGGTGCCCAATACTGGCGGCAGGCCCCTTCCGGATTCTCCCTTACCTTGGGCTAGCGCCGCTGCCGCCGGACAAACCCCGGGCTCGGATTGGCTCCTTCCCAGAGCGTGCGCCCCGGGCCGCATGGTCGACAGGCGGCTGAGGAGCAGGGGTCTTATCAAGACTGTCTCCATCAAGGGGCCGGACGCCCGGAGTGTTCAGCACGCCATTAGTACCGCCTTCAGTGACGTCCTCCGCGTTGCCCCCTCAAACAAGATGTCCCGGGCGCTGGTTCAACGGTCTTCTCACGACAGCGATCCTCGGCTATCCACAATATTGGGCCTGCTTCAACCTTGGGTTCCTCTACGAAAACTCCACAAGGACTCGCGTCTTCGCTTCCTGGCTCCGTCAGAAATGATCACGCCGGCCTTGTGGGATGTCGCGTTCCTTGTCTCTAGCGTCGTGATGAAGGCGAGCGGGGTGCAGCGTCTCTACATCACCCAGCGAGAAGCCTATCTCCAAGACCATCCCATCGGCTTTGAAGCGTTCGAGTCGGGCTGGACTTGGCAGAAGCTACGAGAGCTCACCCGGGTTTATCCGGACTCTCAGAGTAGCGGCAGTTTTGAGATTCCGGAAGCCGACGCCCTCGAGGAGTGCTGGACCTGGAACGATCGGTTAGACGAACCTCCGTCTCACCGCTCGTCGCTGAGCCTTCGACAAGCACGGGCCAACAGATTATGGGGACGCTCCTCCAGCTCAAGCCCCCAACAGTTCTTCACTGGTGTGCAATCCCCGGTCCTCTCCTCCAGTCCCGTGGCTTTGCGGGCACAGTCCCCCTTGGTGTCCAGGGAGCGTAGGGGCTCACGGCCGCCCCATATCCGTACGAACTCGATACCGCCAACGGCTCCCATCGCGCTCTTTCCATCCCAGCCGAAACGCCGCGTCTCTTCGTACGGGAATGCAAACAATCAGCCCTATGAGCGCCGACCATCGCCGTTCCTCCACCGATCTAGCCCTCGTCTGCCCGTGACAACCCCGGCCAACTCGAGCTCCATCATCAAGCGCCGCCAGAGTACGCGATCACCAAGTCTCATACCCCGCAATACGCCGCGCTGGAGCCGAGCCAGCATGAGTCGCAGCCCAAGTCTCGCACCCATTGGTCCAGCATTCGGCGACGACCGGGGGGAGCGCAGGACGACCCCGTTCTGCTATGCTACGCCGTATAGTAATGCGCCTCCTGAGCCTTATCCGGGTCACAGGGCCGGCAGCCGCGGTCCGATCCTACCTTCGAACGCTTACTATGCCGACGGTGACGAGGAGATGGACGATGACCGTGGCAGCTCTACGGATCCGTACGACAGCGAGATGACGAACGACGCCGATGTAGAGGCAGCCGCTGGTTTTCGAGATGATGTCGACCCCGATATCGACGTGTACGAGGACGAGCCGGACGAGCTAGATGACGTGGATACCGACGCCGAGGATGAGAAACGCCCCGGGAACGATGCGTCAATGTACCCCAGCACGAGACTGCAGTCTAGGCAACTATCCGAGCCAGAGCACGGCTACGGTCAAGCACTGCCGCTTACTAGTGGTACCCTGCCCGAGGACGAGCCGTGGCCCGGCATCGAGGACATGTCTGATGGGGAGAATGTTGATCCCTTCTCGGGCGAAACAAACGATGCCGACGTGGAGATTGACGGCGCCGCTGGCCTCGACGCTGCCAGCGAGGCGAGCAGCCAGCCATCCGAATACCCCAGCACCCAGCGCGCTTGGCATGTTACGGATCCTGCCCCTGATAACCGAGACAGTGGGGTCGGTTTTAGAATCCACGAGGACGGCGATGTTGATATCACCGGACTGGAGACGCAGTGGGCCTGATCGGACCGCCCATATTTTGCACGCCTCTCCTTTTTCTTAACCCCAGGTTGAGATAGGTGCCCTCACCAACAGTTGCGCTGATAACGAGTTTACGGATCTGCCTCTTCAGCGCTGTTTTTATGATGGGATGCCTTACAGATACACGACCAGGGAGCGAATGGCGTTTACGGCGACGGCGTTGGAAATACCGGTAGATATTCGTATTTACCTCGACATCTATCTATTGGTTCTTTTGCTATTTCTTTCTGGCCTCCTGCAGAATCTAGGCAGCCATGAGAGGCTCGGGCTTGTGGCTTTGCACTTATATACCATTGGAGGGTTGGGGTCATGTGGCGGCCCGACGAGGGGAGGTCGGTTGAGTACCTCCTTATGAGTTGCATTGTTAGCAGAAGCCTTGATAGCATGGCCAGTTTTGGGTTTCATGTTCAAGATTTTCGAAGGAGCTTACACTCTCAGCTACTTGTATACATACCTAGATAGACATGAGATTAACAAATCTCTACGGACAGATACTACCGCCGTGCCTTTCCTTTGCCTTAGCGCAGCTCGTGATTTATATCCCATGAACCAGTTATGCCGCTGTGAAGGGCCGCTGCGGATACGGAACCTCCTTGGCGTGTCGTTAGCGGGACGGTGCTTCGGTCTAACCCTGACCGGGGTTGTCATATTTAGAAATGCTTGTAAAATGAGCCTTTGCCCGTCACTCTATTCACGGTTGGCGTTGGTCTACTATATTGACTCCCGTTGTGACTGGGACTTTTTTTGGTGTGGCATATTGTGCACTTCCAACAGTGTAGAAGGATGCCGTCCAGGTGCCGTTCTTTCCGCGTGATGTGTGACATACTAGCTTTATCTTTAAAAGTCCACCCGAAAATATTCCCTTCTTCCCCCTTTTCCCCCCCAACTCTGTTTCCCCCAACCCCCCTCCCCCCCCCCCCCCAAAAAAAAAAAAAAAAAAATTAAACAAAAAAACCACAAAAAAAAACAACCCCCCCCCCACACACCAAAAATCT
>Ga0164242_10002142_pt1 | contig 22977 bp, 20 predicted proteins | sample OricomgcompostMG_FD_108783 | JGI IMG/M metagenome (GOLD analysis project Ga0164242, IMG submission 108783) | Miracle-Growth compost microbial communities from Emeryville, California, USA - Original compost - Miracle growth compost (MG) ... | reverse complement strand
CGCCGATCAAAACTTCTGAACACACACAAGTCTCACAACGGGGCATTCTACATACCCTAGCAGCCGCCCTGACTCGAAACCTATATTTCCTGTCCGCGTCCCGCCCGTTCCATGGTAGTTCCGAAGCATCGCGATCCTGTAGATACCTTAGGAAGGCCCGGGCTTGATCGGATTCAAGCTTGGGCTCCGCCGAACGTATGAGCACGGCCTGGTCCTTGAATGCGGGCTCTGGGGCATAAGCATCATCTGAACTCGGTTGGACACCCAGAGTCACAAGCAAGGGAATGTTGTGGTCCAGGCTGAATGCTGGATAATCGTCCATAATGCCCAACTGTCCAAGTCCTCCACATCAGCGCAGGCTCGCTGGGTTGCTCATAACGCGGATTGCAGAGACGTAAAGATTTCGATTTTGGGGACCGGAAACCATGTCCTGCAGGCGGGTTAAAGCCTCTTACAGCAGGTCCAAGCTTAAGCTCAGGCTTTCGTTCACTTGCAAGCAGGCATGCTTCGAATGACGAAGTCTTGCCAGTGGATGAAGGGCCGGAGTTGACAACGGCGGGACCAGGTGAAGCATCAGCCACATGCCAAGGTGGGCATGCTTATCTTATCAGGACCTGTGTGGCTGGTGGAGCTTGGACGAGAAAACGCGTCAAACGACGACGCGACTCCCGCGTGGGCCATGTCAACACATTAAGCTCCCTATCCCTGGCCATGGCGCCTCCCCACCAACCTCCAACTCCACTCCTGGAAGCTACATCCCCGAAAACAACAATGCAACCGAGGAAGAGTTTTGGTTTTTCTTGTTCTTTTCTTGGTTTTCCCTGCCATGAACAGGACCAATGCCTCTCCAGAAGTCCTTCTCAGAACAAAATAGGGTTTCTACCCGGAAGGTCAGTCCCGGATTCACGACCCATCATCGTGCTATTACCAGTATGCAACGGTATCCTAACATGTCACAGCGACCCCAATGGCAGAAATCCAAGAGCCATTCCGCCGTTGGCTTGCCCACCAAGGCATGCCCTCCTCTTCCGGTGTCAGAGGTGACCAAGAGCAAACTCCAACAATTCCAGTTCTTCGCCTCCAAAATCGATGCTGAAGGACCCGTTAACCAAGACGAGACGACCCCGACTTCACATGATGGCAGCAAAAGCGATAGCTTGGCCGCAGCCCCATTCGACGACTCTAACAAGGAAAACAATGATGGCTCGGCACTAGAGGACGAGCGCTCGCTATTGTCAACCACCGTCAACTCTGCTAAAACACCCGTCGGGCGGCTTGCTTGGCGGGATCTTCTAGGCGAGACACATACACCGAAGAAACATGAAACCTCACCAAGCGAGAGGATAATGTGGAATGATGCGGAAGACACGACGGCCTCCAGCATCTTCCCAATGATATCCCGCCGTCAGGGCCGGAAACGTGCTCGAAGCTCATCGCCAATTTCGTCCCCCAGCAACTCCAAGTCGACAACACCTGCAGTCAATGTGAAGAAATTAGCGGAAGCATTGAAGACACCGCATGGAGATCCCTCGTTGGAGCTTTGGGACCGATTCTCACTCCCTGGGGAAGACAAGCCTGTGTCCTCTGGGTTAACGAATCCCCTGCTTGCCCATCTTATGGTCTCATCATCTCCACGGCCAGTCACCGAAGGAGGTACGACACATGGGGAAATCAGTTTGAGGAGAGCGTTTAGCTGCGGTACACAGTGGCCGAAACGTCGAAAGCTAGACCGTCTCGGCCACGACGCGACGGTGACCTACCAAGGAAGCCCCCGAGGAGCTTCGAAATCCTCCATGGTCTCCGCGCTGTTGGAGACAGTGACAGGGGAGATCAACAGGTCGAGTTCCACGGAAGAACGGGTCAAACCCCCGGCATCGCCCTCACCACAAAAGAAACACCAAACCAGGAGAGGTCAGGGCAGACCATCACCATCAAAGTCTCCAATGTCTTCGAGGCCCATAGCGTTTACGGAGACGAATTGTACTGTTGAAGCTAGAGGCTCTGCCAGGGAGCGTGCTTCAACTAATACCCCGAGCTCGGACTATGGCGATGATGACTTTGACGATGATACTCTCTTAGAACTCGACGCCAGCATGAATACTTTTAACGACAACGACGTGACTCTTTTGCAAGCAGGGCACCACGGCCAGGAGGATATCGGGGGTCCGCCCCAAGGTCCGACGATATTGGATGACGCATTTGACGAAGTGGATGATGACGTATTCGACGTTGCTGAGGTCATGTTGGCCGAGGGGACACAGGTTCTCCCAGACACCACACATCAAAATCAGAAACATGGCGGAGGTTCGCAATATGCCACACATAAAGAGGAGGATAACCAGTATAGCGACGTCTTTGGTAGCGACTTTGACATTGAAGCGGTAGATCTTGCCGCGACGCAGCAGACAGACCGTCCTAAGTCGTCATTAGTCCCTGTATGTACGGCCCGGTAGCCAGTAACGAAGTTATGCTAAGAAGTTTTATGTAGACAAACCCGAAGCCGAAAGCCGTGCAGAGGTATTTAGTAACCAGCGTACTTGATAGCTCGTATGCAGACGACTGGGGCCGAGAGCTCCCTGAAAAGGTACGCAGGTGTCTCAGTAAGCGTAAACGCAACAGTTGCTGATCGCATAACAGGTTTTGGTCGTCCAAGCGGAGAGGTCAAAGACGATACAAACGATTCATCTGCGAGGGGACTGGTATGATACTCCGGCAAGCGTCAAATCCTTCGTTCACGTCATCGGAAATTTCGAATCCAGTGGCCAATGCATTATCGACAACGACCAGAACATCCTGATCCTGCACCCCGATCAGCTTATTTCTGCGACAGTCGTTGCCGACTCCTTCAGCTGCATGCGTCGAGCAGTGCTTCAAGACAGAGTCAAGGCAAGCAGCACACTCTCCGAAGCTCTTATCTACGGCACAATCCTCCATGAAATCTTCCAGGAGGCCTTGACAGCCAACAAGTGGGATCCAAGGTTCCTTGGCTCCGTCATTGACAAAGCCGTTCAAAGACATGTCCAGGACCTGTACATCATTGATGTCACAGTGAAGGCTGCGCGAGAGCACCTGTTGCCCAAGATGGCGGAGATGAGAAATTGGGCTCACGCATTTGTCTCTCCTCATCCTCGACCAGATGCCATCGTCCAAGGCCGAAATGGCGAAAAGGTCAACATGTGCATCAACAAGCTCCTTGACGTCGAGGAACGTGTATGGTCTCCAATGTACGGTCTGAAGGGGAACATCGATGCAACTGTTCAAGTAACAGTCAAGGACGGGAGGAACAGGACCACACTCACAGTCCCTTTCGAAGTCAAATCCGGAAATAACGTAAACAGCAACCACCAGGCGCAGACAGCTCTGTATAACCTGCTACTCTCCGATCGGTATGACATTGAGGTTGTATACGGCATCTTGTATTACATGGGGAGCTCGCAGACACTACGAATCCCCTCGATACGACACGAGCTCCGGCATATGATAATGCAACGGAACCAACTAGCGTGCTACATTCGAGAGCGGAGCGTTCAGCTGCCCCCGATGAAGAAGGCCAAGAATCTTTGTGGCAAGTGCTTTGCCCAGGCGTCATGTTTCGTCTATCACAAGTTGGCAGACGATGGCGACGGCGAGACGAGTGGGATGAGTGCCGTATTTGATGACGCCGTCAAGCATCTAGGCCCGACCCATAAGGAGTTCTTCCTCAAATGGGAAGATCTATTAACTAAGGAAGAGAGAGAGAGCCAGAAACTCCGCCGTGAGTTATGGACAATGGTCAGCTCAGAGCGTGAGAAGGTCGGCAGGTGTTTTTCCAATGTCATCATCCAGGAAGGCTCAGCATCGGAAGACTTCGACAAACCCAAGGTTTTCCGCTTCCAATATACCTTCATCAAGGAGAAGGCCGCCGCGGGCTTTTCATTCCTCGACTCCCAACTAACGGCTGGCGAGCCCATCGTCGTCTCCGATGAGCAAGGCCATTTTGCGCTGGCGGTCGGGTATGTGATCACGGTCAAGAAGCATACCATTAGCGTTGCGGTCGATAGGCGGCTGCATAACGCACGAACTCGTCAGCCTGGATTCGACGAGGTGAACAACCAGGTTTTTGCTGGCATCATGGAAGTCGGTTCCCAAGGGGCAAAGCCTGTGCAGTCGCAAGGCGAGATCATGGAGCCACCAATTCAGTACAGGCTTGACAAGGACGAGTTTAGCAGCGGCATGGCCACCGTGCGCAACAACCTCGTCCAAGTCATGGCCGATGGCCCACCGGGATCTCGACAAATCCGGCAGCTGGTTGTTGACCTGGTGCCACCAAGGTTTAAGTCTGTTTCTACACAATATGTGGTTGCGGACAAGGACACCGTGAACGTCGATCAGAAGAAGGCCATCGAAAAGGTCATGAGTGCCAGGGACTACGCGCTCGTTCTAGGCATGCCCGGGACGGGGAAGACAACCACCATCGCACACATCATTCGTGCCCTCATCTCCCAGGGCAAGAGTGTGCTCCTGACCTCGTACACCCACACCGCCGTCGACAACATTCTGCTCAAGCTGAAGAATGATAGCATCCCGATCCTCAGGCTTGGAGCAATTGCCAAGATCCACCCAGAAGTTCAAGACTTCGCAACCCTCGACAGTCACCCGAAGACGACCTTTGATGAGATCGAACAGGCCTGGCTCCGGACTCCGGTAGTTGCCACAACCTGTCTTGGAGTCAACCACGTCCTCTTTCAGAAGCGGACTTTCGATTACTGTATCGTGGATGAGGCTTCTCAAATCACTCTTCCTATATGCCTCGGGCCAATTAGGATGGCGCAGACCTTTGTTCTCGTCGGCGACCACAACCAGCTTCCCCCCTTGGTGCAGAACGAAGAGGCCCGGGTGGGTGGCCTCGACGTTTCCCTCTTCAAGTTGTTGTCCGACACACATCCCGATTCAGTCGTCAACCTCGAGCACCAATACCGTATGTGCGAGGACATCATGACTCTGTCAAACACGCTCATCTACCACGGCAGTCTAAAGTGCGGCACCGATGCCCTACGCCACACCAAACTACACGTCCCCAACATGGCAGCCCTCTCGATGCGCCACTACGACGCGGCAACCTTCCTCTCCGTTTCCCAGGCATCAACCGCCCAGTCTCCCGCGCCCCGCTCGTTCTGCCCCTCGGCGCGACCCGGCCGCTGCTGGCTGCGCGACCTCCTCGAGCCGGAGGCGCGAGTCCGCTTCGTCAACACGGACGCCCTACCCGACAGCCGCGAGGAGGCCAAGGGCAACCGGATCGTCAACCCGTGCGAGGCGCAGCTCGTGACACGGCTCGTCGACGCCCTCCTCGCCGTGGGCGTGCCCGCCTCCGAGGTCGGCGTGATGACGCACTACCGCTCGCAGCTGGCGCTGCTGCGGCACAACCTCCGCGGCCGCGGGGGCGGCGCCGTCGAGATGCATACGGCGGACCGCTTCCAGGGCCGCGACAAGGAGGTCGTCGTGCTGAGTCTCGTGCGGTCCAACGACGGCCGCGGGATCGGCGACCTGCTGCGCGACTGGCGACGCATCAACGTCGCTTTCACGCGAGCCAAGACGAAGCTCCTCGTCGTCGGCAGCAGGGACACGCTCCGCGGCAGCGGCGAAGACGAGATGCTCGCACGCTTCGTCGCCCTGATGGAGGAGAGGGACTGGGTTTATAACCTGCCTGCCGACGCGCTAGAGAGCCACTTCTTCGACGAGGGGCCGACTGCGGCCAGCGCCGCCCCTGTCGCCATGGCAAACTTGTCGGTGATGGGCCCCGCCGGATCGCCGTCCAAAGGGGTTGCGAAGCGGGCAGGGGCGAAACGGTTGTCTCCGAAGAAGGCTGTCGGGTATAAGGAGAACAATCGGCCTACGCCGAGGAAGGCTATGATCGGGGAGAGGGCGCTCTTGAAGGGAAAGACCGTGTTGCGGGATATACTTAACGACATGACGGATGGCATGTACTAGATAAGACTCTTTCTACTTTTCTCCGGGTTCACTTAGCATTGGCGGTCGGGCGTATATGGCATAGAGCATGCATGCACCCATTGTATTTGGCTTTTATCAACACGAGTTTGTATAGATTAGGCGCAGTCTCTCATGGGGGGTATGGCGCAGCTCATTAGGAATAAGTGGCTAATGATACACTTTGGTCAAGCTTAATCCTCTTCCGAGTCGCTATCCGAGTGGTCGTCAAATCTGCCATTCCGTCAGTAGAAGTTCCCCCCAAACAGGAGTTGAGGAGACACACACCCTTGTTCACCGACGATCAGCTTAGTATACTTTTCTAGCTCTTCAAGTTGAGCCACGCAACCAGTGAGGCTCTCATTGTATGAGTAGCTATAGATCTGAACCCACTTCTTCTTTTCTCCTAGCAAAGAAACATCTCGGTTCTTACTATCCTCATATTCGGCCTCCAGGTTGATCATCTTCCGCATCAGTCGCTTCCGGGACGCAGCAGCGCTAGGCAGATATTTCTTCTTGGTGGTTAGATGGATGGCTAAGAATAAAGGGGGACTTGAAAGGTGTGAGTGAAGCAAGGTCCAGGGCCTGGATACTTACAGGTACTTTGTGGTCGGTACGTAGCGCTCCAGCCAAGGTGTACAGGTTGCCCATGATGGCGGCAACTGCATCCCTCCTGTAGATCAGCAGTCTCCCGACCGCCTCGTCGTTATCTCTGATGAATTTCGGATGGAAATAGAGCGCCGACTGACGCACTGTCACGAGGTACTCGAAGAACCTCTCGCAAGAATCGGCGAGAGCAGAATAAGGCAGTGGGTCGAAAGGCGCTCTCAGGCGGATTTCATGCCGAGTCAAGCCCTGCCATACGTCAGTCACATAAGAGGAGACTACCATGAGGTATGTAGCTGGGGCCCTACCATTAACTGCCGAATGCGAACAAATCCTTCTCGTAGCCGTCCTTCCAGAGTCTCCGACCTCTCGATGTCTTCGGCTGTTGGTTTGTGGCCCGCGTCATAGTATATATATTGGGCGATGATGGCTGCATTAGAGTTAGCCAAGGAGTAATTGATGCTCAGACCGGCCACTTACTTCGATAGAGGATACTAAGAAAGAACATCATAGCGGACATTGCCTTTCGTAACTCGTGCCTGGCTATAAACGGCCATAGGATCCAGTTTATGACAACCGACGCAACGACGCCGACCACGAACGATACGCCGCGGCCGATGGTCATAGATAACGGGGATGTGTGCCCCTCGTCAGAGACCAGAGCAAGCGAAGTGACAATAAAAGATAAACAACCAACCAGACCCGATCTCTAAACAGCTGTTAGCTAGAGATTATGTGTCAATGTCTCCACGATGGCTTGACTTACGGGGTGATGACTTTGAGTGAATCGGTATAGCATCGGCAGCAAATAAAGTAATGCAAAAACCGCCATAATATAAGGGTTACCGTTTCCCGCTGCGTACGCCGCACCGCCCCAGATAGCACCCAGGGCACCCATGAGAGCCCGGGTCGCGAGATCTTGGACATTACCTCCCACTCTAGTCCCGCTCAGTAAGCTGCACAAGTCCCAATTCCAAGAAGAACTTACCGAGGATGCATGGTCATCCAGGCCATTACCACGGCCCACCAAGCGTCATACAAGTTCCACCAGCCTCTACTCTGGTCCAGCCAAGCTGGGATGGAGAGACAGGCGGTAACAATGACGGTCTTCAAGGCAAATTTCATCTCAAACCCTTGCAGATGATGGGCTACCTTCCACACCTTATGGCGGAAGGTGCTTTGTTTAAGTAGAGCCATTCCATCCATATCGTCTCCACGCTTAGAATTGGGTGTCTCCTCGACCGGAGGGGGGGCAGCATCAGATAAGTCTGGTCCTTCGGCGAGTGGTGTGCGTTCTGACGCCTTGACTTTCTGTATTGCGCGGGTGATGTCCGCGAAGCTCCTATAGTAAGATCCTACAACGGGAAGGTAGTTTAGCATGGGAACAAGTAAATCCTAGGCTGGATACCTACCAGCTGTTACTCCACCACGGTCATGCCGGACCTGTGCGTTTGTCCGATTCAAGGCCTTCCGCCACGGGTACGACGGGAGATGTACCTTGGGCCACGATGGTTTTCGTTGTTCCATTTGGTTGACCTTCACAAGAACAGCCTCAATCGCAGATGCGCTTTGTCGAATCGGACGGCAATGGGCAAAGATTTGGACCACTTCGGGTATAAATGTGGTTGGCAGGTCGTCGCCATCAAGTAGCTCGGTCTCAGCTTCGTCGAACTTGATCATTGCCTTCCTCAACTTCTGGAGGGCCCTAAGGAGGTTGGATCCGACTTCTTCGCCTGGCCCAAGGTACCTACGATACCCAGACATATCCATCAACACCGCGTGACAGCTTTGCAGCGACTCCTTCATGCGCCGAACAAGCAAACTCGTTGGATCCTCGAGTCGATGGCAAACCAGGTGAATAGCGGCCTCCTTGAAGTCGCTCGTCCCTGGAGTAAGCGGGGGCGTTGATGGGCTCTTGGGTGACTTGTCAGTCGGTCCAATTTGCTGCGATTCAAGATCTGGCATATCTGGTGGCCACCGTTGAGGCAGCTCACTTGAAACCTCGTGGAGGCCAAAAACGGTCGGCTGTGGTCTGAAAGACAATAGCGACCGAACAACACCTTGTAGCAGATTCCGAAGCACCCTGACGTCTTCAGGGTCGAAAAGAGTAAAGGTGAAATCGATGACAAGATCTCGGTATGTCTGGGAGAGATTGACGAATGTCTGTGCCAGGTGCCGCCGGGTAGTTGTCGTGCCCGCATTCGTATTATCTAGCCCATTCTGTCGAGTTTAGTTAGTCTCTAGTATTACCGGAACTCAGGAGGTTTAAGCTGAAGACTAACCATCATCGTCTCGAATGCGTCGTTCAAGGACACAGCAAGGCGCCTAGCACCAGCATCAGGAAACCATAAGACACAGGCCAACAAGCAGATGGCCTGACCTAGAACCCATGGGATGCCGTAGTCTTTCAATTTCTTCCACACTACCACGCTTCCAGACACATCCGAGAGACACGCATAGGATATTGCCATTCCGGCACAGATAACAAACTGATATAGCCTGATGAAATAAGACCGGATGGCGGCAACGATGGCGATGTATATGGCGAGAAACACGGCTAGAATAGCACCGTAGCCGATCTGCGCCTCCAACGTGGAGGTTGACAGCCATAACCCAAATGCGCCCCAGCCAAGCCCCGTCACGGTTCCAAGTATCGTGGAGATAGCGCCGTCGATCTGGGCGCCAACTGTCCGGCCGGGATGGTTGATGACGGCTGATGCAACCATGATATAGCTGTATTGGCCTAGCCATTGTCGTACCGACGGCACCAGGCACAATATATATGCGGCGAAGACGGCAATGAAAGACTTGAAAAGCTTGATCCCAGGCCTGGCCGTCGTCACCACGGTTATGACATGCTTGATGTCATGCCATTGCCGAGGGAGGAATGCCTTGAGCGAGAGGGGGTGCCGCTGCCGAAACGTAGCGGGAAGTGTCTTTCTCGCCTTGATGTCGAGTTCCTCGCGGTCGACCAGTCGAGGCTTGAGAAACGACGCATCAAAGAAGCCTTCGCGATACTCGGTGAGCCCGTATGTTTCCAGGTCAAAGTCCTCCTCGCCGTGTATGAACCGGTCCAAGTTTGACGACGCCCATATCGCAGCAGCCCTGACGGCGACCTCTGGCTGCTCGGGAATCGGTTGGGCCGGGCGACGGGGTATCTGCGGTATTTCCTGGCCGTGGCTAAACGTAAAACGGCGGCGCATTCGAGTGAAGCCGCTGCCCACCCTGGTTGGCCTATCCTCGGCCGACGGCACGGCGATGATGGCCTCAAAGTCGCCCGGAACGGACGCCATTGTGGTCACCTTGGATGTCCCTTTGCCCAATAATTATGTCGACCAAGCAATCCCGACGCCATTGCAACGGGAGTAGCTATACGGTCAAACCAACCCAAGGGAGTTGAAGTTGTCAAGTCCGACAAGAATATTAGAGAGAATCGAGGTCGCCAGTAATGTTGCATTTGGGGTATGAGTGGAACCTTCCCCCAAGCTAAATTGCCCACCTTGATGATGTCAAGCTTCCCCTCAACTCCACAAGTGTACTCACGCTTACTTGTTATGGGTAATCTCTTGAATCTACGAGCTGGCGACCATTGTACGCACAATGAAATATTGCGAGGTTATCTCCTCGCCTCTTTTTTTTCGCTCTCCTTTCCTCGCCTCCCTTTACGTCCGCCGACAGTACGTGTAGATGCTCGCCTGCACGATTATAGGACGTTGGAATATCATGGTATTTCAATTACCCCAGATCTACAATGTACGGAACGCCGTGACACAGAAACACGAACCATCAAGTTTGCACTAGTCAGTTGCCCTTCCCTCTTCTCTCCTTCTTAGCCTTCTTGTGTTTTTTCTCTCCAAACGCCTCCTCGTACACCTCTGCAGCTGTGGGGCCGGCTTTCCGCTTTGCCTGGGACTTGACGCTAACGACGGGGTTTACGTTACCACCCTTGGTCGCCCTCAAGGCCTGTCTCTCTGCATCTCGCCAGGCCGAATCGTCTCCTCCAACCTCGTATCTGTAGCGGAATCGTGAGCTCATATTCTTCGCCATTGACCACGGGGTGTCTTACTTACTGATCAAGTGGCAGAGAGTCGATGAGCTCCCTCTGCTTCAACCGCAACTCCATTAATGCCTCATTCCCAACCTCCTCTAATTCGTCGTCTAGATTGGTTTCAACTGGCGCAAACATGGTCTCCTCTACCTCGTGAGCTCCGGAGGCGTTTTCTCGGCTGACGCCTACCGAGTCGGGTTTGGGCATTTCAGCCTCGATAGCCCTGGACACCAGTGACTCGAAGTGCGAGGTTATCTTTCGCAAGATCTTGATGAACATGGCCAATAGTTGCGAGGTGGGCATGCCGAGGTCTGTGGAGATCGCATCTAGGTCCTTCCGCTGCAGACCCATGGAGATCAGGAGAGCCTGTTGTATGCCATTAAGCTTGATATCGGATCTTAGGCGGCCGGTGAAGTAGAGATCCGCGAGTGTTGGGATCATGTCTAGAATGACATGGTAATCTAGCATGTTGTTCGCATACGATGCTAGCCGTTTGAGGTCGAACGGCGTCAAAATAAGGTCTAGATCGGCTTTCGTAAAAGGGGCCGAGGTATTTGATGAATCGAGCTGAGCACCCAACTTGGCAGATTCCTCGATACTCAAGGCCTGAATGGCAGGGAAATCGCGGAATTGGTAGGATAACAGAGAAAGGAACCGGCGATGGAAGTCGTTTGCGAACGCTCCTAACCAGCTTCCATCCTCACGTTCGCGGGTCTTGAGGGGTCTAAGCATGACGCATGTATGCTCGCCCGTTAAGTCGTTGGCCGTTTGTCTCTGCCAACTATGTGAGAAACTCCCAGCCAATATGATTCGGAGGTGGGGGAAGTCTACTTACCAGGTATACCGGCGAAAATTGTGCGCGCCTCCAGAACTTGTGCAGCGGTTGGGTAAGACCGTAGCTAACGCCGAGGTAATCGAGCCTCTCGGCACGACGTTCGGCCAACGTTGCAAACAACGGGGGCATCTTGTTCATGTCCCGAACTTTGATATCCTCGTGAAGAAGATCGGTATCTGCGAGATCCTCTGACCTCACGGCCTTCGCCTTGCTCTTTGAACTCTTGGTCAAGTGGTCTGCATCCTCCGAAAGGCTTGTAAACTTGCCCTCGTAGTAATCCGTCAAGAGTTGCAGCGTCCTTGCTCCATAACCCTTGGACACATAGTCCGGGTTTGTTGCTATCCGAACCACGCGCGCTCCTGAAAGCGAGGCAAACTCGTCGTCTTGGAATTGCTGGCTAACAAGCCATGGGATAAGGTCTCCGGCAGGGCGCTGGCCTCGACTCAAGCTGTTAACGACGCTCTGTCTGCTGATCTTGCCTTCGAAGCAGACCTGAACAACACAAAGAGGCTCGGGCAGCCCGCCGCCTTCCGTGATGGGTGGTGTGAGGACGAAGAGCTCGTGTGCCGGCGCGTCGCTCATTAGCTGAAGATCGTCAGGTGAGTTCTTGTAGTGGCTGGCAACGTAGAGCGCAATCATCTGCCGTAGGAAGCGTTCAGATACCGGGTGGAAGGAGAAGAGGGTATCGCGGTTGACGTTGAGAAGCTGGCACTGGGTGGGATCCGGGAACCCTTGTGCGCTGCCCTTGGGAACGGTTACGTCCAAGCAAAGAAGGGTATTTAGCCACTTCTCGACCTCGTCTCCTTGTGCGTAACGTATGGGTTCGGCTAGGGTGATCTCTTTAAGGGTCCGCCCGCCTTGGAAGACCGAATCCTTCTCCCTGGAAACCTTCCCATTCGTTCTGTCGACTTCAATTCCTGTAGTCCCAGTCGGGATCACGCCGGCTCTAGACTGTTCTCTCAACTGCTTTATCAGCTTCAGTGACAGAGATCGTCCAGTCCCCTCGTAACCGCTGATAGTGGATGCCATGAAGACCAAATAGGGGCCCATGAGCTTCCGTACAAGTGCTGTTGGCCGTCAAGTTAGCATTTGACTTGGATGGACGGTGGGTAGGGGCCCGAGGGTCGCTGGAGCCGACTGGGAAAATACATACGAAGGGGAATTGCTGCTGCTTCGTCAATAACAACTAGTTCTGCCTGTCCCAAGACGTGGGCATCTTGAGGTCTTATATACTGAATGGTTTGTCGATGGTGTCTGTGAATGTTCACCCTGACAATCGCCTTGTTGAAATCCGGGTTCGTGGACTGGAGGATGGAATAGTCGGTATGGTCTTTGTAATCCAAAGCGTCAAATGCTTTGAACACAAACTCGAACAAGGTCTTTAGATTCTCCGGAGACGGGGACGTGATGAAGATATTGCTGTAGCCATGGGCCACGGCGGCCGCAACTGCAATGCCCACTATCAAAGGTTACTTGTTAGCGTATGGTATTCGCCAAGGAGCCTTATTTGTGCTTTTTTTTCTTCTTCCTCAGTGCCAAATTGGGTTCCTATGATTCGGTAATACATACTTGCTGCTGATTTTCCCCGACCACGCGCAGCAGTCAGAGTAACCGTGTTGCGCAACGTCTTCTCAGCAATGGCATCAACAAATGTGAGCAGAGCATTTGCCTGATCAACGGTGCGGGCAAGCTGGACGAGCGAGCCAACCGGTTGCGTATCCTGAAGGGACTCCTTAATCCCCGACAACTCCTTTTGTGCAGGAGTTTCGGGCTCGTCTGAAGGAGGTGGCAGGGGCTTAACCCCTTTCCCGCCCGAGATGGGAAGGACGTTTAATTCATCGTCAATGACGAGACACGATGAGCAGCTGCCTAGGGACAGAATGAAACGTTCGTTGAACCGTGCGACAACATCGTCGTGGGCTTCTGTGCGGTATCGAGAGTGTACATCCATAGATAGGTTGTATAGTTGCTTCAGACTGTTCATCCCCTTGAGGAGTAGGACGACCAATCCTCCGCCTTCGACCGTTTCGATGGTTCGCGCTAGGATATTGGGAGTTATAGCCTCGAAATCTTGTAGAATGCACTGTGGAACGTGTTAGTAGCTTTCTAGCGAACTGTACTCCGCCCTCCGGCCAAGGAGAAGCGCCCTTATTGAGACGCGGTTGACATTATATGGTGCAGTGGACCTCGGATGAGAGGCATGTCGAGGTTTCTTACCATTCCAAAGGTATTTCCGAGGATCTTGTCTGTCTCCTTGTAATACGTGTATCGGATGTTATGAAGAGAGACGAACAGCTCGAAGGGGTCCTCCGAGTTCTTTTCTCTTGTGCCACGCTGTATCTCTTTCTTGATCTTGTTTTCCCGCTTCTTGCGGTGGCTCGTGAATCCGAGAAGCTTGTTCTTATACGCCCAGAGGACCGATTTGTTCTGCCTTACGTCCATGCTCGACATAATGTAGTGGACTAGCGGACCCGGGTTAGCTGAATTAGAGACTTGCTAGAGGCTGGAACAAGCCAGTTCTCTCTTCATGGATCGTTGCCAGAATTTCAAGGAGTAACGTACGGTGGACAATGGCATCTTTCGCGCGATCGCCGACCACGACGAAGAAACTCCGCTTCTTCTCTTGGAGGCCATTTCGAATCAAGGCGGGGATGCGGGAATCACTAGAGCCAAATGTCAATAAGAATAGTAAGAAAACGATAGAGTAGACAGTTCTTACACCGCTTTTTGAGTCATTTTGACCGTTCTCTGTAGCGGACGTCTCGACAAGAAAGTCCGAAATGGCTGACTTCAGTGTCTGTTACTCAGTCCTGGCGGGGTGAAGATGCTCGCCGTCAAAAAGCTAAAAAATTTGGCGGAACGGAAGTTCTGCCGGGCGGTGAGAGCTCAAAGTCCTGAATGGGGTAAGGTGTAGCTTATCTTATCGGCCTAGAAGCCCATATGTCTTGGCACATGGTTCTGCCCTGAACTAGTCCGTATCCGTACTCATGATGAATTCATTACTCTCTCGTCCATGAATCGAATGGTGCGACTCTAACAGGTCTGGTCTCCCAAGACTCAATCTCGGGGTGACCGACACGAGTGGAGCCGCTTGGATTATTTCTTCGCTCCTTCCGGTAGGCCACTTGAAGGCTTTGTCTTCACCAAAGCACCATCTTCAGGGCGAATATGTACACTCAGTAGTCTTGATCAAAGGTATACAAATAGTGCAGGGCGTTTGGCCAGAGATTGAACGAAATACGCGGTTCGACGACGATATGTTTATCCTTCTCATATCAATAGCTTCATTTGGACCTTGATAGTTAACCTAGCAGCCGAACTACCCAATGCGCTTAGGCTCTTCGACATGCTCCTCACGATACTATGCCTACTGGACGAGATATCCATCTGCTATCGCAAAGCCTGCCTATCCGTAACCTTCGTGGTGATATAGTTGCCTCCAAAGTCTATTTTACAATAATCAGGTCGTCATCGTCGTCGTCGTCGTCTAAAACAACTTGCCTCCCTCTCGAAGCAAGCGATAGCGGCTCGCCCAAGCTCTCCCTGCCAGCCTCACGAATGCCCTTCTCCGTCACGAAGCGCGTCTTCTTACGGACTGGCGACCCATCCATCCTAGTGCCAAGTCCCCTCCCCGCGCCACTTGCGGTGTTGCCCGCGCTACTCGTCGACAGCACCTTCGTCCCGTCCAGTTTCTCCCCGTCCTTCATCCGGGAGAGCTTGTCCTTCAGCACCGTACCCCACCCCAGCGCCGCTTTGCCGCCAACCGAGTTCCCGTTGGCGGTCGAGCTGGACTGCGAGCTCTCGGGCCGCTTGCGCTTGACGCGCCCGAGGTCGACCCTCGGCTGCTCGCCTCTGGGTGCGACTAGGCCCAGGGCTCGCGCGTCGGCCCTGCGTGGCCTCTCGCCGGGCAGCGTCGACATGCTCGTGTTCTGTGATGACGACGCCGCCGCGGACACGCCGGCCGAGGTGAACGACGACATGCTAGATCCTAGTCCCGCATCGGCCGCGGCCGGAGTCGCTGTAGCAGCGCGGGACATGTACTCCTTCCCGGCACCACCGCCGATCTCGCCCAGCTTCTTAGCGATGTCACGCTCCCGCTCCTTCTGGGCTAATCTCCGCTTAAGCGCCTCCCCTCTTTCGGCGCGGTCGGCGAACCCGCCTTCCCTCTCGTCGTCGAGGAGGCCTGCGCCTCGGCTCGCGCCGCTTATGAACCATCTCGACTGCGTTTCTCGGTCGTAATTGCCCCATTTGTGCTCTTCCTCGGACTTGTGCTGTCCACGATATGAACCGTACTTAGACTTCGGCGCGTCACCCCCGAAGGAAATCCCATTCAGTTCGACCCTGTTATTCCTGACCTTCCGCACCGCCTCGTTGGTGTGGAATTCGCAGTACTCGGTCCTTTTGGAGTTGATCCAGCTCTTACACTGCTGGCCATCCCTCTTGACGCTCTTACAGTAGCCTAGGTCCCGGGAGCTGCCGACCTCGAGGATCGTGTCGGCATCGCTGTTGATTACGAGTGAGAAGCGACCCGTGGCTTCGCGGCCAGGTGGAGGAGGCATGATGGTTGGGTTTAGGACCGCGACAACGGTTCCCGGGGTGAGTTTCCAGAAACGGTCAAACCCCGAGTTGAAGAGGAAGAGCTCGACCTCGAAACTGAGGTCGACGAGGGTCATGACCATGTACTTGCCACGGTCTTCCTGCTTTTTTCCCGCGCCTCCAGGGCCGGGTTTGTGATGTCGGGGATCTGATTTGCTGGCGATGATGGCTAGCACCACCACGTCCTGCTCTATGTCGGGGAGGGACCAATCCGGTGCTTTTACGTGCTTGAGGAGATCCTTTAGTATATATGGCTTCTTTCCCGAGACGGCCCTCGCAAGGACTTTGTGCGGCAGAATGCGCTTAGAGAGATGTAAACCCGAATACGGTTCGAAGGCTGACGCTTCGGAGTCGGGAACGTCAGCGGGTGCGACTTTCTCCTTCCTCGGAGCCCCCGCTGATGGTGCTGGTTGGTGAACCTCCGTTTCTGATACACCTCTTTGGGTGGTAGCTCGTCTGCTAGGTGCCGTATTACTCCTTTGGAGTCCTCCCTTCTGCCTATTCGCCGCTGCTAGGATTTCTTCCCTGCTGAACTCCTCAGGTTTTGCTGGGATGTCGGGCATGTCGACAGCCTCACTCTTGTACTGCTCCATTTCCTGCAGCCCAACGCTGAAGGCTGTGCTCCGTAAGCTCTGTATCTTTGCCTGCCTCTCTTGCCGGCTGACTTCTTCGGACCGGGCTGATGCAAGTCGTTCATTGAAGCTAAGCGGGCGGGGGGCAGCAGCCTCCGGGTTCGGTGTTTTTGCACGTCGTAAATACCCTCCAGGCTGGCCATTCTCCTGCAGCTTCTTGATACTGGGCGCCCTCTTCAGCGATACATCGGCGGCCCTCCGTCCCTTGTCAATCCCTAGCAGAATCCGTTGCGGTGAGGTCTGTACGTCCGATGCCGGACCTTGAGCCTTTTTGACCGGCGAAGCAGGAACTTGAATCGGGTTCTGGGTTGCTTGCCTCTCCATACGTTCCCTCGCCGCCGCCAGCCGGGACTGGAGGGGCACTTCCCTGAGTCTGCTAGGGCTAGCCGATGTTGCTTCTGACCCCGTCTTCTGGTTCTCAGTATCTAATCCTGCAGCGGCGGTCCTTTGGGCCTTGGCAGCTTGGAGTTTCTTTAGTTTCAACCGAGCCTGGATCGCTTGTAGTTTGAGTTGTAGTGTCTCCTCATCATCGTCATCGTTAAGCTCGTCCGCTGGGTCTGCCATGTCGGCGCTGTTGGCAGGTCTAGATGCAAGCACGGATGTGGGGCGGGAGGTTCTGGACTTCGAGGGTGATGACGATGGCGACGGCGAGGCCCGCTCATATAAACGCCTGACCCGCTGGCGACCACCGGGTGTGCCTAGAAGCGCTTCGTGGGGGGAGCGTGGAGGCCATTGGGAAGCCATTGGCTATGCGAAGTATCAGTGGTTTATCTTCGCGTGACCATGGGGGAACGAGTTCTGCTTGCTCACTAAGAGAGAGGAGGGTATCGTAAAATTGGAGATGGGGGAACCAGCTACCCAAACAACGTCGCAGGACGGCGTTGTTTACCACCTCTGAGTGACACCAGCAAGGGAATCCGACGGCAAGGCATGTGCAAGGGTGGCCCTATATCAACCAATTAATATGGCACAGGGGCCACCGATTGTCGGGATGGGGTGCATACAGCACACACAAAGCTTTGCGAGGGCTTCTTGAAAGCAGTATTTGCGGTCGAATGTCTGAGGCAGCGTTGTGCCGTTGGTTCCCTGATTGCTAGTCGTCCTAGTTAAGGGCTTGGGTATGGTATTTTAGGATAATTAGTGCTTCGTGGCTGACAAGTCTCAATTGGCGGCGGCGTCCGGAGAGGTGTGTGTCCAATATTGGGGGGTGTGTTATCGGGAACGTTGCACCGCGTGGGGAGAATGTGTTGCGGCGCGTCTCGTTTAAGTGAGAAACGCGACATTGACGCGTTTTATCGACAGGGGTCACCCTGTTTATCAGCATACCCTTGGTAAGTACATACTTACTTACTATCTACCAGCAAGGGGGGTACACATAACTTGCAACACCCTCGAGACCAGCAATTAACCATGTTCATGCCTCGTGCCTTGGATACTGGTATCTTGGACAACTTGTGCTAATTCAATGGCGAAAACGAGATCGAAAGGCACCGCTCCTGTGGGGAAGAGCGCGAAGTCAACAGCCACGGAGACACCATCATCAACAACATCGCGATACTCGCTTCCTGAAGAGTCGGAAAGCCCACCGCAGCTCTTCATCCTGCCAAAGAAGGCGACGCAGGAGTCGCGAGTTGTCACCCTGCAGAACCCACGCTACTCGAAACCTACTCGGTACCTGGCGTGTCCTGAGAGTGGGATCTACGAGTTCGCCAAGATAGCTGCGCCAGGAACGACTCCTCGAAGCTGGCTCTTGGAAAATGGCGGGGGAAAGCTGATTGCAGGAGAGACGGAGGCAGAAGCCCCCGGCGTTGACGACGCGTTCGATGCGCACATCTTGCAGGATGCCGATTTATACGTTGCTTCGCCTATCGACCCGTTGTTCTTGGCTCTGCCTGCGCTACTGGCCACCTCTTCGAAGCCGTCAGATGCCCCGAAGCGCATGTTCTTGTCTAGCGATGACCACTTTGACGCTATCACCCAACCGTCGAATCACCTTTCCGAGATCTTGAGATGGCCGCGCATCAGGAAGCTCCTAGAGTCGCGGATGGCCGCCGTGTGTGACACGGTTGAAGCAGGCGACGAAAGCATGTTCCGGTTGAACGAAGGGAAGCTCTTGGTCGAGATTATGTCCAAGGCAAAGAAGATGAGCGATAACGGGTTGCCTAGTAGTATGGAGGAGAAGTTCGTCACCAAGCCGCTGGAAGCACCGTTTGTCGGCACGGGAGGCCAGTATAATCCCAATCCAACCCCCGCCAGCGAAGCAACTCCAGCGAGCAGCGACGGCATCGCAACACCGCAGACCGAGGTTTCGGAGTCTCAGTTGTCGACATCTTCCACTGAGTCGGCGGAGAGCTCCATATCCCAGGCATCAACAGCGGCAACATCCGTGACAAACGAACCAACCCCTACTACGACGGAGGAAGCTTCAGTCGCGATGAAAGCCTCCGACGAGGTTATCAAACTGCAAAGGCTGAGGGTTGCCTTCAACTTCATATGCTCTAGTTATATTGCCCCGCCGCATTCGAAATCCCTTAGAGAGAAGCTGGCGAAGAAGGGAGAGTCGGTCGATTTCACGCCTTTAGACGATTACGTGTCCCGAGTGGTGAAGCTGCGGCAGGACGCGGCGGCGGTGCGGTCCCTGACCGACTACTCACGGAAACGGAATATCGAGGATGAGGATGAACGGGCAGAAAAGCGACGGAAGAAGGAGGAGGACGACAAGCGGAAGAAGCCGACTGAGAGTCGAGGGGTTAAAAACCTGAAGAAGGTTGACGTGAAGGGGATGAAGAAGATGAGCGACTTCTTTAAGAAGAAATAAGCGGCCTCCTGTTGGAGATTCAACAACTAATCACATGGGATGGGGTGGAAGGTGCCGACTTGGATTCGGATTTCACGTTCCAAGCGATCAGTGTGGGCGGACGGCGTTCTGGGTGGGTGGGTATCGTCGTTTGATTCATGATATGTAGTGTACCTAGGTACCAGGAGACATATATATGTATGAGATTATCTGGGCCCTCGTGACCTTCCCGCCCTTGTGCTCCCAATGCCACGGCCGATGCCAGAGGTATTCCGCGCACCACCGGTGCTTGACGAGCTGCCGCTCGCCCCGTAACCCGAGCTGGCTCCATAACCCGAGCTGATTCCGTAGCCCGAGCTGCCACCCCGCGTAAGGCCCCTTCCACGGCCCCTTGTGCCGCGGGCGCCCCGAGAAGCGCCCGGCGTCGCACTGCCGGCTTGCCTTCGCCTCTCCTCCTCTTCAGCCCTTCTCCGCGCGTCCTCTCTCCTCCGCTCTTCTTCGGCGGCTCTTCTCTCGGCAGCCTGCTGCCTCAGGAGGGCCTCGTTCTCGACGTCGGCTAGGTCTTGAGTTGCACCCTTCCAGTTGGGGTTCAGGATTAGGCGCTGGTTGTGTTCGGTCTGTGATAAGATGCGGGTCCAGGTGTTGAGTAGGGTCGAGGCGTTGGTGACGGTGTTGGAGACGGTCTGGCGGCGGACAGGTTAGTTGTTGATACCCAGAGGCGGGGTAGGTAGGGGGAGCTGAGCTATGTCACCCAGTACCGAGACCTACATTCATGTTACCCTTTGCCCTGTCTAGGGTGGCAATGACGCCTTCGATGACTTGGTTGATGTTGCGCACTCCCTCCAGCTCTCTACGCAGAGCCGCCTCCTTGGCTTCTTCGGCGTCGTATCGGGCATTTTGATTGGCCGGTGTGCGTGGTCGCCCGGGGCTCTGCTCGTCCTCATCGTGGGGTTTGGGCTGGTTGGCCGTGGAGGGGGAAGCGAACAGGTCTTCGTGGTCTGACTCGTCCATTTGGGCAGCGGCTGGGAGCGGCGAGGCGTTTCTTCAATAGCAGTAGGAATGTGAGGTTGGGCCAGGTCAGTTAGGTCAGGCAAATAGATAACGGGCCTCACAAGGCTCTTTCAATGCGGACCGTTGGGGTGAGATGACGTTGATTGTTTATTTTGCTGTCGTGCCTGTGCGCTGGCTATTGTGTGTGTGTGTGGGCGTGTGGTGGAGTACCTTGATACTTTGCGAAGAATGAATGGCCTGAAAGACGCGTCTGGGATCAAATGGATTGTGGGGGTTTGACATCATTTCACGCGTCTCGCTAAGGCGTTGCGTGCAATTAAATGGCTGAGACAATAGGACAGGGGGGTGTGGACAATAACAGGGGATGGCAGTGGGTGCAGCACGTCTGCCGGTCTGCCCACTTTCTTGGAGGCTGGTTGTGCTGGCAAAAACAGCTTTGACCGCCCAGCCTCCTTTCAACTCCATTCCAATTCTGACAACTGCACTTCCGCTCCCCGACGTCGACTTGGATCGGGACCTTCCTTTTTTCTCGCCCTGTGAAGTTTTCTGATATTCCTCATTACTACCACAACACCGCTTTCCCGAGTATCGAATCGCTGATCACTACAACCCACGACGATATTGCTGCGCGGCGCCTTCACGTCGAGCCTCTTCCAGCCTCTCGCCTTTCTCTCCCTCGCCGGTTTCCCTCTCGCCGGGTTCTCACTCTACGATTTCTCACCCCAGACCACTCTGAGCTTCATCCTTTTCTCCTGAACCTTTTCTTCTTGATCGTGGTTCCTCAAAATAGTAGCGTCGACCTTACCATACATGCTTTGGCTGGTCAGGCACGCTGAACCACCAGTTGCAAACCGTTCGTTCAACTATCAATGAGCATTCAATCAATGTGCATTCGTTGAAACCCCCTCAGACCCCCCAATCGGATTTTAAACCTCCAAACCCCCTACAATTTCTGGCTGCTATCTGCCGTTTTATTTATTTTCCCCACGGAAATATGGATCTGCTCGTAGCAACCACTCCATCACCTGCCTCGGGCATCCACACTCCTCCCACACCGAAACACGGCTACGAGGATTCTTGGGATCCGTACTCGCCTCGCAAGTCCGCTCGTCTCGCTCAGCGAGCCAACAACCGAACCCCATCCCCCCAATCAGCCCACCGTCGCGCAGATCCGCGCACAAATTCCCTCGGATCGCCGCGATCCAAGAAAAAGCCCTCCGCCATCATGACCTCGCCTACCGCCTCACCTCAGAAGAAGCGCATGCCCACTATGGAGGTTTCGCGCCGCGCCTCGGGAAGCCTCACCGCAGAGGGTACCGCAACTGCCGCAGCTGCGCTCGGCCTCCCAGGCAAGACCGAATCCCGCCAGGCCCGTTCCACTATGATGGGTGGCCCTCGCATGCTGCCGACTCCCGCCAAGACCCCGCAGAAGCCGCCGACCGAGCAGAGCAAGGCAAATGTTAGGTCCGTTGCGCGCAGTCTGTTCCACAGCGACGAGGAGGTCATGCCTACCCCTAGCAAGTCGCGCGGCAAGAAGCACATCCTGGACAGTTTCACCGCCGACGATATCGAAGCCCCCATCGCCATCTTCACCGACTCGCACGAGCGCATCCCTGAGGTTGACCGAAGCGCCGAGAATCCCTTCTACGACCCCCCGACCGTCTCTACTCGCGAGCCGGCTAAGCGCCGAAGCAGGCGCCAGCATGTCACCATTCCGGGCGAGGGCAAAGTGACTGTCGAGGAGGCAGTCCGCCGTGACGACGGCATGCTCACCGTTTTGTACGTACTTTTTTAACAAACTTTCCCCACCCCAGTTAATATCCCGTGCGGTAATCTAATTTTATAACAGCCGTGGGAAGAAGCAGTTCCGCAAATTTGCCGACGTCAATGAGGCTGCCGGTGACAACAGCGAGGAGATGGATGAAGCTGGCGGTGCATTGATCACCGGTGCATCCCTCCCGAGTCGCCGCCAGACCCGGTCCTCGATCAAGCCCAGACTGCTTTTCCCTGTCCACCAGCAGGAGGGAGCCGATGTCATGGACGATGATGAGGAGGCTCCTACCGATATTGAAGACCATGCGATCACCCAGGCCGAGGGCGAGAACCCCCAGACCCCAACGGACTTGATGGAGGACGCTCCCGGTACCCCTGTTGCTCCCAAATTTGCTCCTGCCTCGCCTCCGACGACCAACCGAACTACCCGACATGGCAATAAGGCAGCCGACGAGACCACGCCCATGAAGCCCACACGAGGCAGCAAGCGCAGCCCCTTTGACGGATGGCGCCGCGTCAAGAAGCCCAGCGCCGAGAGTCATGGCCAAAAGCGGGCTGGCGACTCTCTTGCAGCAGACCCGCCAAAGAGGACGCGAGCCTGAGCCTTACGAGGCCCTCGACAACACTCCTCATAGCTCTATGAGATCCAGATACTGGATAGATGACAGGGGGGGGTGGAATGTCGGTGGCGTTCTCTTTTTTTTTTTTTTTGGTT
>Ga0164242_10002141_pt1 | contig 22978 bp, 18 predicted proteins | sample OricomgcompostMG_FD_108783 | JGI IMG/M metagenome (GOLD analysis project Ga0164242, IMG submission 108783) | Miracle-Growth compost microbial communities from Emeryville, California, USA - Original compost - Miracle growth compost (MG) ... | reverse complement strand
TACCCCCCCGGCGTTCCCCGCCGCCGCCCGGGCTCGCGGGAGGCCCCGTCCGGCCCCGTCCGGACCCTCAGGGGACCTGCAAGCCCTAACCTGGGGGCACCATCACGGAGAACCCGGAGACCAAACGGTGCAGTATCACGACTCGATGATCAGCCTCGTCGGCAACACCCCGCTGGTGAGGCTCAACAGCGTGACCGAGGGCATCACCGCGACCGTCCTCGCGAAGGTCGAGTACTTCAACCCCGGCGGGTCGGTCAAGGACCGCATCGCCCTGCGCATGATCGAGGCCGCGGAGAAGAGCGGCGAGCTGAGGCCCGGCGGCACCATCGTCGAGCCCACCTCCGGCAACACCGGGGTCGGGCTGGCGCTGGTCGCCCAGCGCAAGGGCTACCGGTGCGTGTTCGTCTGCCCGGACAAGGTGTCCACGGACAAGATCAACGTGCTGCGCGCGTACGGCGCCGAGGTCGTGGTCTGCCCGACGGCGGTGGCCCCCGAACACCCCGACTCGTACTACAACGTGTCCGACCGCCTGGTCCGGGAGATCCCCGGCGCCTGGAAGCCGGACCAGTACAGCAATCCGAACAACCCGCTCTCGCACTACCACTCCACCGGCCCCGAGCTGTGGCAGCAGACGGACGGCCGGATCACCCACTTCGTGGCCGGCGTCGGCACCGGCGGCACCATCTCCGGTACCGGCCGCTACCTCAAGGACGTCTCCGAGGGTCGGGTCACGGTGGTCGGCGCCGACCCCGAGGGCTCCGTGTACAGCGGCGGCTCCGGCCGGCCCTACCTGGTCGAGGGCGTCGGCGAGGACTTCTGGCCCACCGCCTACGACCGGGACGTGGCCGACGAGATCATCGCCGTCTCCGACAAGGAGTCGTTCCAGATGACCCGCCGGCTGGCCCGCGAGGAGGGCCTGCTGGTCGGCGGCTCCTGCGGCATGGCGGTGGCCGCCGCGCTGCGGGTCGCCGAGCGGCTCGGGCCGGACGACGTCGTGGTGGTCCTGCTGCCCGACAGCGGCCGCGGCTACCTGTCGAAGATCTTCAGCGACGAGTGGATGGGCTCCCACGGCTTCCTCGACGAGGGCGAGGGCGAGCCCCGGGTCGCCGACGTACTGGCGCAGAAGGACGGCGGGCTGCCCAACCTCGTCCACATGCACCCCGACGAGACGGTGGGCCAGGCCATCGAGGTGCTGCGCGAGTACGGCGTCTCGCAGATGCCGGTGGTCAAGCCGGGCGCCGGGCACCCCGACGTGATGGCGGCCGAGGTGATCGGCTCCGTGGTGGAGCGCGACCTGCTCGACGCGCTCTTCAAGGGCCGCGCCACCCTGGGCGACCCGCTCGAGTCCCACCTGTGCCCGCCGCTGCCGCAGGTCGGCTCCGGCGAGCGGGTCGGCGGCCTGATGGCGGTGCTCGAGGGCGCCGACGCGGCCGTCGTCCTCGTCGAGGGCAAGCCGACGAACGTGGTCAGCCGCCAGGACCTGCTGGGCTTCCTCGCCGGCGGCGCCGCGTAGCGCCCGGCCTCCCGGGATCGCCGCAGCTCGGAGGGGACCGGCAGGCCGCGGCCGGCGGCGCACGCAGGCGCCGCCGAACTGGTACACCCGCGTCACGTCAGCGCAGCACGGGCTTAACACGGGTCCGGCACCTTTAAGGGGTCGCAAGGCGGACGGTTCATCCGGACGCGCGACACCCGAATGGCGCCAAGGCCTCCGGAGCGGCTCCCGGACCTGTGGCGACCCGGACGCGTACGGCCCGGCCCTGACCCGGCCCGCGTCCCGGCGGGGACCGCCGTCGTCCCGCCCCCCGGGCACGCGCCCCGGGGGTGCGGCGGGCCCCGCCCCATTCGTTCTCCGCGTCCGGCCGCCGTGCACCGCCACGGCGGCCGGACGTCGTTTCGGCGCCCGGCCCCGGCATCCGCCCGCGCGGGCCGTCCGGCTGCCCAGCGGCTCAGCCCCCGTGGCCGCCGGGCCGATCGTGGCCGAACCAGGCGGTCAGTGTCTGGGCGGCGTTGACGCCCACGATCCCGGCCCAGCAGACGAACAGCCCCGCCGTACCCGCCTGTACCGCGGCGATCGCCGAGAGCGGGATCGCCGCGACCAGGGTGAAGCAGGCGAACGCGTAGCGGGCGAACCGGGGCCCCGGCTGGGCCGGTCCGGCGGGGCGGCGGTCCGCGCGCACGAACGCCGTCTGCTGCTGGGCCAGTTCGCGCCGCACCCGCTGCTCGACACGGCTGTCGAGGCGGTCGGCGACTTTGTCCATGAACGAGTCGAGCAGTTCCGACTCGTACTCCTCCCCGAGATCCTTGCGTGCCTGGAGAGTCGCGGAGAGTTCCTTCTTGAGCTCTGGGTCGCGGGCGTCCATGAAGCCACCGTAGAAGCCCCGCCGATGGGTGACACTGGGGCTAGCCCCCGGCTTCCCCCTAGGGGAGGCTGCCCCTGCCGTGCCTGCGGACGCCGCAGGCGGCCGCAGACAGCCGCAGACAGCCGCAGACAGCTCCGAGACCGCCGACGAGCCCGACAGAGACGAGGCCCCGATGCCGCAACCGCCGCTGCTCACCGCGCTCCACCAGGGCACCGACCGCCCGGACGCGCTCCGGGTGGCCGGCCGCGCGTGCGGCTACGAGGAACTGCTGGGCGCGGCCGGGGCGGTGGCCCGGCGGGCGGCGGGGCTCAAGGCGTTCGCGGTGGAGGCCGCGCCGACGCTGGAGACGGTGGCCGCCGTGGTGGGCGGGCTGCTGGCGGGGGTGCCCGTGGTGCCCGTCGCGCCGGACGCCGGGCCGGCCGAGCGCGAACACGTACTGCGCGACTCCGGTGCCGAACCGCTGACCGTGGACTTCGCCGAGCGTGCAGACTTCGCCGGGCCGCCCGCCGACGGGCCCGCCATGATCCTCTACACCTCCGGCACCACCGGCGCCCCCAAGGGCGTCCTGATCTCACGGGAGGCCATCGCCGCCGACCTCGACGCGCTCGCCGAGGCCTGGCAGTGGACGGCCGAGGACACGCTGGTGCACGGCCTGCCGCTCTTCCACGTGCACGGCCTGGTGCTGGGCGTGCTGGGCGCCCTGCGGACCGGCAGCGCCCTGGTGCACACCGGGCGGCCCACCCCGCAGGCGTACGCGGCGGCCGGCGGCACCCTGTACTTCGGCGTGCCCACCGTCTGGCACCGGGTGGTGCGCGACGAGGCCGCCGCCCGGGCGCTGGCTCCCGCCCGGCTGCTGGTCTCCGGCTCCGCGCCGCTGCCCGCCCCGGTGTTCGAGGGGCTGCGGGCACTGGCCGGCCACGAGCCGGTGGAGCGGTACGGGATGACGGAGACGCTGATCACCGTCAGCGCCCGCGCCGGCGGGCCGCGGCGCCCCGGCGCGGTGGGCACCCCGCTGCCGGGTGTCCGCACGCGCGTCGCCGACCCGGCCGACGGCGTCGGCGAACTCCAGCTCACCGGCCCGACCCTCTTCGACGGCTACCTCGGCCGGCCGGTGGCCACCGCCGAGGCGTTCACCGAGGACGGCTGGTTCCGCACCGGCGACATCGCCGCCGTCGACCCCGACGGCACCCACCGCATCGTCGGCCGGGCCTCCACCGACCTGATCAAGTCCGGCGGCTACCGGATCGGGGCCGGCGAGGTGGAGAGCGCCCTGCTCGCGCACCCCTCGGTGCGCGAGGCCGCAGTCGTCGGGGCGCCCCATCCCGACCTCGGCCAGCAGGTGGTGGCCTACGTGGTGGCCGAGGGCGTGGCCGAGCGCGAGCTGACCGACTTCGTCGCGGCCCGGCTGTCGGTGCACAAGCGGCCCCGGGCGGTGCGGTTCCTGGCCGAGCTGCCGCGCAACGCCATGGGCAAGCCCCAGAAGCGGCTGCTGCCCCCGCTGTGACGGACGCCTCGCGGGCGGCGCCGCGCGGGGTACGGGGGGCCGTTGGTGACTAGCCGGGCGGCAAGTAAGATCTGGGGCGACAACCCACCTATATGTAAACCTCCGGCCGGTGCTCCCCGCGCCGTCCGGGTCGCCGATACCCGGGTTCCGCTCCGAAGGGTGGCGGTGATACGTCCTGCCATGGAGGCAGCACCGCATGTTCCACCGCATCGGACGCGCCGTCGTCCGCCATCCCGTCTGGACGATCGTCGCGTGGGTGGTTGCCGCCGTCGCGATCGTCGCCACGGCGCCGAACCTGCCGTCGAACACCGACGAGAGCAGCTTCCTGCCGAAGAGCTACCAGTCCATCAAGGCGATGGACCTTCAGGAGAAGGCGTTCCCGCAGGCGTTCACCCCCTCGGCCATCGTGCTCTACCAGCGCGAGGACGGCGGGGTCCTGACCGCCGCGGACAAGGGCGACATCCAGAAGGTCACCACGAAGCTGGGCGCCCGGAAGATCGACCAGGTGCAGCGGGTGATCCCCGGTCCGCTGTCCAAGGACGGCAAGTACCAGACCGCCCTGGTCCAGATGGACAAGGCGTCCGCGGGCCAGCCCAAGCAGGCCGACGCGGCCAAGACGCTCCGCACGGACTCCAAGGACCTCGCCAAGGGCACCGACCTGAAGGTGCAGGTGGGCGGTCAGGCCGCCCAGGGCCTGGACCAGCAGAACGCCAGCGGCACCTCCGACAAGGTGGCCTTCCTCGGCTCCGTGCTGATCATCATCATCACCCTGCTGCTCATCTTCCGTTCCCCGATCGTGGCGCTGATGCCGCTGGTGATCCTCACCGCGGTGGTGTTCGCGACCGCCAACGGCCTGATCGCCGACGCCACCAAGCTGTTCGACCTCAAGGCGAACAGCTCGCTGTCGACGTTGTTGATCGTCGTGGTGCTGGGCGTCGGAACGGACTACTTCCTGTTCCTGATGTTCCGCTACCGGGAACGGCTGCGGGCGGGTGACGAACCCAAGCAGGCCATGATCAACGCGGTCACCAGGGTCGGCGAGGCCATCGCCTCCGCGGCCGGGGTGGTCATCGCCTCGTTCCTCGCGCTGTCGCTGTCCACGCTGGGCTTCCTGACCCAGCTCGGGCCGGCGCTGGCGATCCTGGTCGCGGTCACCCTGGTGGCCGGCCTGACGCTCTTCCCGGCGATCTGCTCGCTGATCCCGCCCAAGGCGCTGTTCTGGCCCGGCAAGAAGTGGGACCAGGAGCCCAAGGACGCCCGGTTCGCGGCCATCGGCCGTGCCGTCGGACGCCGTCCGGGCCTGGCCGCGATCGTCTCCGGCGCGGTCCTGCTGGGGCTGGCGGCGGGCATCCTCGGCTTCAAGGCCGACTTCGACCTGGCCTCCAGCTCCATCCCGAAGACGGCCGAGTCCATGGTGGTCCAGGACAGCATGGTCAAGGCGTACTCGGCCGGCGCCGCCGACCCGACGTCCGTCTTCCTCACCCGGAGCGACGGCAAGCCGCTGGACGGCGTGGACTTCACCGCGTTCAAGGACAAGCTGGCCGCCGCGCCGGGGGTGGCGACCGCGAGCTTCGACCCGAAGACCGGGCTGAGCAAGGACCACACCACGGCGCTGTTCGACCTGACGCTGAAGTACACCGGCGCCAGCGACAAGGCCATCTCGGCCGTCGGCGACCTGCGCACCGTGGCCAAGGACAACGCGCCGTCCGGCACCGAGGCGGTGGTCGGCGGCACGTCGGCGATCTACCGCGACATCAACGCCGCGGTGGACCACGACTACCGGACGGTCTTCCCGGTGGCCGCGGTGCTGATCCTGATCATCCTGTGCCTGCTGCTGCGCAGCCTGGTGGCACCGTGGTTCCTGATCGTCTCCGTGGCGCTCGGCTTCGGCGCCACCCTGGGTACGACGGTGCTGCTCTTCGGCCGCGGTGACGGCCTGATGTTCATGCTGCCGATCATCATGTACCTGTTCGTGGTGGCGATCGGCACGGACTACAACATCCTCATGGTCGCCCGGCTCCGGGAGGAGGCCCGCGAGGGCCGCGAGCCGCGCGAGGCGGCCGCGGAGGCGCTCCGGCACGCCGGACCGACGATCGCCTCGGCCGGCTTCATCCTGGCCGCGACCTTCGCCACGCTGATCCTCGGCGGCAACTCCTTCCTCACCCAGATGGGCTTCGCCATCGCGTTCGGCATCGTGGTCGCCGCGTTCGTCATGGCGATGTTCTTCACGCCGAGCCTGACCGCGCTCATCGGCCACGCGGCCTGGTGGCCGGGCCACGCCGACCGCCGGCAGGTGTCCCCGGCCGAGGGCCCGTCCGCCGGTCCGGAGCCCGACGGGGTGCCGGAGCTGGACGAGACCGGGCGGCGCTGACCGCCCGTCGATCCGGGGATCGACCAGGGGGCGCGGGCGAGGCCGCCCGTACCCGATCCGCCCGGGGCCGGGCAGGCACACCGCCTGCCCGGCCCCGGGCCGTTGCGGGACGGGCCGGGCGCACGACGGACGCGGCGTCCGCGGACCCGACTGCATATGCTCATACACGCGCGTAACGAGTGAATAGCACCAGGGGAACGGGGATGGGGACGATGGACGGCGCGGACCAGGGCGCGTGGACGGCGGAGGCGGCCGACCGCGGTGGCGACGGGGGAGAGGCCGGCGCGGGGGCCGGGGGCGCCGCGGCCGCGCGGCTGACGAAGCTCTTCGAGGACCGCCGCCTCACGCCGACGCAGCGGCGCATCGCCCACTGCCTGGTGCGCCGGGTGGACGACGCGCCCTTCCTGTCGAGCGTGGAGGTGGCCGAACTGGCCGGGGTCAGCCAGCCGTCGGTGACCCGGTTCGCCGTCGCCCTGGGCTTCGACGGCTACCCGGCGCTCCGCCGCCACCTGCGCGAGGTGGCGCCCGGCGGCCAGCCCGGCGCGGACCGGGAGGCGGCCGAGGGCAACGAGTACCAGCAGGCGGTACGGGCCGAGATCGAGAACCTGCGCCACCTCGCCGACCTGCTCGCCGACCCGGCGCCGGTGGCCCGGGCCGGCGCCCTGCTGGCCGCCTCCCGCCCGCTGCCGGTGCTCGGGCTGCGGGCGGCCGGGGCGCAGGCCCGCGGCTTCGCCTATTTCGCCGCCAAGGTCCACCCGGACGTCCGGCTGCTCGACGAGGGCGGCACCCTGCTGGTCGACCGGATCGACGGCGCGGTGCGGGCCGGCGCGAGCGCCCTGCTGTGCTTCGCGCTGCCGCGGCACCCCCGGGAGGTGGCCGAGGCCCTCGCCCACGCCCGTGAGGCCGGGCTGACCGTCGTCACGGTCGCCGACAGCGCGTTCGCCCCCGTCGCCGCCCACAGCGACCTGCTGCTGCCGGCCGCGGTCGGCATCGGGCTCGCCTTCGACACGGCGTGCGCGCCCATGATGCTGGGCCGGGTGCTGCTGGAGGCGATGTGCGACGAACTGCCGCAGGCACAGGCGCGGTTGGAGGAGTTCGACGCGCGGGCGGTGGCCCGGGGGCTGTTCCTGGACTGACAGCCGGACCGGTGGCCCGCACAGCAGGGGCCGGGCGGGCGAAGGCCCGCGGGGCCCGTCCGGACCGGCGCCGGAGGGGCCCCGCGGGCTCGTGGACGGTGGTGCGGCCGCCGCGCCGGGTCAGCCGCGGGCGACCCGGGTCCGGCGGACCCGGGCGAGGGCGAAGGCCGCTCCGCCGAAGGCGAGCAGGGCTCCGCCGATCCAGGCGAGCAGGGTGGTGCCCCGGTCTCCGGTGGAGGCGAGGGTGCCCGTGGTGGCCGTTCCGCCGGAGGTGGAGCCGCCGGCGGTGCCCGTCGCCTGGGCGGCGGCCGGGGTCGCCGTCGGGGTGCCGCCGGCGCCGGCCGTGCCCGAACCGCCGCTCGTGCCGCCGCCGGTGGACCCGTCGGGGACGTGCACGGTGAAGTGGCCGGTGCTGTCGGAGGTGGGCAGGTCGTACGGGAGCCTGCCGCCGTACGCGAGCTGGGTGGTGACGTCACCGGAGGTGGTCGCGGGGGCGTCCGCGTCGACCTTGACGGTGAAGCTGAGCTTCTCGCTGTGGCCGGCGTCGAACGGCCGGTCCAGGTCGCAGATGTACTGGGGAGCGCCCAGGGCCGGTTCGCCCTTGCCGCCGCCCGACCAGGGCCCGCACGCCTTGGGCACGGCCGTGGCGGTGGTGCCCTTGGGGATGTCGACGAGCAGGCTGGGCTGGTCGTCGTTGGTGAACAGGTCGATCGAGGCCGGGCCGTTGTTCGTGACCGTCGCGGTCAGGGTGGCGGAGCCGCCGCGGGAGGCGGTGGCGGTGTCGCCGGTGACCGCGAGGTCGGCGGTGTTGGCCGCGTTCACCACCCACTGGCCGTGCGTGGAGCCGGTGGTGGGCGCCGTGCCGTCGGCGACCAGCGCAAGCGCCGTCCCCGAGTCGTCGGCCGCCGTCTGCGGCACGCTCGAACCGGTGGACACCGCCTCGTAGTCGAGGAACTCGAACAGCGCCGACGTCTTGACCTTCAGCTTCAGCGGGGTGGACAGCGTGTACTTCTTCCCCGGCTCGACGGGCGCGGTGAAGTGGCAGGTGGCGGTCTGCACCGCTTGGGGCGCGCTGTCGGTGACCACTCCGGTGCCGTAGTCGCAGTTCGTGAAGTGCTGGGCGAAGGACAGGCCCGGCGAGATCGCGAACGTGTAGTCCGTCGAGCCGGACGTCAGAGAACCGGTGTCGGCGACCGTCAGCGGGGCGCTGATCGTGCTGCCCGGCTTCGCGTCGTCGACCTCGGCCGGGCCGCCGCCGACGACCAGGTCGACGCTGCCGACGGTGACCTGCACGGTGTAGCTCTTCAGCGTCGCGTCGGCGGCGGTACCGGTGATGACGGCGGTGCCGGTGGCGCCGAGGGCGGCGCCCTTCTTCGCCTGCAGGTCCAGCACACCGCCGGTGCCGTTCCCGCCGACCTCGCTCTCGTCCCACGTGCACAGGCCCGCCGAGCAGGAGTCGTCGGACGAGGTGGCGAAGCCCGAGATGCCGGTGATGTCCACGGTGACGTGCAGGTCGTGGACGGTGTGGCCCTGGGTGTCCAGGCCCCAGCTGATCTGGTCGTCGGGGTCCGGCGGCACGTGCAGCGCGACGGGCGCCCGGGCCGTCAGCTGGAGGACCGGCAGGTCGGCGGCGTGGGCGCGCGCGGCCGGCACGACCGCGGCCGCGGCGGCGGCGGCGGCCGCCAGCGCGGCCCGTCCGGTGCGCCGGATACTGAAGTTCATCGTGCGGTCTCCCCCGCGGTCGTCGGTGGTCCCCCTCTTCGGGAACACCCGGTGCGACCCGCGAACCCGGCGGAAGGTTGTGCGGAGTGCGCCCGTCCGTTTCCCGTGCCGCTTCCGTTATCCCCGGACGCCTCCGTCTCTCACCGAAATCTGAGATTCGCGAAGTAGCCTCCCTGCCCAGCGCCTCCCTGCCCGGCGCCGCCGTCACACGCGGCGGCCGGCCGGGGGCCGAGGACGGACGACCCGGGGCGGGCCCGGGGGAACGGAAAGGGGACGAGGACGTGGTGCGCGGGGCCTACACGCTGGCACGGGTGGCGGTGACGGTACGCGCGGCGGGGACGTGGCTGTGGTGGGCGGGGGTGGTCGCGGCCCTGCCGGGCACGGCGGTCACCTTCAGCCCGACCGGACGCCGGATCGGGGTGCTGGCCGGGGCGGCGCTGTTCGTGCTCGCCGCGCTGCTCGTGCTGCTGGTGCGGGGCGGGCGGTACGGGCAGCGGGCCAGGGCGGCCTCGAGGGCGGCGAAGAACGTCTTCCTCCAGGACCGGCGGGTCACCGCCCGGGCCTGGATACGGCGCCGCCGGTGGTGGCTGCTGGCCGCGTTCGTGGTGGCCGCCGGGAGCAACGTGGTGCTGCCGTGCGCGGCCGGGATGCTCCTGGGCGGCGTCGGGGCCGGGCTGTGGCTGCGGTCGCGCCGGGTGGCGCGGATCGAGCGGTCGCGGGAGGCGCTGCTGTGGGTGCGGACGGACGGCGATCCCGGGCTGTACCAGCTCACCGGGATCGCGGCGGGGGACGCGGCGCCCGGTGGGGGCCGGCGCCGCTGACCTCCCGCCCATCGGACCGCGGGTCCCTCCGGGGCCCGCACGCCGTCGCGCGGGCGGGCCGGACGCCGGCCGGGCCCGCCCGCGCCCAGAAGGACGCGGAGCGCGCACGGCCACCGGCACCACCCCGGCGGTGAGGGCCGCCGGCTTGCCTCAGAGCCCCCGGGACGGCGTCAGCGGCGGAAGCCCGCCGCCGCTCTCGGCGAGGAGCTGAGCCGCAGTCTGCGCCTCGCGGACGGGCGCGAACTCGACCTCCCCGTCCGCCCGGACGGTGTACCCGTACACGGCCGGCCGCGGCAGCGAGTTGTACGCGAAGTGGTTGGAGAAGTAGTACGCCCCGGTGTCGAGCAGCGCCACGTGGTCCCCGGCCTCCAGCAGCGGCAGCTCCCGCCCCCGGGCCAGCAGGTCCCCGGCGAAGCAGCACGGCCCGGCCACGTCCTGGACGACCGGCTCCCCGGTCTTCTCCCGCCCCTTCGCGTCCAGCGCCAGCACCCGGATCGGCCAGGCGTCGGGCACGAACACGGTGCGGGTGGCGACCTGCGCCCCCGCGTGGGTGACCGCGATCGGCCGGCCCCCCGAGGACTTCGCGTACTCGACGCGGGCGAGCACCGTGCCGTTCTTGGCCAGGACCGAGCGGCCGAACTCGGTGACGAGCGCGTACCGCCCGTCGAACAGCCCCGGCACTTCGGTGCGCAGGACGGCGGCGTACTCGGCGAAGGCCGGAGTGACCTCGTCCGAGCCGAAGTTGACCGGCAGGCCGCCGCCGATGTCCAGGGTGGCGACCTGCTGCCGGCCGGCCGCCGCGTTGATCCGCTCGGCCAGCTCGTACGCGGCCTTCACGCCCGCCGCCATCAGCTCCAGCGGCACACCCTGCGAACCGGTGTGGGTGTGCAGCCGGTTGAGCCAGGGGCGATCGGCGTACGCGGCCAGCACCCACTCCAGCGCGCCCGGATCCCGCAGCGCCACGCCGAACTTGGACGTGGCGGTCGCGGTGCTCATCGCGCCGATGCTGCCGCTGCCGATCTGCGGGTTGACGCGCAGGCCCACCGGGGAGGCCGACGGCCGCCCGGCGCGGGCCAGTTCGTCCCGCAGGGCGTCGATGCGGGCCAGCTCCTGCGCGTTGTCGGCGTTGACCGCGACGCCCAGCTCCAGGGCCTCACGCAGCTCCTCGACGGTCTTGGCGGGGGAGTCAAGGACGATCCGCCCGGCCGGCACACCCGCGGCCAGCGCCACGGCCAGTTCGCCCGGGCTGGCCACCTCCGCGCCCATGCCGCAGGCGCCGAGCAGCGCCAGCACCGGCACCAGCGAGCAGGCCTTGACCGCGAACGTGTGCGTGACCTGGACGCCGGGCGTCGCGAAGGCGGCCCGCAGATCGGCCACCGTCCGCTCGACGCCCACGACGTCCAGCAGTCCCACCACCGGGTCGGCCGACCCGGCCAGCCCCCGCTCCACCGCGGCGCGCAGCGCGTGCCCCCGACGTATCTCCAGTCCGCCCAGCTCGTGCACCATGTCGGCCATCCCATCACCCCCGCTTTCGACCATGCCACCCGGGTCCTGTTGACTGGGCGTATTCAGCGCCTCAGGATGTGAATGATTCGCCACATCGGCAGCGGCGGGGATCCGCCACGACGAGGAGGCTGTGTTGATGACCGGGTCGACAGGCAGCGGCGGCACGGCGGCGGGACCCAGGCCGGTGCGCGCGCCGCGCGGCACGGAGCTGACCGCCCGCGGCTGGCAGCAGGAAGCGGCGCTGCGGATGCTCCAGAACAACCTCGACCCCGAGGTCGCCGAGCACCCCGACCAGCTCGTGGTCTACGGCGGCAGCGGCAAGGCCGCCCGCGACTGGAACTCCTTCGACGCGATGGTGCGCACCCTGCGCGACCTGCGGCAGGACGAGACGATGCTCGTCCAGTCCGGCCGGCCGGTGGGCGTGCTGCGCACCCACGAGTGGGCCCCCAGGGTGCTGATCGCCAACTCCAACCTGGTCGGCGACTGGGCCACCTGGGAGGAGTTCCGCCGGCTGGAGGCGCTGGGCCTGACGATGTACGGCCAGATGACCGCGGGCTCGTGGATCTACATCGGCACCCAGGGCATCCTCCAGGGCACCTACGAGACGTTCGCCGCCGTGGCCGCCAAGCGGTTCGGCGGCACCCTGGCCGGCACCCTCACGCTGACCGCCGGCCTGGGCGGCATGGGCGGCGCGCAGCCGCTCGCGGTCACCATGAACGGCGGCGCCGTGCTGTGCGTCGACTGCGACCCGCGCGCCATCGAGCGCCGCATCGCCCACGGCTACCTCGACGTGCGCGCCGACTCCCTCGACGAGGCGCTGCGGCTGGCAGTCGAGGCCAAGGAGGCCCGCCGCCCGCTGTCGGTCGGCGTCGTGGGCAACGCCGCCGAGGCCGTGCCCGAACTGCTGCGCCGCGGCGCCCCGGTGGACGTGGTCACCGACCAGACCTCCGCCCACGACCCGCTCGCCTACCTGCCGCTCGGCGTGGAGTTCGCCGACATGGCCGGCTACGCGGCCGAGAAGCCCGCCGAGTTCACCGCCAGGGCGCGCGAGTCCATGGCCCGCCACGTGGAGGCGATGGTCGGCTTCCAGGACGCCGGCGCCGAGGTCTTCGACTACGGCAACTCGCTGCGCGGCGAGGCCAGGCTGGCCGGCTACGCCCGGGCCTTCGACTACCCCGGCTTCGTCCCCGCCTACATCCGGCCGCTGTTCTGCGAGGGCAAGGGCCCGTTCCGCTGGGCGGCGCTGTCCGGCGACCCGGCCGACATCCACGCCACGGACCGCGCCGTGCTGGACCTCTTCCCGGAGAACGAGTCGCTGGCCCGCTGGATCCGGCTGGCCGGCGAACGCGTCCGTTTCCAGGGCCTGCCGGCCCGCATCTGCTGGCTCGGCTACGGCGAACGCGACCGGGCCGGCGAGCGGTTCAACGAGATGGTCGCCGACGGCACCCTGAAGGCACCGGTCGTCATCGGCCGCGACCACCTCGACTGCGGCTCCGTCGCCTCCCCCTACCGGGAGACCGAGGCGATGCTCGACGGCTCCGACGCCATCGCCGACTGGCCGCTGCTCAACGCCATGGTCAACGTGGCCTCCGGCGCCTCCTGGGTGTCCGTCCACCACGGCGGCGGCGTCGGCATCGGCCGCAGCATCCACGCCGGCCAGGTCACCGTTGCCGACGGCACCCCGCTGGCCGCCGAGAAGATCCGCCGGGTACTGACCAACGACCCCGGCACGGGCGTCATCCGGCACGTGGACGCCGGCTACGAACGCGCCGAGGAGGTCGCCGCCGAACGCGGCGTGCGGGTCCCCATGCGCGAGAACGGCGCCGACGGCGCGGGAGCGGCCCGGGAAGAGAGGGACGAGGCGTGACGAGCACGGTGGACGGCGGCGGGCCGGGCCGGGAGGCCGGGGAGCCCGGCGGCACGGCGGGCTGGCGCACCGGCGACGGCTTCCACACCATGTGGCGCGAGCTGGCCCCCGTGGGCCGCCACGCCGGCTCCGGCGGCTACCGCCGCTTCGCCTGGACCGGGCCCGACACCGAGTGCCGCGCCTGGTTCCGCGAGCAGGCACTGGCGCGCGGCCTGGCCTACGAGGTCGACCGCAACGGCAACCAGTGGGCCTGGCTCGGCGGCCCGCCGCCCGCCGACGCCGCCCCGGAGCAGCGGGCCGTCGTCACCGGCTCCCACCTGGACTCCGTCCCGGACGGCGGCGCCTTCGACGGCCCGCTCGGCGTGGTCTCCGCGCTGGCCGCCCTCGACGCGCTCCGCGAGCGCGGCGCCGTCCCGCGGCGCCCGATCGCCGTGGCCAACTTCACCGACGAGGAGGGCGCCCGCTTCGGCGTGGCCTGCGCCGGCTCCCGGCTCACCGCCGGACAGCTCGAACCCGAACGGGCCCGGGCGCTGACCGACGCCGACGGCACCACCCTCGCCCGGGCCATGGAGCGGGCCGGCCAGGACCCCGACGCGATCGGCCCGGACCCGCGGCGGCTGGCCGGCATCGCCGCGTTCGTCGAGCTCCACATCGAGCAGGGCCGCGCCCTGGACCCGATGGGCAGCCCCGTGGGTGCCGCCTCCGCGATCTGGCCGCACGGCCGCTGGCGGTTCGACTTCCGCGGCCGGGCCGACCACGCCGGCACCACGGCCCTGGCCGACCGGCACGACCCGATGCTCACCTACGCCACCACCGTGCTGGCGGCCCGCAAGAAGGCCCGGCAGGCCGGCGCCCTCGCCACGTTCGGCAAGATCGCGGTGGAACCCGGCGGGGTCAACGCCATCGCCTCCCTGGTCCGCGGCTGGCTCGACTCCCGCGCCCCCGACGAGGAGACCCTGGCGGCCCTGGTCGCCGCCGTGGAACAGGCCGCCAGGGAGCGCGCCGCCCGCGACGGCACCACCGTCGACGTCGTCCGCGAGTCCGCGACGCCCCGGGTGGAGTTCGCCGCCGGCCTGCGCGACGAGGTGGCCGCCCTCGCCGGCACCGCCGCCCCGGCCCACCCCGGCCGGCCCGTCCCGGTGCTGCCCACCGGCGCCGGCCACGACGCGGGCATCCTCGCCGCGGCCGTGCCCACCGCCATGCTCTTCGTGCGCAACCCCACCGGCGTCTCGCACTCCCCGGCCGAACACGCCGGCGAGGACGACTGCGCCGCGGGCGTCGCCGCGCTCACCGACGTACTGGAGGGTCTCGCGTGCCGGTGACGTACTGGCTGGAGCACGCCTGGCTCGACCCGGCGGTGGTCTCCGGCGTGCTGCTCACCGCCGACGGCGGCCGGATCACCGAGGTGCGCCCCGGCGTCCCCGCGCCGCCGCCCGGCGCCGAAGTCCTGCGCGGACTGACCCTGCCGGGCCTGGCCGACGCGCACAGCCACGCCTTCCACCGGGCCCTGCGCGGCGCCGCCCAGACCGGCGGCGGCACCTTCTGGACCTGGCGGGAGACGATGTACGCCGCCGCCGGCCGCCTCGACCCGGACAGCTGCTTCGCCCTGGCCCGCGCGGTCTACGCCGAGATGGCACTGGCCGGGATCACCTGTGTCGGCGAGTTCCACTACCTGCACCACCAGGCCGGCGGCCGCCCCTACGCCGACCCCAACGCCATGGGCGAGGCGCTGCTCGCCGCCGCCGAGGCCGCGGGGGTGCGGATCACCCTGCTCGACACCGTCTACCTCCACGGCGGCCTGGACCACGGCGGCCACCGCCCGTTGGCGGGCGTCCAGCTGCGGTTCGGCGACGGCGGCACGGACGCCTGGTACGCGCGCTGGTCGCGGCTCAAGCCGAGCGGCCACGCCCGGATCGGCGCCGCCGTGCACTCGGTGCGGGCGGTCGCCGAGGAGGACGGCTACGCGGCTGTGGCCGAGGCGGCCGCGGGGCTGCCGCTGCACGTCCACCTCTCCGAGCAGCCCGCCGAGAACGCCGCCTGCCTGGCCGTCTACGGCCGCACCCCGGCCCGGCTGCTGGCCGACCACGGCTTCTGGGGGCCGAACTCGACCGCGGTGCACGCCACCCACCTCACCGAGGACGACATCGCCCTGCTCGGCGGCTCCGGCACCACCGTGTGCATGTGCCCCACCACCGAACGCGACCTCGCCGACGGCATCGGCCCGGCGCCCGCGCTGCACCGCGCCGGCAGCCCGATCAGCCTGGGCAGCGACAGCCACGCCGTCATCGACCTGTTCGAGGAGGCGCGGGCCACCGAGCTCGACGAGCGGCTGCGCACCGGCACCCGCGGCCACTGGACGGCCGCCGAGTTGCTGCGGGCCGCCGCCGGCAGCGGCCACGCGAGCCTCGGCTGGCCCGAGGCCGGCCGGCTCGCGCCGGGCGCGCTCGCCGACTTCACCACCGTGGCGCTCGACACGGTGCGCACCGCCGGGCCGCCACCCCGGCTGGGCGCCGAGACCGCCGTCTTCGCCGCCACGGCCGCCGACGTGCGGCACACCGTCGTGGCCGGTCGGCCGGTGGTCCGCGACGGCCGGCACCTGCTGGTCGAGGACGTGCCCGGGGCACTGGCGGCGGCCGTCGCCGCAGCCCTCCCCGACTGAACCGCCGCCCGCTGAACCGCCCCACCGACCGCCCGCCGGCCCCTGCCGAGGCCCGCAGCGCCCCCGGACACGGCCTGGGGGCCGCACCCGCGGCGGGTGCGGCCCCCAGGCCCCCGGGCGCTCCCGGGGGGACGGCGACGGTCAGTCCTCCACCATCAGCCCCCGGCGCAGCCGTGCCAGCGTCCGGCTCAGCAGCCGCGACACGTGCATCTGCGAGATGCCCAGCTGCTCGCCGATCTCGGACTGCGTCAGATTGCCGACGAAGCGCAGCGAGAGGATCAGCCGGTCGCGCTCCGGCAGCTTCGCGATCAGCGGCTTGAGGGACTCGACGTACTCGACGCCCTCCAGGTCGTGGTCCTGGTAGCCGATCCGGTCGGCCAGGGCGCCCTCGGCGTCGTCCTCGTCCGGCTGGGCGTCCAGCGAACTGGCGGTGTAGGCGTTGCTGGCGGCCATGCCCTCGATGACCTCCTGCTCGGACAGGTCGAGGCGCTCGGCCAGCTCCCTCACCGTGGGCGCGCGGTCCAGCTTCTGCGCCAGCTCGTCCCCGGCCTTGGCCAGGTCCAGCCGCAGCTCCTGGAGGCGCCGCGGCACCCGCACCGACCACGAGGTGTCGCGGAAGAAGCGCTTGATCTCGCCGACGATGGTGGGCATCGCGAAGGTCGGGAACTCCACTCCGCGGGCCAGCTCGAACCGGTCGATCGCCTTGATCAGGCCGATCGTGCCGACCTGGATGATGTCCTCCATCGGTTCGCTGCGGGTGCGGAACCGCGAGGCCGCGAACTTCACCAGGGCGAGGTTCAGCTCCACCAGGGTGTTGCGGACGTAGGAGTACTCGTGCGTGCCCTCCTCCAGGTCCTGGAGGCGGGCGAAGAGCGTCTTGGAGAGGGCGCGGGCGTCGACCGGCCCGATCTCGTCGTAGGGCGGGATCTCCGGGAGCCCGAGGGCGCCGGCCAGGCCGGCCTCCTCCTCCACCTCCACGGTGACAGCGGTCGTCGCACGCGCTTCCTGCTCGCGGTCCAGATCGTTGTGGTCCAGGCCGAGCCGGGTCGTCATGTCCTCATCCCTTCCTCGCCGCGCGGGGGTGTCGCCTGACAGCTCCCTTCCCCGTCCCCTCAGCCCTACTCCTTCCCATTCACGAATCGCAAATCAGGTGTCCGGTCTGTGCTGGTTCTGCGCCGGTTTCGTGCCGGTTCTGCGCCGGACCGGTGCCCGCCAGGTGCCGGTGGCGTGCCCGGCCCGCGGCCGGTTCGGCTCCCGTGGGCCCTGCCCCACCCGCTACCGTACGTGCTCGCGAACGCGTAGGGTCGACGCAGGCGCCGCCGGGTGGGAAAGGCCACCAGGGGCGCGGTGAGGGAGCGCAGATGGAGCAGGAGGCTGTGGGGACGGCCGGACTCGGCCGGCTGCACGTCGATGTGGCGTGGCACGGCCCGACGACCGCCGTGGTGACCCCCCGGGGCGAGCTCGACCACCACACCGCGGAGGTGCTGGCGGCGCCCATGGGGGAGGCCGTCGAGGCCGGCGCGGTGCGGCTGGTCGTCGACTGCTCGGGGCTGGAGTTCTGCGACTCGACCGGCCTGAACGTGCTGCTCGGCGCCCGGCTCCGGGTCGAGGAGCGCGGCGGCGGGGTGCACCTGGCCGCGATGCGGCCCACGGTGGCGCGGGTCTTCGAGATCACCGGCGCCGAGGCGGTGTTCACCGTCCACGAAACTCTTGCAGCGGCGCTTGAGGAGTAGCCGCGCGGGGAACGGGGGGAGAGGGCGTGAGCGGGACGAGCCCGGAGGCCGCCGTCTTTGGTGGCGAACGGCACGTGTTCCCGGAGATCTCCCGGGCAGAAGACAGTCGAACGCAGCCGGACATCCGTGAGGTGAGGCCACGATGAGCACCACCCGGCCCTATGCCGCGGGTGACCGCAGCCCTGAGTCGGGCATGGACGGCGTGGGCGCCGGTGAGCCGGACGTGGGAGGCATCGGGGGCGTGGACGGTGTGGAGAGTCTTCAGGGAACGGACGGCGCGGTACGCGTCGAGAACCTCGCGGTCGCCGCGGACGGCTCGGCCGCGGACGAGCTGGTGAGCGACCGCGTGCGACGGCTGACCCTGTCCGGCGAGAGCGGTGTGGTCCCCATGGCGCGGGACTTCACCCGGCGGGCGCTGCGCGACTGGGGCTGGCTCCCGGCCGCCTCCGCGGACCGCCGGGCCGCCGCCGAGGACGTGCTGCTGGTCGTCTCCGAGCTGGTCACCAACGCGTGCCTGCACGGCGGCGGACCCGAGGAACTGCGGCTGCGCCGCGGCGCCAGGACGCTGCGGCTGGAGGTCGTGGACAGCGGCGGCGGTGACCCCGCCCCGCGCTCCCCGCACCGCGCCGGCCGGCCCGGGGGCCACGGCATGTTCATCGTTCAGCGGCTCTGCCTCGACTGGGGCGTGTCCCGCGACGGCGATCGCCCCGGCAAGACCGTCTGGGCGGATCTGGCCGCGCCGGCCTGAGACGCCGGCCCCGGGCGCCGGTCCGGGGTGCCCCTGAGGGCGGCCCGGCCCGGCGCTCGGAGCCCGCTCGGACGCAGGGCTGGAGGCCCGTCTCAGGCCAAGGTCGCCGTGGAGGGCTCCCGGTCGGCCAGGGCGCGGGCCGCCGCTTCCGCCTCGCGCAGCACCCGCACCGCGTTGCCCCAGGTCAGCTTGGCCAGGTCGGCCTCGGACCAGGACCGGCGCAGCAGCTCGGCCACCAGGTTCGGGTAGCCGGCCACGTCCGCCACGTCGGACGGCGTGAAGGTCGTGCCGTCGAAGTCGCCGCCGATGCCGATGTGGTCCACGCCGGCCACCTCCCGCATGTGGTCGAGGTGGTCGGCGACGGTGGCCGCGGTGGCCGCCGGCCGCGGGTGGGCCTCCTCGAACTCCTTGTGCACGGCCATGGCCTCGGGCGTGGTGTCGAACGGGTGCATGCCGTGCGCGCGCAGGTTCGCGTCCGCCTCCTGGGTCCACTCCACGGCCTCCGGCAGCACGAACTTCGGCACGAACGTGGCCATCGCCACACCGCCGTTGTCCCGCAGCGCCGCCAGCACGTCGTCGGGGACGTTGCGCGGGTGGTCGCACACCGCCCGCGCCGAGGAGTGCGAGAACAGCACGGGGGCCTGGGCGACCCGCAGCGCGTCCCGCATGGTGTCCGGCGAGACGTGGGAGAGGTCCACGAGCATGCCCAGCCGGTTCATCTCCCGCACCACCTCCTCGCCGAAGGCGGTCAGCCCGCCGTGCGCCGGCTCGTCCGTGGCGGAGTCCGCCCACGCGGTGTTGGAGTTGTGCGTGAGCGTCATGTACCGCACGCCGAGCGCGTACAGGCAGCGCAGCACGGCCAGCGAGTCGTCGATGCAGTGGCCGCCCTCGGCGCCCATCAGCGAGGCGATGCGGCCCGACGCGCGGGCCGCCTCCAGGTCGTCGGCGGTGGTGGCCAGCACCAGGTCCGCCGGGTACCGCGCGGCCATCCGCCGCACCACGTCGATCTGCTCGAGCACCGCCGTGACCGCGTCCCCGCCCTGGAGTTCGATCGACACGTACACCGACCAGAACTGGGCGCCGACGCCGCCCGCCCGCAGCCGGGGCAGGTCGGTGTGGGTGCGTGCGCTCTGGTCCGCGGCCAGGTCGAAGCGGTCCAGGTCGTAGGCGACGAGCTTGCGCAGCGCCCATGGCAGGTCGTTGTGGCCGTCCACCACGGGGTGGGCGGCGAGCAGGTCGCGGGCACGGTCGAGCAGCGGGTCCACAAGGCGGCTCCAGGGTCGTCGGACAGGGGCCCGCGGGCCCGGCCCGGGCGCTGCGACCGCCCCGGTCCGCGGCGCCGGAAGCGGCCGCGGACCAGGACGGGTCAGCGCGCGAAGCCGAACCCGCCGGCACCCCCCACCTTCGCACGCAGCCTGCGGCCCTTCTCCGCCGCCTGCTCGCGCAGGTCCGCCTGGAAGCGCGTCATCCGCTCCCGAAGGGCCTCGTCGTGCGCGGCCAGCACCCGGACCGCCAGCAGCCCGGCGTTGCGCGCGCCGGCCACCGAGACGGTGGCCACCGGCACGCCGGCCGGCATCTGGACGATCGACAGCAGCGAGTCCATGCCGTCCAGGTACTGCAGCGGCACCGGCACGCCGATCACCGGCAGCGGCGTCACGGCGGCGAGCATGCCCGGCAGGTGCGCGGCGCCGCCGGCGCCGGCGATGATCGCCTTCAGGCCCCGTTCGGCGGCCTGCTCGCCGTACTCCACCATGTCGTGGACCATGCGGTGGGCCGAGCGCACGTCGACCTCGTAGGGGACCTCGAACTCGTCCAGCGCCTCGGCCGCCGCCGACATCACCGTCCAGTCCGAGTCGGAGCCCATCACGATGCCGACCAGCGGGCTGGGGCCGCCCTTCGCGGAAGCGGCGGCGGGCGCGTCACTCATCGATGGTCCCTCGCAGGTAGCCGGCGGCGTGCGCGGCGCGCTCGCGCACCACGTCGAGGTCGTCGCCGTAGGTGTTGACGTGGCCGACCTTGCGGCCGGGCTTCACGTCCTTGCCGTACATGTGGATCTTGAGCCCCGGGTCCCGGGCCATGCAGTGCAGGTAGGCCGGGTACATGTCGGGGAAGTCACCGCCGAGGACGTTGGCCATCACCGTCCAGGGCGCGCGGGGCCGCGGGTCGCCCAGCGGCAGGTCCAGTACCGCCCGCAGGTGGTTGGCGAACTGCGAGGTCACGGCCCCGTCCATGGTCCAGTGGCCGCTGTTGTGCGGGCGCATCGCCAACTCGTTGACGAGGATGCCGGGGGTGCCGTCGGCCGCGCGCACCTCGAACAGCTCCACGGCCAGGTGCCCGACGACGCCCAGCTCCCGGGCCACCGTCAGGGCCAGCCGCTGCGCCTGCCCCGACAGTTCCTCCGACAGCCCCGGCGCGGGCGCGATCACCGTGTCGCACACCCCGTCGACCTGCACCGACTCCACCACCGGGTAGGCCACGGCCTGGCCGTGCGGGGAGCGCACCACGTTCGCGGCCAGCTCCCGGACGAAGGCCACCTTCTCCTCGGCCAGCACCGGCACGCCCGAGGCGGCCACCGCGTCGAAGACCCCGGCCGCCTCGACGGCCGTGCGCACCACCCACACTCCCTTGCCGTCGTAGCCGCCGCGCGCGGTCTTCAGCACCACGGGGGCGGCCAGCGCCCCGGCGCCCGGGTCGCCACCGGCGAGCTCCGCGGCGAACGCGGCCACCTCCCCGGCGTCGGCCACCAGGCGGTGGCGGGGGGCCGACGCGCCGAACTCGGCCAGCCGCGCACGCATCACGGCCTTGTCCTGCGCGTGCACCAGCGCGTCCGGCCCGGGGCGGACGGCGATCCCTTCGGCCTCCAGGGCCCGCAGGTGCTCGGTGGGGACGTGCTCGTGGTCGAAGGTCAGCACGTCGCAGCCCCGGGCGAAGGCACGCAGCGTCTCCAGGTCGCGGTAGTCACCGACGGTGACGTCGCCGACCACCTGGGCCGCCGCGTCCTGCCGGGTGTCGCTGAGGACGCGGAAGCGGATACCGAGCGGGATGCCCGCCTCGTGCGTCATGCGCGCGAGCTGGCCGCCGCCGACCATACCGACTACGGGGAATGTCACGTTCTGTCCTGCCGGAAAGCGCGGGCCGGGATGGCGTCGGTCCCGCTGGGGTGCTGGGAGCCGCCGGCGCGGGACGGGTCCCGGGCGCCGGATGCGGCGACACCCAGGGTATCCGCCGTACGAGTTGACGCATACCGGCCGCCGCCGAGCGGTGCCTTCCCACAAGACGGTTAGCATGAGAGGAGAGGCGCGAACTCCTCATCACCCCGCGAGGCCGAGCGCCTCGGCGTGACACGCCTCCCACCACGCGAGAGCCACCACCGGGGGCCCGTTCCCGCCGTATCCGGCGCCGGGGCGCCCCGGGACCCGATCCCCGCACAGACAGGGCCGAGCGATTTGATGAGCTCCCTTCGCGCACTGCGGTCGAAGACGAGGCTGCTGTACCGCGAGATCGCCAAGTTCGGCGTGGTCGGGGCGGCGGGCGTGCTGGTGAACATCGGGGTGTTCAACGTGCTGCGGCACAGCACCGACCTGCACACGGTGCGGGCCAGCATCGTCGCGACACTCGTCGCCATCGTCTTCAACTACGCCGGCTTCCGCTACTTCACCTACCGCGACCGCGACCGGGCCCGCCGTACCCGCGAGATGGGGCTGTTCCTCTTCTTCAGCGCCATCGGCCTGGTGATCGAGAACGGTGTGCTGTACCTGGCCACCTACGGCTTCGGCTGGGACAGCCAGCTGCAGAGCAACGTCTTCAAGTTCCTCGGCATCGGCATCGCGACGCTCTTCCGGTTCTGGTCCTACCGGACCTGGGTGTTCCGGGCGCTGCCGGCGCGGGAGGCGGTGGAGGAGGCCGAGGCCTTCCTGTCCGCCGACGGCTCGACGAGGGCGGCGCGGCCGGAGCAGGTGGGGCGGCAGAAGAAGAAGGCCGCAGCGAACCGCCTCAGCTGAACCCTTACGCCGGGGCCCGACCGCGGGCGCGGGCGGTCAGCTGACGATCTCCTCGCGCTGGGGCGGCGAGGGTGACTCCTGCGCCAGGAAGAGCGCGAACACCGGCGGACGCTGCTGGAGCAGCTCCAGCCGGCCGCCGTCGGCCTCGGCGAGGTCGCGGGCGACGGCCAGGCCCAGGCCGGTGGAGTTCCGCCCGCTCACGGTCCGCTCGAAGACCCGCGCCCCCAGGTCCGGCGGCACCCCGGGACCGTCGTCGGAGACCTCCACCACCGTCTGGTTGCCGGTCACGCGGGTGTGCAGGGAGAGCGTCCCGGCCCCGTGCATCAGCGAGTTCTCGACCAGTGTGGCCAGCACCTGCGCCACCGCACCCGGGGTGCCCACGGCGCGCAGCCCCCGGGTGCCGGAGACGTCCACGGCCCGCCCCTCGCCCTGGAAGGCCGGCCGCCACTCCTCGATCTGCTGGCGCACCACCTCGTCCAGGTCGAAGTCGACGGCCGAACCGGTCCGCGGATCGCGCGAGTTGGTCAGCAGCCGCTGCACCACGTCGGTC
>Ga0164242_10002140_pt1 | contig 22981 bp, 21 predicted proteins | sample OricomgcompostMG_FD_108783 | JGI IMG/M metagenome (GOLD analysis project Ga0164242, IMG submission 108783) | Miracle-Growth compost microbial communities from Emeryville, California, USA - Original compost - Miracle growth compost (MG) ... | reverse complement strand
GGTGACAGTTTCGATGCGTGCGCCAGCTGGCATTGGAGCAAAGCGTGGTTTTTCCTCGTCCTCAGTCTCGCCGAGTTGGAGCATTGGACCGTAGCGGCCAAAACGGGCGTAAATCATTTGGCCAGTTTTGGGGTCTTTGCCAACCTTGGTAGCCTGCGCCACGGCCGAGCGTTCGATTTTATCTGAGCCCTCGATAAGTTTATGGAAAGGTTTATAGAATCTTTCCAGCATGACATTTCGCGCCAGAGCGCCAGCGGCAATTTTGTCGAAATCTTGTTCGACATCAGCGGTAAAACCATAGTCTATGACTTGGTCAAAATGGTCGGTTAGAAAGCCAGTAATCATCTGACCGATAGCAGTCGGTACTAATTTGCCCTTGTCGGAGCCGGTTTTTTCAATAGCGATAGTTCGTGTAACTAGGCTATTCTCTTGCCCGCCTGTCGATGATAGCCTAAGTTCTACGACTTCTCTATCCACACCCTCTGATTCACCCTTGACAGCGTAGTCGCGGCTCTGAATGGTACCGATGATAGTGGCATAAGTACTAGGGCGACCGATACCGAGTTCTTCGAGTTTTTTAACAAGAGCGCCCTCGGTGTAGCGGGCTGGCGGTCGTTCAAAAGTCTGACGGGCTAGGATATCGGCTAGTTTTAGCTCATCACCAGTGGTCAGAGGTGGCAAAATCGAGTCGTCTTTCGAGCGTCCGTAAACTTTTAGAAAACCATCAAAAGTCACCACGCTACCCTTGGCAACGAGATCTTGCTTTACAGTACTAGGTCGGATGGTGACGGTAGTATTCTCGACCCTGGCTGGTGTCATCTGGCTAGCTAGCGTACGGCGGCGAATCAGGTCGTATAGTTTCTGGTCGCGTGAGTCAGCCGAGGCTTTTTCAAGGGTCAAATCGGTCGGGCGGATTGCTTCGTGTGCTTCCTGAGCGCCAGCCGATTTGGTCTTGAACTGGCGAACCTGAGAGTAGTTAGCGCCGTATTTATCGGTGATAAACTTTTGAGCTGCTGAAATCGCTAAGCCAGATAAATTCATCGAGTCGGTACGCATATAGGTGATTTTACCGTCCTGGTAAAGTTTTTGAGCCGCCGTCATGGTAGCGCGCGCCGAAAAACCAAGTTTGGAGTTGGCTTCCTGCTGGAGCGTACTGGTGGTAAACGGCGCAGCTGGGTTGCGCGTTCCAGGGTTGGTGGTGATGTCGGCAACTGTAAAAGTGGCCTTATCGAGGCTAGTTAGAAAATCGCTAGCTTCCTTTTCCGTTTTTAGACGTTTTGGCAGCTCGGCTTTGATAAGATCTTTTTTGTGCTTGAATTCAGCGGTAACTTTAAAGTCGAATTTGCCTTCGAAAGCCTGAATCTCTTTTTCGCGCTCTACTAGTAGACGAACCGCTGGACTCTGGACACGACCGGCGGATTTGCCGCCAGGGACTTTACGCCAGACAACTGGACTGAGCTCGAAACCAACCAAACGATCCAAAATTTGGCGAGCTTGCTGGGCTTCGACTAGCTTCATGTCGACTTTTCTAGGACTTTTGACGGCCTCTTCGATAGCCGGCTTGGTGATTTCGTGAAAAACAATCCGGTTAGTAGTTTTAGGGCTTAAGTCTAATACCTCGCACAGGTGCCAAGCAATCGCCTCGCCTTCGCGGTCTTCATCGGTTGCGAGCCAGATAGTCTGAGCGGTTTTGGCAGCCTTTTTCAGTTCGTTGATGATTTTAGTCTTGTCAGAGTCGATTTCATAAGTGGTTTTGAAATCATGCGCAACGTCGATCGGCGGTTTACCGCTAGCTAGTTTTTTGGCAATCGAACGAATATGCCCGACGCTAGACATAACTTTAAAATCGCTACCGAGGTATTTCTCGATAGTTTTGGCCTTGGCAGGACTCTCGACGATGACTAGATTTTTACTCATATATTATATGTAACGATTATGTGTTTTGAATGTGACTATATTTTAGTAAAACACAAAACACGAAAAGAGACTATACACAAATCAGAAAAGTTTGTCAAAGTTTCAGAAATGAGGTCAGTGGATTGTCCACTGGTTACCACCGAGCGGTTTGATGAGGCCGTTAATCTCTAACATAGTAATGGTTTCGAGGAATTTGCTGGTTTCTAGACCGGATTTGGCCTGAATGAGCTCGCCGTCGCGCTCCCCGCTAGTTAGAAGCCTTAAAATAGTGTTCTCCTCTGGAGTTTGACCTAAAACTAGGCTGGTTTGGGCTTTTTCGGCTGGCATAATGACGTCTAGAACATCCTGAACAGAGGTGATAACGTGGGCACCCTGCTTTATAAGGGCGTTTGTACCAGCACTCATGGGGCTGTAGATGCCACCTGGCACCACGCCTAGCTCAATCCCTAGGTTGAGGGCGTGCGTGGCCGTAGACAGGCTGCCAGAGCGTTTGGCAGCCTCTGTGACAATGACAATGTCAGCCATGGCGGCAATTAGCCGATTACGCTCTAGAAATTGCCAATTTAGGGGCGTGCTAGTCGGTTCATACTCGCTAATGACCGCTCCGCCCTGCTGGACGATTTGTTTGGCTAAATCCAGATGAGCCCGCGGGTAGATAACAGAGGTGTCGACCCCACCACCTAAAACCGCGATAGTACTGCCGCCAGCCTCTAGGGCTGCGCGGTGAGCAATCGAATCCACCCCGAAGGCCAAACCCGATATGATGACAATTCCCCTCTGGGCTAGCTCATAAGCTAACTGGTGTGTTACCTCTATGCCGTATCTGGTGGGTTTGCGGCTACCGACAATAGCAACGGTCGGCATACGTTGGCTGGGTAATTTGCCTAGGCTATATAATATTTTAGGAAAATCGGCTAGATTTATAGCACTCTGTAGATATTCTTCCTTATCTGTGTGTATAGTATTGATTTTCATATATTTTATGCCAAAAAGTATTGACATTCCCTCCCTTTTGTGCTAATATGTTAGATGATTGATTCGCCCGTGAGGTGGATCAAACGCACCTTATACCCCCTATTCTAACTTATGTTAGGTTTCTTACAAGGTGTTTTTAAAGTATCTACCCTCCACTTTTTAAACTTACAAGGCTTTGTAAGAATACTAACCCCTTTAACGCCTAAATGTTCCCTGCGAGGATTTAGGAACCCGTTAATAAGTTAGCCATTTTGGTAAATATACAGTATTGAGTCGTTTCGGCGATCTCAGGCGAGCCTACTACTAGAGATTTTGCGCTACGCTTTACCGGCTAACTTCGGGTGGGTTAAAGGGTCAAATGAGCCTATGAGCGATGCCCACCCTTGCTTGTAGGCTCTTTTGATTTAGAGTTGAATTTAGAAATTGAAAACCCCGCTTGAGGCGGGGCTTTCGGTTCAGTTGATGGGTGGAGGTACCTCCTCGAGTGTGCCGGCGTTGTTGTGCCAAGCGATGTTGTCGGGTTTCGACCAGTCGATTTGGTTGTAGCGCCCGTGGGCACCGGTCATCGAGGTGTTGTTGGCCTCGACCAGCTCTTTGAATTGGGTGAGGATGCTGTCCGACTGCTGGTCGGATAGACGATCGAGCTGTTGCTTGGTCAGTACGACCCATGGACCTAACCACCGCTTGGCGACCAGTCCGAACAGAGACAGGCCGTAGTTGTGGTTGAATCTCATCGGTAGTACCGGTGAATCCTTGACTATGAGCCTGACCGTCTTGCCGTCTACTTCGATCGGCAGTTTTTCGACATTCTGACCGTTCATGATGACGCCCACGAAACGCGCGACGTGTGAACCAAGTGTCTGGGCAGCACTGTCCAGAACATCAGCAAGTGCTACCTTGCTGAGGGTTGTTTCAGCCAATTCTTTTCCCTTCTATTGAAGTTGAACCGAATGGCCGAAGTATACCATATTTTAGACCCTTAGGCTAGTTACCTGGAGGTTATTTTTGATAAACTCATCGATTAACCAGAGAGACTCCTCGATGACCGGCTCTAGTAGTTTGCGCTCGGGGGCGGTGAATTTACCGAGTACAAAATCGACATCGTCACCACGGTGAGCGTCGTTCATAACACCTATACGGAGGCGTTTGTAGACATCACCCAGCTGGCTATTGAGGCTCTTAATGCCATTGTTGCCAGCATCACTACCCTTTTCGCGGATGCGAATAGTGCCGATAGGTAGAGCCAGGTCGTCATGGATAGCTAAGAAATCTTTTTCGGGTGATAACTTGTAAAAATCAACCAGTTTTCGGGCGCTTTGGCCAGTTTCATTATAATAAGTAGTCGGTTTGACCAGTAAGACTTTTTCGTGTCCGACCATTTTTTCGGCGATGATGGCGTGAAATTTAGACTGCTCTTTCCACTGAGCACTGGCCGACTCCGCCCAGGCGTTGACCACTAGAAAACCGACATTATGACGCGTACCGTCGTATTTTGGATCGTAATTTCCCTGGGCGAATATGATTTTCATAGTTTTTTAGGCGGTTTCTCGGATGGTTTTAACAGGGCGCCTTTTTTCTTGTCTCGGATTTCTTTGCCGTTTCGTAGGCGTTCGCGGTTGTCTTTTAATTGTTTTTCATCACGAAAGCTGAATTTGATAGGTGTACCAATAAAGTCGAACTGTCCGCGGACGGTATTTTCGAGGTAGCGTTTGTAGCTCCAGTGGATGAATTTTAGGTTCGAGCCGTAAATCACGAACCACGGTGGCGCTACGTCAGTTTGGACGATATAACGAAGTTTTGGCATGGTATTTTTCAGCCCAGCTGGTGGGTGTGAGGCGACAGCGCTGCCTAGGAGGTCATTTAGCTTGCGGGTTGGTAGCTCCTGCGAGCGACGCTCGTCGATCTCAAGCGCCAGGTCAAAGAGCTTAGTGACATTTTGGCCAGTGACAGAACTGGTAAAAATGAGTGGTGCCCAAGGTACAAAATCGAAAGCGCGCGAGATACTTGGTGCTAAAGCGTCGCGCGTAAAGGCGTCTTTATCCTCGACGGCGTCCCATTTGCTAACTACCACGACTAGCCCACGACCGGCTTCGCTGACAATGCCGGCTAAACGTTGGTCTAGACTGGTGTTTAGCTCTGAAACGTCCATTAGTAGAAAACAAATATCGGCCTCTTCGATAGCTTGCATAGTACGTAAGACGCTGAATTTTTCAATTCCCTGCTCTTGCTTGCCCTGACGGCGGACGCCAGCGGTGTCGAGCAGCTCGATATCGCGACCTTTATATTTGACCGATATGCGGTTGACGTCGCGGGTGGTGCCGGCGATATTAGCGACAATCGCCTGTTGCTTGCCAGCTAAAGTGTTAAAAAGATTGCTCTTGCCGACGTTTGGGCGACCAATTAGAGCCACGCGGATGGCATCGGTATCGGGCTCGGCTTTGGTGGGAATATTTTGAGAGATTTGACTGAGGGCGTCTTCGATGCCGATGTTGTGCTCGGCGGAAGTTTTTAGCATATCTTTGATACCGAGGCGTCTGAACTCGTCTAGCTGTAGGCTACCAGCTAAATCGGCCTTGTTAACCAGTAAAAAGACTGGTTTTTTAGTTTTGAGGGCTTTTTTAGCGACTAGGCGATCACCATCTGAAGCATACTGAGTACCGTCTACTACCACTAAAATGACATCAGCGGTGTCAGCGGCCTCCGTAATCTGCTCTTGGATACTGGCCTCAAATTCGTCGTTTGGATCTTTTAGGCCAGCGGTGTCGATTAGCCAAAATTGCTTTTTGTCGTAACTGACTTTGCCAATAACGTTATCACGAGTCGTACCAGCCTCACGCGCCACAATCGCCTGCTTTGACCGCACGAAACGATTAAAAAGCGAACTTTTACCAACGTTCGCTTGACCGATGATTGCTACGATAGGAAGTCTCGAGGCCATTAGCTACTATTATAACAGATTATAACGCCTATAATCTGTCAACTAATTTAAAACCGCCTGGTTTTAGGTCTAATAGCTCATAACGCCCAAAATGAGTGCGATGGAGTTTGACGACAGTGTAGCCGAGTGCCGAAAAAGTGCGGCGGATTTGGCGATTACGACCCTCGTACATGGTGACTTGCCAATCTGTGCGATTATCACCTATCTTGTCCAGAAAGAACTGGCTAACGCCGTCGTCGATCTTGACGCCGTAATCGGTAATCATTTGCTGGTGTAGAGGCGCTAGTTCAGTGTTTAGGCGCACTTTGTAAATTTTGGTTTTTTGGAAACTCGGGTGAGTCATCTGGTGAGCATAGTCGCCATCGTTGGTGAGCAGTAATAGACCGCTAGAATCGCGATCTAGCCTACCGACTGGTTTTAAGCCGTGGTATTCAGTCGGTAGAAGTTTGTAAATTGTTGGGCTTTTGCCCTGGACTTTTCGCGATGAGACATAGCCAACTGGCTTGTTTAACATTAAATATACAAATTGCTTGTGTGTAACGGCTTGACCGTCGACAGTCACCTTGCTGTTCTCTTCCACCTGGCTACCAAGTGAGGCTGGTGTGTCGTCGATAAGGACTTTACCGCGCATTACTAAATCATCGCTGGCACGCCGCGACAGACCTAGGTGTAGGGCTAAGTATTTATTAATACGCATCTAAACCTCAAACGGTTGGAGGATTTTGGCTAGGGTTGGTGTCGTCTGTCAGTGGGGCTGGTGGTTCAGTAGCGGTTGGTGTAGAGCCGAGTAGATCAGACATTTGGGCCGATAAGTCGTTGTTTGGCGTGGTAGCTTGAGCTGGCGCGGTAGTAACCGGACTCGGCGCAGGAGCTGGAGGTTCTGGCACTGAAACCGGTGTAACGGTTGGCGACAACGTAGCCGTAAGGTCTGGGGGTGTCGGAGTCGAGAAAGATAAATCTGGCAGCGGTGCTGAGTCGGGTGCTCCAGGGGCGGCTGGCGCTGGTGCCGAGATCGGTGCAACTGGTGGCACGGCGGCAGGTGATGGCGCTGTTACAGCGTTAACCACAGGAGGTATAGAAGGCGCAGGAGCCATTGGGGTAGGCACTACCGGTGGTGGTGTAGCTGGCGCTACGTCGGCTATAGGCGCTACAGGTGGTGTCTGAGGTGGTACTGCGGTAGGATTGACCGGTGATACGACTGGGGCAACCGGAGGTGCTATAGGAGCCTCTGTCGGTGGCGTAGGAGTCGTTGGCGCAATTGGCGGTGTTGCCGGTGTGATTGGTGCTGTGGATGCTGGCGCAGAATTGCCAGCCAGGACGTCTTTTACAGTAGCCACCACGTCCTCGATACCAACCTGAGATTTAACTAGGTAGCGGTCAGCACCAAGTGCTTCACCCCTAGCGCGTTGGTCGTCGCTAGAAAGCGCCGTCATCATAATAACTTTGACGTTTTTAGTTTCGGGGGTAGAACGCAGTATATCTAGCATGTCAAAGCCAGAAATCTTTGGCATCATGACATCTGAAATAATCAAATCTGGTTTCTCTTTTATGGCCACAGCCAGAGCTTCCTCGCCGTCGCCAGCCGAGACAATCTCGTAGCCCTCGGCCTGAAGCCGCACACTATAAATTTCGCGTAGGTTCTTGTCATCCTCGACAAGTAGAATTTTGGTCATTTAATTAAATCCCCTATCATTATTTTTACTATAACGGTTATGTTCCATTTTGTCCACTATCAGTTTGGCTAGTTTGGTTTTTAGCCATGGCTTGTAATTTAGCTACGTAGGCAGCTTTGGCTTCTCGGCTGAGTACTTCACCGCGAGGTACATAATCGGCGGCTTGAGCGCCTTCAGAACCTAGGTCGGCTCTTGGCTGGTCGGCGGATTGGCTGGCAATCGGCGGAGCCGCTACGACTGGCGGCATGCCATCTTTACCGACAGGTGCGTCGTTGGTCGGCGTTTGTGAAGCTGGCAGAATGCGATTGGCTTGCTCAGATTTTAAAGTTTCAGCCTGGGCAGAATCTATCCTCGGTAGCTCGACAAAGAAAGTTGAACCAGTTTTATATTCACTCTCTACCCACATCCTGCCACCCATCATTTCGACTAAGCGACGCGATAGGTATAAACCTAGACCAGTTCCACCGATTTGGTTGGCGCGGACTTCCTCGCTATCTACTCGGTAGAACTTTTGGAACAGATGCGGGATGTCTTCGGCTGGGATACCTATACCAGAATCTTTGACGCTAATCAAAACCTTGTCATCGCCAGATGTGCTGACATTGACGGTTACCTCGCCCCGAAGGGTATATTTAATGGCGTTTTCAATCAGGTTGTCGGTGACTTCACGGAGGTGGTCGTTATCGAGGTTAGTATATATGACGGGCGTAATGGTGCGGTCGCTGTTGGCCATAGTGCTATTTGGTAGATAGTTTATACGCAGGTTTTTGGCCTCGGCTTTGGGGGTAAGTCCCTGAACGATTTCACCTACAAATGGCACAATATCTAGCACTTTTGGAACATTAGTAATGCGACCATCCTCGGTCTTGGCTACATCTAGTAAATCCTGGAAAAGTCGACCCAAATGCTCGGTAGCAGCCTGGGCTTTTGTCAAAAAGTCGCGTGCTTTAGCGTCGATTTGTGAAACCTTAGGGTTAAGCGCCAGGCCGAGAAAGCCGTTAATAGAAGCGACCGGTGTGCGCATTTCATGGCTAGCAGTCGAGATAAATTCAGCTTGCTCACGCTCTTCTCTAACTTCTTTAGTAATGTCCCGAAAGGTCAGAATTACACCCTGGCCTGCCTGCTCGCTTTTTGGCGATACCACAATGGACGTATAAAACTTTTGGTCGGATTTGGTGTTTATCGTTAGATTGTTGGTGCGATACTCTTGATTAGTGTTCATGGCCTCTAGAATCGGGTCTTGTTCACCGTCCACCGGTTGACCCTGGGCATTTAGTAACTTGATAATTGACTTGTAGTTGAGGTTCATAGCCTCTTCTTTGCCCCAGCCTAGTAACTTCTGAGCAGCTGGGTTAATAAGCTCGATAGACCCCTGTCCATCTAGGCTCATGACGCCATCGCCGATAGAATTAATAATCAGTTCACTTCTATTTGCGACAGCGCTTAGTTCGTTAGCGATAGTTTTTTCCTCGGTGGTAGCTGGTCGATTTTTGTGACTGATGAAGCTAATCACAATCGCAGCAATACTGAGCGCTAGACCGAGGCCAGCTACCGCATAAATAGCGAGGGTATTTAGAGATTTGGGCAACAGCTGAAGAGCCAACAACGCAATGATTGCTAGATTCAGTACCAAAAACACTACACTGAGGATTTTGATTTAAGTGCCCCCTAATTAATGGCTATGTTTATTATGAAGCAAAGTTTCAGGGGAATCAAGAGGTTTAGTAGTCGTAGTCGTAATCGGCTTCACTGCCGATGATGATTTCACCGCAGTTACCTGAAATCGTCGCGGCAGTTTGCTCTTTGCCGTTGTAGGTCATCTTGCCAGTTGCGACGGCCTGGACAACTAGGCGGTTCTGGTTTAAGGCGTAGTCGCTCGATGGGCAAACATCGGTTTGAGTAACAGTTAGACTGCGAACTACCCCAGCGGTGACATAGCCACCGTTTAGACTGGCATTTAGGGTTTCGACGGTTGCGCCACTCATAGATAGGCTGCTGCCTAGCTGGCTTTTGGCTGTGACAGTTCCGAATGAGCCGCTAATATCTATGCTGCCACTGATGGTATTACCGTAATCATCCCTATTGAGTTGATTGCTGTCGGTAGCAACTATCAAGCTGTCTTGGTGGTTTTTATTGTAGTAGTGTAGCGAACCACTAGTGACCGTTATGTTATCGATAGCTGGGCCGTAAATGGTCAAGGTTGGTTGGACGTAAACGGTGCGTTTATCTTGCTTGCTAGTAGCGGTTAATTTCGCTGAGTCACCGGCTATTTTAAAGCTTGGCGTGTATGTTCCGCGGATGGCTGAAACTTCGTAACGTGGCGCACTGCTGTCGACAATGTATTCGACATACATGTTGTCTTTTAGGTCAACGGTTAGGTTTTTAACATTTCTAAAGTCGCTGCCTAAACTAATGTGTTCGGTGGTTTTAGCGCTGTAAGCTAGCTGGCTATCCTCGTAGCGGTTGTAAAATAGTCCACCGAGTCCCCCACCGAACGAGATGACTCCAGCGACAATTACTACAATCGTGGCGATAGTTAAACGCTTGGTCCATTTGCGTGTAAATAGTGCGTATGAGAGTAATGCCAATATCGACGTTAGTAGTAGGCCGGCTAGAACCAGGCCAACATAACTCAACCAAGCTGACCACGAACTTAGGTCGATGAAATTGGCAAAATTAGAGTCATTGATGCTGCTGATTAACAGTCCGACGCCCAGCCAAATGGTGGCCACGAGAGATATCGCCGCACCAATAATTAGTACAGTAGCACCGCCATAAATCAGAATATTCTGGAGGATTCGCGAGGTGCCATTGTCTAAGATTGGGGCTTCGCTGAGGGCTTTTATAGACGCTAGGGTGACTGGTTTACCGCTCAGTTCGAGTTTTTCGGCTGTGGTACGAGCAGGCGGCAGAACAATCCATAGCACTATGTAAACTACCATGGCTATCCCCCATGACAAAATTAGGAGTACTAAAAATATTAGTCGCGTCCATACCGGGTTGATGCCGATATATTTAGCCATACCACTTAAGACACCACCTAAAATATTTGAATCGGTGTCACGGTATAAACGGTGGCGTGGTTTGCTTTCATCGTCATAGTTTTCTGGCTCGATAGAGTCGTCGTCGCCCATGAAATCTTTTGGTTCACCTAGTTGCCTCTGAATGGCGCTGACGTCCTCGGTAGCAATGACGTTGTCTTTTTCGATGCCTCGGCTAGAGAGAATTTCGGTGATACGAATTTCTATGTCCTCTAATAAGTTTTCGTCATTAGCGTATAATTCGAGTTTTCCGATATATTTTTCGAGTTCTTTTTTAGCCGTTATCTCGATATCGTACGGCGTTTTAGCGATGTGGATTCTGGTGATTTCTTTCATTTCTTCCCTCCTAGAGTTTTTTCAAAGTTGTATTAAGTGCGTTGATATTGATAGTGACTTTTTCCAGAACTTCTCGGCCGTAATCGGTGGTTTTGTAGTATTTACGCGGTGCGCCGAGTTTGCTCTCTTTCCACTCGTGTTCGAGTAGACCGTCTTTTTGGAGTTTGCTGAGTAGCGGGTAAATAGTGCCCTCTACTACTACTAGCTGTGCCTCCCTGAGGCGTTCGATTACGTCGCTGGTGTAAACTGGTTCCTGGCAGATCTTTAGAACGCAGTAGGCTAAAAAGCCTTTGCGCATCTGTACGGCGATGTTGCCAGCATATTCTGTAGCGGTTGTTTGTTGTGTCATAGTTCTATGTTATACATAATACCAAAAGCTGTCAATAGTCTTGATATTTTTACATAAATGTGCTATAATATGTACACAGTGACATCACATCGGTGCCACCCCCTGAACTTTAACCATTAGAAAATTAGAAAGGTTGGGCGATGCCCCTCTCGATCATTACCATGGCTTTCGGAGTCGCTTGCCTGTGGGCAGCGATCTGGGCGGTCAAGAACATCATCGGTCGTGCTCTGTTCGGCCTGGTGGGTATCGCCCTGGTCGCCAGCGGATTCGCCGACTTCGTTGCCTCCGGCTGGATTTGGCTGGTGCTGGCGGTATTCGTAATCGCTGGCATCATCGTGTACCTGATCAGGCGTGCTGGCACAAACCGGCACGCCGGTGGTAACAACGGCAACAACGGTGGTACACACTACCACAACCACTACCATTTCTAAGGAGGTCGAACTTCAGGGAAGCCGAGACTATGTCTCGGCTTTTCTAATCTTATTTTTATGAGTGGACACAGACTATGCCTAAGTGCTAGTATTATTTTATGGAAAAAGAGGCTCGCGAGGTAGCGTATCGGGATAAGAGAGCTGAGCTTTTAGCTGGCCTGGAAACTCACGTCGCTGCGTTAGAGTGGTTAGACCACAATACTAGTTTCGATTTTGACGTCGCTACTGATATTCACCCTAATCTTATTGACAATACCACTCCCGAAGGTCGTGGCAGATTGAAGTTTTGGCAAGATATCTACGATAATTTAGCGAAAAATCCTAAGTATACCGTGGTTCGTCGTTATCACTGGGCATTGGAGCCTGGCTGTTATGGTTTTGGCGCCCCTGAAAAATGGCACATAGATGCCTCGTGGATTAGGATTTTTGAAGGTTTACACCAGGAGGATCTTAAATTTGTCAAAGGTCGAGACGGTGCCTCTAGAGTTACGATAACCTACCCGTCGATGTTGATCGCCTCTACGGAGGGGGACATTGTGGATGGGGTCATCAAACCTTCGACCAAGTTATTTGTCGCTGAATCACCTAGTTTCAATCTCACTAGTAGGCCAAAGGAGTATCATCAGGAACCAGAGTTCTTCTTTTATAAAGACTTCGAAGCTTTTGCGGCAATGTCACCTGAGGTAACAGACTTAGGGCATGGCAATTATTTGCCTTTGAGAACTATGCAAGGTTTTCATAACTATCAGAATCGGCTTTTTGCCGCTGCGGAATAGATCTGGAATACTATATAGAAAATCAAAACCTCCAACGCGGAGGTTTTTGAATAATGTTGGTGATCCCGGCGGGAGTCGAACCCGCGATCTTCAGGATGAGAACCTGACGTCCTGGACCACTAGACGACGGGACCAAACTTGACCAATTATATCAGATTATCTCTGTTATGTCTACGATAGCTGTGCTACAATATACTTAACTACAGTTTCTGAGGAGGATAGATGGAACGACTGACCGACGATCAAAAGAGTAAGCTTGATAAGCTGCAGACTGAAGCACGCCAGGCTTTCCCTGAAAACGCCCTCTTTACTTATACCCATAATGGCGAGGCTTACACGCTGACATTACCAGAAGCCATCGACGTTTGCGGACGACATATTGCTGCTGTTCCTATAGACGGACTTATCGGTATGCTTCGAGGCATGTATAACGACGCTACGCTATTAGCTGATTACGCCGAAGATCGTTTGCGGACTAGCATTGAACGCGGACGCTTAGCTCGTGAACAGGCATTAGCCAAACAAGCCCTAGAGGGTTACGAGGCCTAGAAAATGGAATCGGGTGGCCGTTCGGGCGAAACTCTAGAGCCAACAACGGTTCCAGAGGTATCTGAACTTAATGACGTAGATATCTTGGGTGTTCTACGTGCTCAACGAGCTGAGGAAGCAAAACCACACTCTGCGCAGACAGATAGCCAAGTGAATAGCTTGGAAAATAGCCTAGATTTGCCAGAGAATTCTAGGGAGTTCCTACGACAGCGCAATATCGAGAAGTTGTTGAGTTATTATGGTGATACTCAGTTTGTTTACGGCTCGCACCGCGGGACTGTTATAGATATGACTAATCTCTGTCCGCCAATTCAGAGCGCGCTAGATAGAGAGGACGGTTTTGAGGTGATTGTTGGTATGGTTGATGGCTTCAAAGTTAAAGAAGCTATCAAGGCCGATGAAAATGACAAAGATGATAAAAAGGCTGACGAAGAACCTAAAAGTGCTCCTGCTAAGACCGATGACAAGCCTCCTAAAAAATCACTAAAAACCGAGGCCATCAAAGAAAAAACGGTGCGTGAGTCAAAAACCAAAGCACGCCAGCCAAAGCCTAAGCTAGTGACACTCGAAAAAAAGTCGGTTAAATCTAAGATCAAATCAAAAGAATCTGCTGGCTCACGTCCGGTTGCTAAGTCTGAAATTCACGTAGAAAAAGCCGAAGAGTCAGTTCAAAAAGCTGTCGAAAAAGTCACCGAGAAGCCATCCGTGGCTGAAGCTGCGCCTACATCGTCAGCCTTGAAGCCGGAAAAGGCACTAGAGAAAACACCAGAAAAAACGTTAGAAAAGGTAGAGCCCAAAGAGGAAAAACCCAAGAAGGATGAGCCTCCGAAAAGTACATTTATAAAAGCGGAGCCTCGTCCCGAACTTCTAAGACCGGTTGAGATAATCACCATTCCCCACTCAGAGATTTTTGAAACTTGGCGCGAGCTTGGCGAGAAACAAACGCCGCTAGAAACCAGCCTGACTACCATTATCGATGAGCTGGCTATTCAACTCAACGCTATCAACGAATCAGAAGCGGAACCTATGCCAGAATTAGCCGCTCCAGAGCTGGGTATAGTTCTATCGAGAGTGCGCACGGCAAAGGCTGCTTTTGAGAAGCTCTACGCTCAGGCTACTCCCGAAAAGCATGCCGAACAGATAGTAGTAGCTATCGACGAACTATCTAAATTGCTGAGCCTAATCGGTTATGAGCGTCCCAACGATATTATTCGCGTGTTTCTAGAGAACCATCCACCGCAGGCTTTGTACGATTTACTGGAATATTTAGAAGCAATTCTGAGCCAATCCATCGAGCGAGGTAAATCCACGACAGCGGCTAGTACTACTTCGCCCCATTCTATGCTGGGTCGGCTAGCGATGCGTGTACTAGAGATTTTCGCGCCTGGCTTGGATACCGCTGCAGGCTAAGAATCACTGTAATCACCACCACTAATATGCCAATATTCTTCGAGGGTCTTGATACCTTTATTTCTCATATCGGTGGCAGTGTCGATACCGACGTAACGCCAGTGCCAATTCTCGGCGCTGTACCCCGTAATACTCTCCTCTCCCGTCTGGTAGCGTTGAATAAAACCAAATTTATAGCCGTTTTCGACTAGCCAGTGATAAGAAGCCGAGTTGTCGAAACAATCTAACGTACACGAACCAGTCGAAATATCGAGAGCCAGACCAGTTTGGTGCTCGCTGTAGCCAGGCCGAGCGCTAACCTGGTCGGCTAATTTACTCGAGCCGTTAACCGCCGTCCAGTGATTATAGGTTGCCACTTGGGTGCTATATGACCGGTAACTGCTATTGGTATTTAGAGTTATGCCATCGTTTTCAGCGGCTAGCCTCATCGTATGCCAGGCATTTGCTGCCTCGGGCTGCAGAGTAGCCCCATCAATCGTCACCAGATTTGGTGTAAAATCTAGTGGATTCAAAGGGTGCTTTTTGTTGACCAAAACGTCGATTTTAGTCGGATCGTCATGATTATTAACAACAGTCGGCTCTGTGTCTATCGTTACAGCGGTGTTAATCGCCGGCGCAACCGGTGTATCGTAAGTAGAGCTAACTATTAGTAGGTTGACACCCAGGCCAGTAACCACCAAAACAACCAACAACACTAGAGTTATAATGTAATTTGGCCGGTGTGGGGCGGTTTTCATGGTTTAATCTTCGAGTTGTTTGATAATCTCGACTAATCGTTTAGGGGTAATCTCAGCCTTTAGTAGATAGGCGTCGCATTTAGAGGCTGCGACAGCCCTTTGTTCTTGCTCGACGTCGTAGTTGGTTAGGACAATTACCTTGGTGTTGGGCACTAAATCTTCGCCGCCACGCAGAGCCTCTAATATTTCAAGGCCATTCTTGCCCGGCAATAAAACATCGACAATCATCAAATCAAATTGATTATCGCGAGCCGCGATCAAGCCGTCATCACCGTTGGTTTTCCAGGTTACGGCTAGGCCAGCTCGTTGGAGGCCACGCAAGTACATATCACCGATTAGGCGGTCATCTTCGATCAGTAGGACGGATTGAATTTTAGGCATTAACGATGGACTCCATGATTAATTATAACGCCTTCTTTGATAGGCTGAATTAGTGGCGTGTTGTCGTCAGCTGGACTTTGCTGTAATTTATTTTTAGTAATGGCGTAAGTTGGCAGCGAGATTGTAAATGTCGAACCCTCACCATCGACGCTGCTGACGCGAATGTCGCCGCCATGTGATTCCATGATGGCTTTTGAAATGTATAGACCGATGCCCGTCCCCTGAACAGCCTCACGCGAACGGTGTGAACGGTAGAATTTCGAGAATAGGTTGTCCATGATACTAGCTGGCATGCCGACACCGTGGTCGCATATGTCAATCTCGACGTTGTCGCCGCGGACTTGACCCTTAACCTCGACCACTCCACCCTCGTGTGAGTATTTGATAGCGTTGTCAATAAGGTTAGTGATAACTTCGCTCATGCTGGCGGTGTCTGCCGCAATAGTCGGCAGGCTGTCGGGAATGTCGACCGTCAGGCTACGACCCTGCGACTTAGCGCGCAAATCCATATCGTCCTGGATAGTGTCGTAGATGTCAGAAAACCTAGTTTCAACCAAGTTTAGCTTTAGGTGGCGACGGTCAAAACGCGAAGTGTTTAAAATATTATTGATGTAGCTAGCTAGACGATTGGTGCTAGCGTTAATGCGCCGGATAATCTCGCGGTGGTCGTCTGTCAATTTATCGCCCAGGTCGACTTCTAGTGTGTCCAAGTAGCCACGAATCACAGTGATAGGCCCGCGAAGTTCGTGAGCCGCAAAAGCCATAAACTCTAGATCGGCCTCGGCAGACGAATAGTTCTCGGTTTGGTCAACCAGGGTAATAACCACCTCAGTTTCTGTTCCCTTTTCGTAGTTCGCAAAAACGTCATAAAAACGTTGTTCGCCCTCATCTGAAGTGTGATTTGGTACTCGGCGCCAGATTTTTTCAGCCCGGATTTCTTTGTCAGCGACCTCACCCAGCCAACTATCGATTGTGTTTTTGTCATCATCGAATAGTAATTGTAATCTTTCTGTGCCGTCGGGCGAAACGATAATCGGTGTAGATTTATTGTGATAAGTTATCTGGCGTTCGTGATTCATAATAGCCAGTCCGGCCTTGATATCATCTAGCGCAGCCTTTAAACTATCGGTGCCTAGATTAGTATTCTGAACCTCGACGCTACCAATTTGCTGGTTTGGCAAGACACCGTCAACTTTTTGAGCCAGATTATGCAGGGTGTCTAAAGCATCTTTCATACCGGTTCGTTCGTGTATCGGCTTGTTTGGGTTTGGCATCGGCAGATCGGTTGGTTCGCCACCAATGTGGATGATTGTCGCTAGCAAATCTTTCAATGGTCGCCCAAAAATGATTTTAACGATAAAAGTTGTGATTGCTTGGCCAAATCCGACCACAACCAAGATTACTAAGCTCAGAACAAGATCTTTTTCTAGTAGACCAGTAAAATAAAGTGCTCCAGCTACTATTACTAATAATATTAGTGTAGATACAAACCCGGTGATGGCGACGCGTTGCTTGATAATCGGCCAGACGTCACGAGCTAGTTTAGGTGCTACTGCCATGAGACCTCTTTATTGTTTGGCAGAGCCACTAGCCATGTTTGGCCACGCTCGAGTTGAATCTCGGAACCGTCAGCGCGCGTGAATTTAATTTGGTCAGATGTGTTAGACCTACTCCAGGTTCCCCGTATAACAATGCCGTCTTCAAAAATATAGGCCGACCCCGAGCCGATAGTGGTAATCTGCTCACGGTAGCCGTCCTGTAGGACAGTTTGCTCGGCAACTTTCATCACGATGACTACTTTTGGACTGATTTGACCACCCTCTCTGTCTACATGGGCAGCTCCAGCCTGCGAACGGTCATAGGTGCCGGTCGTAGCGTTATAGCTGTAGCTAGAGTTGTACGTGGCGCTAGATATAGTAACGTTGATTTTGGTAGCTGCCTCAGTTTCGGTCGGTTTGGTATCGCTGCGCGCGAAACCAGTAAAATCACTAGTGGTGTAGCCCTTGGCAGCATTTAACGCTGTTAAATTGTCACCGCTGGTATAGACGTTATGAGGAGCCAAGCGGTCGGCTGAACGCCAATAATATTTAGCGTTAAAGAACTGGTCTAGGTCGCGGTACTGTCCGTTACGAATCTCGGCTAAAGCCTGCTGCGACCCCCCAACGTGAGCTAGGCCAGCCTGGTAAGGTTTTAGCCACTCGACGTCGTATAGGCGAACGCTACGAACTGGACCGATTAGAGATGGCAGGTTATTTTGGTATAGCACCATAAATCTAGTAATTCCACCCTCGGCTATAGCCTCGTAAACTACGCCAGCGGTTTTTAGACCAGATTGCGGCCTAGCGTCGGGGCTGTTCTCTATCATGGCGCCAATTACAGGTGTATTTACGTCGGATTGGCTATTTACCTCTAGCCCCGTTAGTGGTGAATAATATTTAACTGCTGGTACTACCTCGGCTGGTTTATCGGTTTTGGTTTCTTTAGCTACTGGCTTGTCAGCCGGCTTCCAGAGGAAAAACCAACCAGCAGTAGCTAAGCCGCCCAGCACCAACAACCCCGCCAGGGCGATTAGGACTATACTTAGGCGGCCATGCCGACGCCAAAAAGATTGTTTTGGTTCGATAGAATTAACTTTATCGTCACCGTCATGTATCGGCTGTGGCTCTGGTAGATTTTCGTCCATGCTTATGCTTTATTTTAGCATATATTGACTTAAGTACTATTTTTATTTCATAGTATAATTACCATAAATGAAATACGTTTTTTCAAAGAAAATCTCTAGTCATAATATAGCGCATCTTTATGAACATATTTATTTTATATATTTAGATGGTTATCTGCGCGAACTGGGTCTATTCCCCATTTTAGACTATGTGTTAAACGCCAGTACGACTGACGGTGAGGTAAAATTTTCTCTGGAGTTGTTTAACAGTGATATTAAAGTTGACAACCCAAGGTTACTAGAAATAGATTTTAGCCATGAGATTACCGAACTAGCCTTATATCAAATCGAGTCCGAGTATAAGAAAAAGTACAACGTAAGTTCAGTTGAAAAGTTGAAGCGAGTATTACAAAGTATCAATGATGCTAGTTGGGATAATGGCAGCGAGATTGTGGTTGACGATGTGTTGGAGTTTGATGAATCACTTGATGTGGAGATATTAAAAATAGAAACCGACCTGGGGAAAATCGAGGCTAATTTGCGGCCGATTTATCGACGACTGAGCGGTATTATCATTGACATGCTCATCTCTGATTTGGCCGATACTTTTGGCGGCTTTGTCGAATCTGATACCTATCAGGTTTCTGGTGACATGTTACAGGGCGTGGTTGGTTTTTCGAATCGAGTCCCCAAAGATCAAGATATTCAAAAAAATATCAATGAGGTTATCAACGAGTTTAAAAATAATGGAGCTGTAGATAGACTCTCTCGAGAGTCTGGTGATTTAGGCGCCACTAAAAATGATATTAAACAGGGTTTAGTGGTTTTGGCGCAGTCGTTGGATTACGGTATCTTTACCCAAAATCGCTAGTGTTTGGTCAAGCTGCGGGCTAAAAGCTGCCCACGTAGTGTAAATACGAATTAGGCTAAATAAGACGCCTGGTTTCTCGCCTGTTATCTCTAGGAGCTGATTTAGGCTGGTTTGAATGGCTTCTGGCGACCAATCTTCGATTATTTCTAACTGTTTATAAGCTAAATTTAATAATTCATTGATTCTAGCATTATCAAGCTTGGCGAGTTGTTTATTAGAGGTGACTAGCTCTAGATTGACTGCTGGCTCACGGAAAAAGTAGTCGGTTAGGGCGGGCAAATCGCTCAGGGTTTTTAGTCTGTCGTGGACTAGTTCTAGAACTCTAGTTTTTAGCTCTTCGCTGGCGTTTTTGGCGCTTTCTGGCCAGAATTTTTCGACGCGCAGGTATAGTTCGCCCAGCGGCAGCAAGCGAATATGCTGACCGTTGAGCCAAATCAGGCGTTGTTCGTCAAAACGAGCACCGGATCTCTGAACACGCTCGAAACTGAACTTTTCGATGAGTTCCTGGCGGGTAAAGACCTCCTGCTCTGTGCCATCGTTCCAGCCTAAACTGGCTAGGAAGTTTAGCATCGCTTCTGGCAAGATTCCCTGTTCGCGGTACTCGGTGACGCTTTTAGCGCCGTCGCGTTTGCCGAGCTTCTTTTTGCCGTCTGGCGCCATAACGTGAGGCAGACAAATTAAAACTGGCGGTGTGATTTCTAGTGCTTCGTAGAGCGATAAATATTTTGGAATTGACGGAATGTACTCTAGGCCACGAACTACGTGGGTGATCTCCATTTCGGTGTCGTCGACAATGTGGGCGAAGTTATAAGTTGGCAGGCCGTCAGATTTTATCAAGATGAAATCATCTAGCGCCTCTGGACCAGCTGAGAGGTGTCCCATGACAGGGTCATCCCACTCCCAGCGCTTGATGTTTTCAACCTTGAAGCGCAGTGGTTGGCTACCGTCCCATGCGGGTGGGTTTTCTGGTCGATAGTCACGATATAAAAACGGTTTACGGGCCTGTCTGGCATCCTGGCGGAACTTTTCTAGCTCCTCGGTTGTATATGGATCGGCATAGGCTAGACCTTTGTCGATAAGTTTCTTAGCCCATTTTTGGTAGCTGTCTTTACGTTCAGTTTGGATGTAGGGTCCGAAATTACCGCCGACGCGCAGACCTTCATCCCAGTCTATTTTCAACCAATCCAGAGTATCCATGATTAGCTCGGTAGCACCTTCGACGAAACGAGCCTGGTCAGTATCTTCGATGCGTAAAATGAACTTACCACCATTTTGACGGGTAAATAACCACGGGAAAAGCGCCGCTCGAACATTTCCGACGTGAATGTAGCCGGTTGGGCTCGGTGCGAAACGCGTGCGAATATTAGTCATTGTCTATATTTTAACAGATTTAGAGGCTACTAGATATCTTATCGACTTGGTCGTCTGAAAGATGGCTGTAGTTGGTAATCTTGTAAAATACTCCACCGTTCACCCAAGCAGCGTTGCCATTGTAACTATAAATAGTTAGTCCACCGTCCTGAGTCGTGGTGTAGTTGTCGCCAACGGCTGTCTTAACAATGTTATCGAGTACGGCGGTTGAATCCCAAGAACTTTTTTCTTGCTGAACCGAGAAGCCGTCACCACCACCATTAAGCTTGAAGTTTAAGGTGACCTTGCCATTATCGAAATTAACAGGCTGCTCTAGTGAGTAACCATCTGGTACGAACCCTGGATAATCGGCGTTAACTCCAGCTCTAAAAGCGGCTATACTGACCGACAGTGGTGCTAGATTTGCCCAAATTACACTGCCAGCAATCAAAATAACAGCTATAACGGCGCCTAAAGTCCAGCTGAGTTTAGGGTGCTTGGTGAGCCAATTCTTTTTTTTAACAGCCTTGGCTTTGGCGGTCGGTTTTTGTAATGCTTCACTTATTTTGTTTTCCTTGATTTCTTTTGAGCTAAGCGATTTTTTAGCAACCGGGTTTAGAACCGGCTTGTAAGCGTTGAGGCTTGGGCGTTTAACCAACGTAGGTCTAGTGGCAGCGCGTGCTACCGCTGGGTGCGGCACAACTGGTTTGACTGTTTCGGCTGGTTTTTTGGCGGGCGGATGGAAAGCTGTAGCCGCTATAGGAGCAGCACGCCTAACTAGCGGATGACGAGCTACATCCATCATCCCCATCATCCGTGGGGCTGCGGGCTTCTTGATGGTTGTCTTGGTGACGGCAATTTTGCGATTGAGAGTATGCGAGCGCTGTTGAGGCATACCATGAACACTGCTAGCATTAGCGGCTGCACGTACGGCGCTGGGCGTTATGAGCTTTTTACGATTAGTTGGTGCGACTCCGGCTGCTCGTATGGGTAATCCAGTTTCGGTGTCATAAGCTTGGCCGTTAATGACCAGAATGTTATCTTTTGGCATTTACTATTTTTTCCTCGCAGGCTTTTTTATAAAAGCATTATCATTATGTTAACTGGTTTTGTCGTAGTTCGCAAGTGCTATAATGAAACGTAGCGATGTATCCCAGAATCTCTAAAAAACAAAGATTAATTCGTTTGATTCTAACATATAGTCTAATGTTTTTATCCGTTTTTGTATTAGTTGGCGTGGTGCTGTTGATTGTGCTAGGTTACCGACTAGATGATAAAAATGGTCTAGAACGCGGCGCTCTGCTACAGTTTAATACTCGGCCAACCGGTGCTACTGTCAGCGTTGATGGCAAAGATTTATTTGGTGCGACACCAACCAAGACTACTGTTTTGTCTGGTGCTCATGACGTTCAGATGACCCTGAAAGGTTATCGAGCTTGGTCAAAGCATATCTCTGTTCAGTCTGGAACTTTAACCTGGCTAGATTATGCTCTACTCATTCCGACCAATTTAACTACCGAGTCGGTTAAAGCCTATGGCGCTAGCGCCCAAAGTCTGATTTCTAGCGATGGCAAGACGATAGTGACCCTGCCAGATCCAAAAGTTACTTCACTGGATGTGACAGATATTGCTAATACCACGCCGGTTACTAAAACTATACCTTTGCCCGAGGGTTTGTCGAGCTCGACCGATCATAATTTGAGTTTATTGCGGATTACTGGCGACGGTAACTTTGCGCTGCTACAGGACAACTCCGAGTATATAGTTGTGAAGCTAAGTGATGCCAATCAGAGTGTCAACCTCACCAGGCTATTTAATGTAGCCTTTAGCCGGCTGGAGTTTTTGGGTAATAACGGTGATGATATGTATGGCTTGGTGGACGGTGCGCTAAGGTTTGTAAATATTTCTAGCACTAAAATATCTGACCCATTGATTTCTGGTATCAACAGTTTCCGTATTGTTAGCGACGACACTATAGCTTATTTTACGACAGATACAATCGGATTATATCAGCGTGGCGCCGATGCGCCGATAATTGTGCGCCAGGTTCCAGCTGGTACAGCTGTTAACTTTGCGGTTGACCAGTATCATAGTGATAGCTATTTGGCGATTTCGGTAGGTAATGTAGTTGATATATATAAGGATTCTATTCCTCGTTCTGACAACGATGTTAAATCTCTCAAAAAAGTTATCAGCATAATTATGGAAAACCCAATAACCAGTCTAGATTTTAGCCCACGTGGTCAGTATTTGTTGGCGCAGGACGGCACCAGCTTTTCGACTTATGATATCGAGCTAGCCAAATCGTATCTAAATGCCAAGGGAACGGCTCATTGGCTCAATGAAGCTAACTTATATTCCACGGATGACGGTGATTTAACCTTGCGTGAGTTTGACGGTACGAATTATAACCAACTTGGTAAGGCTACGGCCGGTAGTCTAGCGGCGCTGGTGTCTAACAATCAGTTTATCTATAGTTTTGGAACTACTGCTGGCGGTACACAGGTACAACGAATTAGTCTAAAAGCTTCTAATTAAGTTTTTAGTTGGCGCCGAATAGTTTTTCGAATAAGCTTGGCGAATTG
>Ga0164242_10002139_pt1 | contig 22985 bp, 22 predicted proteins | sample OricomgcompostMG_FD_108783 | JGI IMG/M metagenome (GOLD analysis project Ga0164242, IMG submission 108783) | Miracle-Growth compost microbial communities from Emeryville, California, USA - Original compost - Miracle growth compost (MG) ... | reverse complement strand
CGGCCCCAGCATCGGCTCTCCTCCGTCGAGCCTCGCTGACCCGCCGGGTTAGGGCGCCCTCAGAAGCGAATTACGCTGTGGCCGTTGACCGCTGCGATAGGTGACTCCCGTCACAGTTAACGGCAATTTCGGATTCTTCCCGACCACCCGGTTGCCGCACGTTAGGCTGTGCGTGAACTCACATCGACGCCCGGAAGGGAACTACGTCACCGCGTATGAACCTGTACATGCCGATCTTGGGGCTCGCCGCGCTCGCCGCCGGTTTCGCCGTATTCTCCGTGGTCATGGCGTCGCTGGTCGGCCCCTCGCGCTATAACCGGTCGAAGCTGGAAGCCTACGAGTGCGGGATCGAACCCACCGACCAGCCGGTCAGCGGGCCGCACGCCCCGCCCGGGCAGCGTTTCCCGGTGAAGTACTACCTGACCGCGATGCTGTTCATCGTCTTCGACATCGAGATCGTTTTTCTCTACCCCTGGGCGGTCGCCTTCGACGGGCTCGGGGTGTTCGCCCTCATCGAAATGGTGCTGTTCGCCGCCGTCGTCTTCGTCGCGTACGCCTATGTCTGGCGACGCGGCGGACTGAATTGGGATTGATCCGGAGTAGGCGGGCATAAATGGGATTAGAAGAGCAGCTGCCGAGCGGTCTCCTGCTGTCCACCGTGGAAGACCTGGCCGGCTACTTCCGCAAAGGGTCGCTGTGGCCGGCGACCTTCGGTCTGGCCTGTTGCGCGATCGAGATGATGTCGACGATGGCCCCCGACTACGACCTGTCCCGCTTCGGCATGGAGGTGTTCCGGGCCTCGCCGCGGCAGGCCGACCTGATGATCGTGGCCGGCCGGGTCAGCCAGAAGATGGCGCCGGTCCTGCGGCAGATCTACGACCAGATGGTGGAGCCCAAGTGGGTGCTGGCGATGGGGGTGTGCGCGTCGTCGGGCGGGATGTTCAACAACTACGCCATCGTGCAGGGGGTAGACCATGTCGTCCCGGTCGACATTTATCTACCCGGTTGCCCGCCCCGGCCGGAGATGCTGATGTACGCAATTCTCAAGCTGCACGAGAAGATTCGCGACATGCCGTTGGGCGCCAACCGGGAGCAGGTGATCGCCGCGACCGAAGAGGCGGCCCTGTCGGCCCCGTCCACCTGGCAGATGAGGGGGTTGCTGCGGTGAGCCAGGGCACTGTCGACGGCGACGACCGGGGCGACACCGGCGACGTGATCAAGGTCCGCCGGGGACTGTTCGGCGCCGCCGGCCCCGGCGACACATCCGGGTACGGGCGGCTGGTCACCGAGGCCGCGCTGCCCGGTGAGACCCCGCGGCCCTACGGCGGATACTTCGACGAACTCGTGGACACACTCACCGAGGCGTTGCAGCGCGACGGTGTCGAATTCGCCGACGCCATAGAGAAAGTGGTGGTCTACCGCGGCGAGCTGACCCTGTATGTCCATCGGGCGCAGCTTCCGGTGGTCGCCCAACTGCTACGCGACGAACCGGCCCTGCGCTTCGAGCTGAGCCTGGGGGTCTCCGGCGTGCACTATCCCGCCGACACCGACCGTGAGCTGCACGCGGTCTACCCGCTGCGGTCCATCACCCACAGTCGCCGGGTGCGGCTGGAAGTTGCTGCCCCCGATGCGGATCCGCACATTCCTTCGCTGTACGAGATCTATCCCACCACCGACTGGCACGAACGGGAGACCTACGACTTCTTCGGGATCGTCTTCGACGGCCATCCGTCACTGACCCGCATCGAGATGCCCGACGACTGGCACGGCCACCCCCAGCGCAAGGACTACCCGCTGGGCGGCATCCCGGTTGAGTACAAGGGCGCGCAGATACCGCCGCCGGACCAGCGGAGGGCCTACAAGTAATGAGCAGCGAGACGCCCCGCACCGTGCTCAACGTCGGCGGGCAGGAATGGGACCAGGTGATCGAAGCGGCCAAGGCCGCCGATCCGGGTGAACGCATCGTCGTCAACATGGGACCGCAGCACCCGTCGACACACGGAGTGCTGCGGCTCATCCTCGAACTCGACGGCGAGACGGTGACCGAAGCCCGTTGCGGCATCGGATATCTGCACACCGGCATCGAGAAGAATCTGGAAAGCCGTTACTGGACCCAGGGCGTCACGTTCGTGACCCGGATGGACTACCTGTCGCCGTTCTTCAACGAAGTCGCCTACTGCCTCGGAGTGGAGAAGCTGCTCGGCGTCACCGACGAGATCCCGGAGCGCGTCAACGTGATCCGGGTGCTGATGATGGAACTGAACCGGATCTCCTCGCACCTGGTCGCGCTGGCCACCGGCGGCATGGAACTAGGCGCGCTGTCGGTGATGCTGTTCGGCTTCCGCGAACGCGAACTGGTACTCGACATCTTCGAGACGATCACCGGCCTGCGGATGAATCATCAATACATCCGGCCCGGCGGGGTGTCAGTGGACCTGCCCGACGAGGTGTTCCCCCAGATCCGCGACTTTCTCGAACTGATGCCCAAGCGGCTCAAGGACATCGAGGATCTGCTCACCGAGAACTACATCTGGAAAGCCCGCACCAAGGGCGTGGGCTACCTGGACCTGACCGGATGCATGGCGCTGGGCATTACCGGACCCGTCCTGCGGTCCACCGGCCTGCCTTATGACGTCCGTCGTGAAGAACCCTACTGCGGCTACCAGGACTACGAATTCGATGTGATCACCGATGACGGCTGTGATGCCTACGGCCGCTACCTGATCCGCATCGCGGAGATCAAGGAGTCACTGAAAATCGTCGAGCAATGTCTAGAGAAGTTGGCCAAGTTGCAGGGCGATCCGGTCATGATCGAAGACCGCAAGATCGCCTGGCCGGGTGACCTCACGGTCGGCCCGGACGGCCAGGGCAACTCCAAAGAGCACATCGGCTGGATCATGGGCCACTCGATGGAGGGATTGATCCACCACTTCAAGCGCGTCACCGAGGACCTGTGGGTGCCGCCCGGGCAGGTGTTCGTCTCGGTCGAGTCACCCCGCGGCGAGCTCGGCGTGCACATGGTCAGCGACGGCGGCACCCGGCCCTACCGGGTGCACTACCGGGACCCGTCGTTCACCAACCTGCAGGCCGTCGCCGCCATGAGCGAAGGCGGACTGATCGCCGACGTCATCGCCGCGGTCGCCAGCATCGACCCCGTCATGGGCGGGGTGGACCGGTGAGCCAGACGAACGGTCAGGCCAAAAAGACGGGCCGGGGCCGACTGATGCCGCCCACCGCCGGCACCGACGGCAAGCGGGTCTTCCTGCAGCTGGGCCGGCCGCCGGAGGAACCGAACCAGTTCAACCATCCCGACGCGCCGCGCACCTACCCCGAGGAGGTGCGGGCCCGGCTGGAAGCCGACGCCAAGCAGATCATCGCCCGCTACCCGCAGCCGCGCTCGGCCATCCTTCCGCTGCTGCACCTGGTGCAGGCGCAGGACTCCTACATCACCCCTGCCGGCCTGGCGTTCATCGCCGAAGTGCTCGGCATGACCGGCGCCGACGTCGCCGGGGTCGCGTCGTTCTACTCGATGTACCGGCGTGACCCGACCGGCAAGTACCTGGTCGGCGTCTGCACCAACACGCTGTGTGCGGTGATGGGCGGCGACGCCATCTACGAGGACCTCAAGGAACACCTCGGGGTGGACAACGACCAGACCACCGCCGACGGCGCGGTCACCCTGCAGCACATCGAGTGCAACGCCGCCTGCGACTACGCGCCGGTGGTGATGGTCAACTGGGAGTTCTTCGACAACCAGACCCCGGAATCGGCGCGCGACCTCGTCGACCGGCTGCGCGACGGCCACCAGGTGCGCCCCACCCGCGGGATGCCGTTGTGCAGCTTCACCGAGACCGAACGGATCCTCGCCGGCTTCCCCGACGAACGCTCCGACGACGGCCAGGGCGGCGCCGGCGCGGCGACCCTGGCGGGCCTGCAGATCGCCCGCGAGCACGGGATGACCGCACCGGATCCCGGGACCGACGGGGGCGGAAAATGACACTGCCGGGGGGCACACCGCTGACACCGGTGTTGAGCAGCTACTGGGACGACCCCGAGTCGTGGATGCTGCAGACCTACCGTCGCCACGGCGGCTACGTCGGCATGAGCAAGGCGCTGGCGATGGCGCCCGACGAGGTCATCGAGCTGGTCAAGGACTCCGGGCTGCGCGGCCGCGGCGGTGCGGGATTCTCCACCGGCACCAAGTGGTCGTTCGTCCCGCAAGGCGATCAAGGCGCCGCGGCCAAGCCCCATTATCTGCTGGTCAACGCCGATGAGTCCGAGCCGGGCACGTGCAAGGACATGCCGCTGCTGCTGGCGACGCCGCACGTGCTCATCGAGGGCATGATCATCTGCTGCTACGCCATCCGGGCGCGCCAGGCCTTCATCTACGTGCGTGGCGAGGTGCTTCCGGTGGTGCGCCGGCTGCAGGCCGCGGTCGCCGAGGCCTACGACGCCGGGTTGCTGGGCACCGACATCGACGGCAGCGGATTCGACCTGGACGTCACCGTGCATGCCGGAGCGGGCGCCTACATCTGCGGCGAGGAGACCGCGCTGATCGATTCGCTGGAGGGCTACCGGGGCCAGCCGCGGCTGCGGCCGCCGTTTCCGGCGGTAGCCGGTCTCTACGCCTCGCCCACGGTGGTCAACAACGTCGAGTCCATCGCCAGCGTGCCGTCGATCCTGCGTAACGGGGCGGAGTGGTTCCGGTCGATGGGTACCGAGAAATCCCGTGGCTTCACCCTGTATTCGCTGTCCGGGCACGTGAATCGGCCCGGACAGTACGAGGCCCCGCTGGGCATCACGCTGCGCGAACTGCTCGGTTACGCCGGCGGGATACGCGACGGACACCGGTTGAAGTTCTGGACGCCGGGCGGTTCGTCGACTCCGCTGCTGACCGAAGAACATCTCGACATCCCCCTGGACTACGAGGGTATGGCTTCGGCGGGATCGATGTTGGGCACCAAGGCATTACAGATCTTCGACGAGACCACGTGCGTGGTTCGCGCCGCTCGGCGCTGGTCGGAGTTCTACAAGCATGAGTCCTGCGGGAAGTGCACACCCTGCCGCGAGGGCACCTATTGGCTGGTCCCGATCTACGAACGGCTGGAGACCGGTCGCGGCACCCGCGAAGACCTCGACACCTTGCTCGACATCGCCGACGTGCTGTTCGGAAAATCCTTCTGCGCCTTGGGCGACGGTGCGGCGATGCCGGTGAAGTCGTCGATCGAGTATTTCCGTGACGAATACATCGCCCACCTTGACGGGGGCTGCCCGTTCGACCCGAAAGCGAGCATGTTCGTGCCCAACGGATCCCACGGCGGTGTGGCGTGACTCAACCCCCGCAGGCCGACGGCCAGGAGTCGGTGACGTTCACCATCGACGACCGGCAGATCACGGTACCCAAGGGCACCTTGATCATTCGGGCCGCCGAGCAGCTGGGCATCGAGATCCCGCGGTTCTGCGACCACCCGCTGCTCGACCCGGTCGCGTGGTGCCGGCAATGCATGGTCGAGGTGGAGGGCCAGCGCAAGCCGCAGCCGTCCTGCGCGGTCGCCGCCGCCGACGGCATGGTGGTGCGTACCCAGCACACCTCCGCCGAGGCCGACCGGGCCCAGCACCTGGTGATGGAACTGCTGCTGATCAACCACCCGCTGGACTGCCCGACCTGCGACAAGGGCGGCGAATGCCCGCTGCAGAACCAGGCGATGGCCCACGGCCGCACCGAGACCCGCTTCGAAGAGACCAAGCGGACCTACCCCAAGCCGATCAACATCTCCTCGCAGGTGCTGCTGGACCGAGACCGCTGCATCCTGTGCGCACGCTGCACCCGGTTCTCCGACGAGATCGCCGGGGACAAGTTGATCGAGATGATGGACCGCGGCGCGCTGCAGCAGGTCGGCATCTACACCGAGACGCCCTTCGACTCCTACTTCTCCGGCAACACCGTGCAGATCTGCCCGGTGGGCGCGCTCACCGGCGCCTCCTACCGGTTCCGGGCCCGCCCGTTCGACCTGGTCTCCACGCCCAGCGTCTGTGAGCACTGCGCGGCCGGCTGCGCGCAGCGCACCGACCACCGTCGCGGCAAGGTGATGCGCCGGATGGCCGGCGACGACGCCGAGGTCAACGAAGAGTGGAACTGCGACAAGGGACGCTGGGGGTTCACCTACGCCACCCAGCCCGACCGGATCAGCACGCCGCTGGTGCGCGATGACAGCGGCAACCTGGTACCCACCTCGTGGCCGCACGCGCTGGCGGTCGCGGCACGCGGCCTCGCCGCGGCGCGCGGACGCACCGGCGTGCTGGTTGGCGGGCGGATGACCGCCGAAGACGCCTACGGCTACGCCAAGTTCACCCGGGTGGCGCTGGGCGGCGACGACATCGACTTCCGGGCGCGCACCCAGTCGGCCGAAGAAGCCGCGTTCCTGGCCGCGCGGGTGGCCGGGCGCGGTGTCGCGGGGCCGTCCGGGGTCACCTACGCCGACCTGGAATCCGCCCCTGCGGTGCTGCTGGTCGGCTTCGAACCCGAGGAGGAATCGCCGATCATCTTCCTGCGGCTGCGTAAAGCGGCCCGCAAGAAGGGCGCCAAGGTCTTCAGCGTCGCCCCGTTCGCCGACCGCGCACTGACCAAGATGTTCGGCACGTTGGTGCCGACCGTCCCCGGCGGCGAGGCGGCGGCGCTGGACGCCATCATCGACGGCTCCGGCCACGCCGAACTCAACGAGGCGCTGCGCCGGCCCGGTGCGGTGGTGCTGGCCGGCGAGCGGTTGGCGGGCTCACCCGGGGCATTGTCGGCGGCGGTTCGGCTGGCCGAGGCGACCGGCGCGCGCCTGGCCTGGGTGCCGCGCCGTGCCGGGGAGCGCGGCGCACTGGATGCCGGGGCCTTGGCGGGCCTGCTGCCCGGCGGGCGCCCGCTGGGCGACGCATCCGCGCGGGCCGAAGTCGCCCGGGCCTGGGGCCTCGACGGCCCCGACGACCTGCCCGCGCAGGCCGGGCGAGACACCGACGCCATCTTGGCGGCCGCCGCCGACGGAACGCTGAGCGCGCTGCTGGTCGGCGGGGTGGAGCCGGCTGACCTGGCCGACCCGGCTGCGGCGCTGGCTGCGCTGGATGCGGTCGGATTCCTGGTCAGCCTCGAGTTGCGGCACAGCGAAGTCACCGAACGCGCCGATGTGGTGTTGCCGGTGGCCGCGGCGGTCGAGAAGTCCGGCACCTATCTCAACTGGGAGGGCCGGCCCCGCCGCTTCGGTGTCGCGCTGGGTGAACGCGGCACCCTGGCCGACGTGCGGGTGCTCGACGCGATCGCCGAGGAGATGGACGTCGCGCTGGGGCTGCCGTCGGTGGAGGCGGCGCGCGACGAGCTGGCCCGGTTGGGCGTCTGGGACGGCGAACGGGTGACCGTTCCCGACGTGGCGCCGGGCCGTCCGGGTCAGCCGGACTCCGGCGAAGCCGTGCTGGCCGGCTGGCGCATGCTGCTGGACAACGGTCTGATGCAGGCCGGTGAACCGAACCTGGCCGGCACCGCCCGCAAGCCGGTGGCACGACTGTCGGCTGCGACCGCCGCCGAGATCGGTGCCGCGCCAGGCGATCCGGTCACGGCCAGCACCGAGCACGGACAGATCACCCTGCCGCTGGTCATCACCGAGATGCCGGACCGGGTGGTGTGGCTGCCGATGAATTCACCTGACTCAGCGGTGCACCGCGACCTCGGGGTCGGCCCGGGTGCGGTGGTACGGATTGGACGCAGACCATGAGCGATCCCTGGTGGTTGATGCTGGCCAAGGTGCTGGGAATCTTCGGGTTCCTGGTGTTAACCGTGCTGTTCGCGATCGTCATCGAACGAAAGGTGCTGGGGCGCATGCAGATGCGTCCCGGACCCAACCGGGTGGGACCGAAGGGCTGGCTGCAGAGTCTGGCCGACGGCATCAAGCTGGCCCTCAAGGAGGACATCACCCCCGTCGGCGTCGACCGAGCGATCTACGTACTGGCCCCGATCATCTCGACGGTGCCGGCGATCACCGCGTTCGCGGTGATCCCGTTGGGTCCGGAGGTCAGCGTCTTCGGCCATCGCACCGCATTGCAGCTGGCCGACCTGCCGATCGCGGTGCTGTTCATCCTGGCGATGTCGTCGATCGGGGTGTACGGGATCATCTTGGCCGGCTGGTCGTCCGGGTCGGCGTACCCCCTGCTGGGCGGCATCCGCTCCACCGCCCAGGTGATCTCCTACGAGGTCGCGATGGGATTGTCGTTCGCCTCGGTGTTCCTCTACGCCGGGACGATGTCCACCTCGGGCATCGTGGCCGCCCAGGACGGGGTGTGGTTCGCCTTCCTGCTGCTGCCGTCCTTCATGGTCTATCTGACCGCGATGGTCGGTGAGACCAACCGGGCCCCCTTCGATCTGCCCGAAGCCGAGGGCGAACTCGTCGGCGGCTTCCACACCGAGTACTCGTCGTTGAAGTTCGCGCTGTTCTTCCTGGCCGAATACATCAACGTCACCACGGTTTCGGCATTGGCCGTCACGTTGTTCTTCGGCGGCTGGCATGCACCGTTCCCGATCAACCTGTGGGCCGGCGCCAACCAGGGCTGGTGGCCGCTGTTGTGGTTCACCGCCAAGGTGTGGGGTTTCATCTTCATCTACATCTGGCTGCGCGCCACCCTGCCCCGGCTGCGCTACGACCAGTTCATGGCTCTGGGCTGGAAGATCCTGATCCCGGTGGCGCTGACCTGGGTGCTGCTCGCCGCGGTGATGCGCAGCCTGCGCAACGACGGCTACCCGCACTGGGAAGTCGTGCTGATAACCCTCAGCACGCTCACCACGTTGGCGGTGCTGGCGGCACTGCATCGTCGCTTCAGCGCGGTGAACACCCAGCGCGCCGCACCCGCGCCGCCGCCCGTCGTCGAAACGCCGGGTTCATTCCCGACACCACCGCTTCCGCAGCGCACTTCGCCGCGGGTCAAGGAGGACGTCAATGGCTAAGCTCCGAGACGCTCTGGCCGGGTTCGGCGTCACCTGGAAAACGATGTTCAAACGGCCGATCAACGACGGCTACCCGGAGCGCAAGAAACCGACGGCGCGGCGCTACCACGGCCGCCATCAGCTCAACCGGCACCCGGACGGGCTGGAGAAGTGCATCGGCTGCGAACTGTGCGCGTGGGCCTGCCCGGCCGACGCCATCTATGTCGAGGCCGCCGACAACACCGACGAAGAGCGCTACTCCCCCGGCGAACGCTACGGCCGGGTCTACCAGATCAATTATCTGCGCTGTATCGGCTGCGGGCTGTGCATCGAGGCCTGCCCCACCCGCGCCCTGACCATGACCAACGACTACGAGATGGCCGCCGACAACCGCGCGGATCTGATTCTGGAACGCCACCAGCTGCTGGCGCCGCTGGAGCCCGGCATGACAGCACCGCCGCACCCGATGCCGCCCGGCGCCACGGACAAGGACTACTACCTGGGCCGGGTCAGCCCCGACGGGCTCGATGAGAACCCCGACCTGTTCGTCATGCTGGATCGCAAGAAGCAGGGTAAGGCTTGATGGGCGCCACACTGCTCGCTGCCGACATCGTCGTCCGCACCTCCACCGGGGAAGCGGTGACGTTCTGGGTTCTCGGCGCCCTTGCGCTGGTCGGTGCGGTCGGGGTCGTCACCGCGGCCAAGGCCGTGTATTCGGCGATGTTCCTGGCGATGACGATGCTCTCCCTGGCCGTGTTCTATTTCGTTCAGGACGCGATGTTCCTCGGCGTGGTGCAGATCGTGGTCTACACCGGCGCGGTGATGATGCTGTTCCTGTTCGTGATGATGCTGATCGGCGTCGACTCCGCCGAGTCACTGGTGGAGACCCTGCGCGGCCAGCGGGTCGGCGCCACGCTCGCCGGTATCGGCTTCGGGGTATTGCTGATCGCCGGGGTCGGCGGCGCCACCATGCACCTGCGCCGGATCGGCGCTCCCCCGGCGACCGGGACCTCAGCCGAGTCGGGCCAGAGCAACGTCGAGGGACTGGCGGCACTGATCTTCACCCGCTACCTGTGGGCATTCGAACTCACCAGTGCGTTGCTGATCACCGCGGTGGTCGCGGCCATGGTGCTGACACATCGGGAACGGCTGCAACCGCGGATGACGCAGCGGGAGCTGTCGATCCGGCGCTTCCGGTCCGGTCGCCGCCCGACGCCGCTGCCGACGCCGGGCGTCTACGCCCGGCACAACGCCGTCGACATCGCCGCCCGGCTGCCCGACGGGACCTATTCGGAGCTGTCGGTGTCGGACACCTTGCAACACCGCTGGGTCGGCGCCACCGGCAACGCGGCGCACGCCGGCGATGGGGAGGAGTCGGGCCAGTGAATCCGGAGAACTATCTCTACCTCTCGGCGATGCTGTTCACCCTGGGCGCCACCGGAGTGATGTTGCGGCGCAACGCTTTGGTGATGTTCATGTGCGTCGAGCTGATGCTCAATGCCGCCAACCTGGCGTTCGTCACCTTCGCCCGGCTGCACACCCAGCTCGACGGCCAGATGGTGGCGTTCTTCACGATGGTCGTCGCCGCCTGCGAGGTGGTGATCGGCCTGGCCATCATCATGACGATCTTCCGGGCCCGGCGATCCGTGTCGGTCGACGACGCGAACCTACTGCGCGGCTAGGAGTTGGGGAGCGCTATGACGAATCTGAGCCAGCTGAGCTGGCTGCTGGTGGCCCTGCCGGCGGCCGGCGCATTGATCCTGTTGCTCGGGGGGCGGCGAACCGACCGGTGGGGGCACCTGCTGGGCAGCGCCACCGTGCTCGCCTCCTTCGGGATCGGCCTGGCACTGCTGGCCGAGATGCTCGGCAGGCCCGATGACGACCGGGCGATTCACACCCACCTGTTCAGCTGGGTGCCGGTCGGAGCGCTGCACGTCGACTTCGGGGTGCTGATCGATCCGCTGTCGATCTGCTTCGTGCTGCTGATCAGCGGTGTGGGCGCGTTGATCCACATCTACTCGATCGGCTACATGGCCACCGACCCCGACCGCAGACGCTTCTTCGCCTACCTGAACCTGTTCGTCGCGGCGATGCTGCTGCTGGTCGTCGCCGACAATTACCTGGGCCTCTATGTCGGCTGGGAGGGGGTCGGCCTGGCGTCCTACCTGCTGATCGGGTTCTGGTACGCCCGGCCGGTCGCGGCGGCGGCCGGCAAGAAGGCCTTCGTGTCCAACCGGGTCGGCGATATCGGGCTGTCACTGGCCATGTTCGCCATGTTCGCCGGCTTCGGCACGCTGTCCTTCGACGGATTGTTCAGTGCGGTCGGAGACGCCGGCCCCAGTGGGCTCACCACCGCGATCGGCCTGCTGCTGTTGCTGGGGGCGTGCGCCAAGTCCGCGCAGGTGCCGCTGCAGGCCTGGTTGTTCGACGCGATGGAGGGCCCGACCCCGGTGTCGGCGTTGATCCACGCCGCCACCATGGTGACCGCCGGGGTGTACCTGATCGTGCGCTCCGGGCCGGTGTATGACCTGTCTGCCGACGCCCGCCTGGCGGTCGTGGTGGTCGGGGCGCTCACGCTGCTCTTCGGTGCGATCATCGGCTGCGCCAAGGACGACATCAAACGGGCGCTGGCCGCCTCCACCGTCAGCCAGATCGGCTACATGGTGCTGGCCGCCGGACTCGGCCCGGCCGGCTACGCCGTCGCGATCCTGCACCTGCTCACCCACGGCTTCTTCAAGGCCGGACTGTTCCTGGGCTCCGGTTCGGTGATGCACGGGATGAACGACGAGCAGGACATGCGCCGCTACGGCGCGCTGCGCGCCTTCATGCCGGTGACGTTCGTGACGTTCGGGCTGTGTTACCTGGCGATCATCGGGGTGCCGCCGTTCGCCGGCTACTGGTCCAAGGACGCCATCATCGAAGCCGCGCTGGCCAGCGGCGGGACGCGAGGCTGGATCCTGGGCGCGGTCACCATCCTGGGCGCGGGGATCACCGCCTTCTACATGACCCGGGTGATGCTGATGACGTTCGGCGGCGAGCGCCGCTGGGCCGCCGACGAGAGCGAGGTCAGTGCCGAGCGGGCACTGCAGCATCCGCACGAGTCCCCGCGGGTGATGACCTGGCCGATGATCGTGCTGGCGGTCGGCGCGGTGGTATCCGGCGCGGCGCTGACCATCGGCGGGCGGCTGGAGCACTGGCTGGAGCCGGTGGTGACCCCGGTGGCCCTGGAGCATCCGGGGGGCCATGAGACGGCGCACGCCATCCCGGCCTGGCTCACCGGCGCGGTCACCCTGGGCATCGTCCTGCTCGGTGTCGCACTGGCCTACCGCATGTATGGCCGGAGACCGATACCGGTCACGGCCCCCACCGATGTGTCGCCCCTGACGGTGGCGGCCCGCCAGTATCTCTACGGCGATGCCTTCAACGAGGAGGTGTTCATGCGTCCCGGTAACCGACTGGCGCAAGCCCTGGTCGACGTCGATGACCGGGCGGTGGACGGTTCGGTCAACGCCGGAGCCGGACTGGTCGCGATCGCGTCGATCCTGGTGCGCCGCCTGCAGACCGGCTTCGTGCGCTCCTACGCGCTGACCATGCTGGCCGGCACGGTGCTGGTCGTCGCGGTAGTCCTGGCGGTGCAACTGTGAACACGAACGTGCCCTGGCTGAGCCTGCTGTGGCTGGTGCCGTTGGCCGGCGCCGGCCTGGTCATCGTGCTGCCCGCCGGGGCCGCCCGGCTGGCGAAGTGGACCGGGCTGCTGGTGAGCCTGGCGCCGTTGGCGGTGGCGATCGTGGTGACCGCCGGCTTCGACACCACCCCGGTCGCCGCGCCCTACCAGTTCGTCGAAAACCATTCCTGGATACCGGCGTTCGGGGCGAACTACACGCTCGGCGTGGACGGTATCGCGGTGGTACTGGCACTGTTGACCACCGGACTGGTGCCGCTGCTGATGCTGGCCGGCTGGAACGACGGTGGTGACCGCACCCGCGGCCCGCACGCCTTCGCCGCGCTGACGCTGACCGTCGAGGCGATGGTGCTGATCTCGCTGGTCTCGCTGGACGTGCTGCTGTTCTACGTGTTCTTCGAGGCGATGCTGATCCCGATGTACTTCATGATCGGCGGTTTCGGCACCGGCGCCAAACGCTCCCAAGCGGCGCTGAAGTTTTTGCTGTACAACCTGTTCGGCGGCCTGATCATGCTGGCCGCGGTGATCGGGGTCTACGTGGTGAGTGCCCGGGAGGGCTCCTCGGGCGGCACCTTCGACTTCCGCGAACTGGTCTCGCTGTTCTCCTCGGCAACCACCACCGTGGATCCCGGTGTGCTCAAGCTGCTGTTCGCCGGTTTCATGTTCGCGTTCGCCGTCAAGGCTCCGCTGTGGCCGCTGCACCGGTGGCTGCCCGACGCCGCCGTGGAATCCACCCCGGCCACCGCGGTGCTGATGATGGCGGTCATGGACAAGGTGGGGACCTTCGGCATGCTGCGCTACTGCCTGCAGCTGTTCCCGGACGCTTCGACGTATTTCCGCCCGGCCATCATCGTGCTGGCGGTCATCGGGGTGGTCTACGGCGCGATGGTGGCGATCGGCCAGCGCGACATGATGCGGTTGATCGCCTACACGTCGATCTCGCACTTCGGCTTCATCATCCTGGGGATCTTCGTGATGACCACCCAGGGCCAGAGCGGTTCGACGCTGTACATGCTCAACCACGGGCTGTCCACCGCGGCGCTGTTCCTGATCGCCGGGTTCCTGATCGCCCGGCGGGGCGGCACCCGGGCGATCGCCGACTACGGCGGCGTGCAGAAGGTGGCCCCGGTCATGGCCGGCACCTTCATGGTGGCGGCGATGGCCACCCTGTCGCTGCCCGGACTGGCGCCGTTCATCAGCGAGTTCCTGGTGTTGGTGGGCACGTTCAACCGGTACTGGCTGGCTGCGACGGTCGGCTCGACCGCACTGGTGCTGTCCTCGATCTACATGTTGTGGCTCTACCAGCGGGTGATGACCGGCCCGGTCACCGCGGGCAACGAACGCATCCGCGATCTGGTGCCGCGGGAACTCGTGGTCGTCGCACCGTTGATCGCGCTGCTGCTGTTCCTGGGTTTCTACCCGAAACCGGTGCTGGACATCATCAACCCGGGCGTCGAGCACACCTTGACCACGATCGGTGAGACCGACCCGGCACCGCTGACCGCTGAGGGGGCGCACTGACCATGTCGGGCATGCCAACACCCCACGTCGAATACGACCTCCTGCTGCCGCTGCTGATCGTCTTCGGCACCGCGGTCACCGGCGTGCTCTTCGAGGCGTTCGTGGCCCGGCGGGCGCGCTACCTGATGCAGGTTCTGCTCGCCATCGGCGGATTGGCCGCCGCGTTCGTCGCCGTCGTCGCCGTGGGCCGCGAGCTGCCGGCCGCCGGGCGCCTCGCGGTGCTGGGCGCGGTGGCGGTCGACCGGCCGGTGCTGGTGCTGCAGGGCACCGTGCTGCTGGTCGGGATCATGGCCGTCGTCTTCATCGCCGAACGCAACGTCGGCGCCGCCGAGGGCCCGGGCGCCGCCACCGCCCCGACCGCGCCGCCGGGCACCCGCGGCCGGGCGGGCCTGGATTCGTTCACTCCGCAGGCATCCGCGGTCCCGGGCAGCATCACCGAACTCGAGGCCGCCCGCGCCGGAGTGACCCAGACCGAGGTGTTCCCGCTGACCGTGCTGGCCATCGGCGGCATGATGGTGTTCCCCGCCGCCAACGACCTGGTCACCATGTTCGTGGCGCTGGAAGTGCTCTCCCTGCCGCTGTATCTGCTGTGCGGGCTGGCACGCTACCGTCGCCTGCTGTCGCAGGAAGCGGCGCTGAAATACTTTCTGCTGGGCGCGTTCTCCTCGGCGCTGTTCCTGTTCGGCGCCGCCCTGCTCTATGGCGCCACGGCCACTCTGGCACTGCCCGAGATCGGCGAGCAGTTGTTCGCCCACAGCAGTGACCCGCTGGCGCTGATCGGCGCCGGCCTGCTGTTGGTGGGGCTGTTCTTCAAAGTCGGCGCCGTGCCGTTCCACTCCTGGGTTCCCGACGTCTACGTCGGTGCGCCGACACCGATCACCGGTTTCATGGCGGCCGCGACCAAGGTCGCCGCCTTCGGGGCGATGCTGCGGATCGTCTATGTCGCGCTGCCGGCCCTGGAGGCGCAGTGGCGTCCGCTGCTGTGGCTGATCTCGGTGCTGACCATGGTGGTGGCCACCATCGCGGCGATCACCCAGACCGACATCAAGCGGATGCTGGCCTACTCCTCGATCGCCCATGTGGGTTTCGTGCTGACCGGCGTACTGTCCGCGATCCCGGCGGGCGTCTCCTCGACGCTGTTCTACCTTTTCGCCTACAGCTTCTCCACCGTGGGCGCCTTCGCGGTGGTGAACCTGATCCGCGGCTCGGGCGGCGAAGAAGAACTCGACATGTCCCGGTGGGCCGGGCTGGGACAGCGCTATCCCGTTGTGGGCCTGCTGTTTTCGATGTTCCTGCTGGCGTTCGCGGGTATCCCGTTGACCAGCGGCTTCGTCAGCAAGTTCGCGGTGTTCAAGGCGGCCGCCGAAGGCGGCGCCGTCCCGCTGGTGGTGATCGGCGTGATCGCCAGCGGCGTCGCCGCCTACTTCTACGTCCGGGTGATCGTGCTGATGTTCTTCACCGACTCCCCCGACGACCCGCCTCAACTCGTGCTACCCCGCGTGTGGAGCAAGGCCGCGATCGCGCTGTGCGCCGCGGTCACCATCGTGCTGGGGGCGTTCCCGCAGCCGCTGCTGGATCTGGTGGATGCCGCGACGGTATTCGCCCGGTAGCCGCCGGACGCCGGTCATCATGGACTGATGGACGACCAATCATTCGAGCGTCTGGCCGCGATGCTGGACTACAGCATGTTCGTGGTAACGACCGCGGCCGACGGGTATCGCTCGGGCTGCCTGGTCGGGTTCGCCACCCAAACCAGCCTGGCGCCGCTGAGGTTTCTGGTCGGGATATCCCGACGCAACCACACCTTCGGGGTGGCCGCCCGCTCGCAGCACCTGGCCGTTCATGTGCTGGAACGCCGCAGCCTTGAGCTCGCCCGGCTGTTCGGCGGCCAGACCGGCGACGACACCGACAAGTTCCAGCACTGCAGCTGGCACACCGGCCCCGCGGGTATGCCGATCCTCGACGACGCCGCGGCCTGGTTCGTCGGCAAGACGCTGAGCCGTATCGAACTCGGCGACCACCTGGGCTACCTGCTGGAGCCCGTCGCCGGGCATGCCTCCCGCCCGGCCGGGCGGCTGCTGGCGTTCTCCGACGTCGGCGACATCGAGCCCGGCCACGACGCCTGACTTAGGGCTCAGCTCGGCCGGCGAATCGGTAGGCCGGCGGCCTGGTAGATCGCGTCGATGACCGCCATGTTCTCGATCGCGTCCTGCGGCGTGGTCCGCACCGGCGCGCCGCGCAGCACGGCGTCGGCGAACGCGTCGAGCTGGTAGGCGTAGGAGGCGCGGTGGGTGAAGCGCTCGACGCGCCTGCCCCGCTGCGAATGGACCCGGAGCCGGTGGGGGTACTGGGGCATCAGCGGATTGAGCGCCCGCAGTTCGCCACGATCACCGGTCACCCGGGCACTGACTTGCAGCAGGTTCGACGACCACAACGAACAGCGGATCGACCCGGTGTGTCCGGCCGGGAACCGCAGCTGCGCGGTCATGGCGCGGTCGATCTGCGGATCACGCAGTTTCGCCTGCGCGGAAGCGACTTCCGGCGTCGCGCCGCCGAAAGTACGAGCCATGTGCACCGCATAACAGCCGGCGTCCATCAACGCGCCGCCGGCCAGCGTGAAGTCGTAGCGGATATCGGAGAACCGGGGCAACGGGAAGCTCAAGGCGGCGTCCACCCGCCGCAGCGTCCCCAACTCCCCCGAGGCGATGATCTCCTCGATGCGCAATGTCATCGGGTGATACCGGTAGTGGAACGCCTCCATCACCACCCGGTCGGTTTTCGCGGCCACCTCGGCGATCTGGCGGGCCTCATCGGCGTTGGCGGTGAACGGTTTTTCGCAGAGCACATGCTTGCCGGCGGCCAACGCCGCGCGTGTCCACCGTCCGTGCAGGTTGTTGGGCAGCGGGTTGTAGACGGCGTCGACATCGGGGTCGGCGATCAGCTCGTCGTAGCCGTCGTGCACCCGGCCGATGCCGTGCTTGGCGGCAAAGGCCCGGGCCCGACCGGCGTCGCGCGCCGCGACCGCGCTGACCACCACCTCGGGGTTGTCGGCAGCGGGCTTGAGCAGCGACACCGGGGTGATCCGGGCGGCACCGAGCACCCCGATTCGCAGTCTGGGCTGGGTCATCGGTCCGTGGTCCTTTCCAGGATGAAACCGGCCACCCGCCGGCCCGACAGTTCCGCGCAGGTCATGTCGATCACCGCTCGGGCCTGCTCGCGAACCGGGGTCTGCGGATCCAGCACCGATAGGTAGACCTCGTGCGCGGCCAGCGAATCCACCGCGGTGTCGAGGTAGCCGTCGACGGTCTCGACGTGGGTGGGCGCCGGTCCGTTCTGGAACAGCCAGCGCGGCGGGTCGGTCAGGCTGTCCCAGGCGCCGGTGACCGCGGCGGCGAACTCGATGTGGTCGCGTTGATTGGGGGCGCCCGAAGCGAACTCCGCGCCACCGTAAATCGCCACCACGACATCGGGGCGGAGTTCGGCGATCACCGCGGCGATCTTGTCCCGCAATGCCGGCGTGTTACGGATGTTGCTGTCCGGGAAGTCCCAGAAGTCGACGTGGGAAACCCCGACGATCGCCGCCGCCCGCCGCTGCTCGTCCTCCCGCAGCGGCCCGGCCTGCTGCGGGGCCATACCCTCAATGCCCGCTTCGCCGCGACAGGCCAGGGCGTAGCGGACGGTTTTGCCGGCGGCGGTCCATTTGGCGACCGCGGCGGCGGTGCCGTATTCGGGATCGTCGGGGTGCGGAACCAGCACCAGCAACGAATCCCAGTCGGCCGGAAAGGGCTGCGGTTCGGTCGGTGCGGTCATCGCGCTAGGCCATCACGCCGTGAGCGATGATGTCGGCGGTTCGTTGGACCCAGTCGCCGCCGAGGTCGTCGTCGGGGCGCAGCATCATTCCCAGCAGCGTTGCGCCGCCGATCAATTCGACCAGTCGGTCGGGGTCCACGTCTGCTCGCGCGACGCCGCGGCTCACCGAATCGGCCACCCAGTGGCGCATCACCTCGAACAGGCCCTCGAATCGTTCGAGGATGCGGGCGGTCAGCTCGGCGTTGCCGGCCATGTCGGCGATCAGCCCGGGCAGGGCGGCGCGCACCACCGGGCTGGTGAACGCATCGCGCGCACCGGCCGTCATGGCCCGCAGGTCGCCGGCCACATCGCCCGGCGGTGCGGTCACCGCGCTCGGCGGCACCGAGAACGCGGCCTCGTGGACCAGTTCGGCCTTGCTGGGCCACCGGCGGTACAGCGCGGGCTTGGTCGTGCCGGCCCGCTCCGCGACGGCCGCCAGGCTCAGATTCGAGTACCCGACCTCGACAACCAGTTCCGCAGCGGCCTTCAATATGGCAGCGTCGATACGGGGATCACGGGGCCGCCCGGCGCCGGATCCCTTGTCAACCGGTGAAGGTTCTGCTTTCATAACGCTACCTGTCGTATCGTAATTAGTGTGACGGAGGATGCAACCGTGGTCGACCAACCGACTGTGGAAAGGGATGTCGGCCGGATGCAACGTTCCAGCCGCGATGTCACCACGCTGCCCACGGTAATATCTCGCTGGCTTGCCACCCAGTTGCCCGGCGGGGCCACGCCGGAGATCACCGTGGAAAGCGGCGTCGACACCAACGGCATGTCGTCAGAGACGATCATGCTCACCGGCCGCTGGCTCGCCGACGGCGCCCCGGTCGAGCAGCGGTGGGTGATGCGGGTGGCCCCTTCCGACGAGGACGTCCCGGTCTTTCCGGCCTACCGGTTGGACCACCAGTTCGAGGTGATGCGGCGAGTCGGCGAACTCACCGACGTCCCGGTGCCGAAGGTCCGCTGGATCGAACCCACCGGCGAGGTCCTGGGCCGGCCGTTCTTCTTGATGGACCGCGTCGACGGCCAGGTGCCCCCCGACGTCATGCCGTACACATTCGGCGGCAACTGGTTCGCCGACGCCACCGCCGAGCAGCAGAAGACCCTGCAGGACTCCACCATCGAGGTACTGGCAAAGCTGCACGCGATCCCGGACGCGGCAACGACGTTCGACTTCCTCGACGAGGGCCGCAACGGCGAGTCCGCACTGCACCGGCACTTCGCCCATATCCGGGACTGGTATGAGTTCGCGGTGCCCGACATCGGCCGTTCGCCGCTGCTGGACCGCACCATCGCCTGGCTGGAGGCCAACTGGCCGGCCGACGCGGCCGCCGGGGAGACGGTGCTGTGCTGGGGCGACTCCCGGATCGGCAACGTGCTTTACCGCGACTTCCGTCCGGTCGCCGTGCTGGACTGGGAGATGGTGGCGCTGGGACCGCGCGAACTGGACGTGTCCTGGGTGATCTTCGCGCACCTGGTGTTCGAAGAACTCGCCGGGCTGGCCGGCTTGCCCGGGTTACCGCAGGTGCTGAGCGAAGACGACGTCCGGGCCCGCTACCAGGAGCTCGCCGGTGCCCAACTCGGGGACCTGCACTGGTTCTACGTCTATGCGGGCCTGATGTGGGCGATCGTGTTCATGCGCACCGGGGCCCGCCGGGTGCATTTCGGGGAGATGACGAAGCCGGATGACCCCGAGTCCCTCTTCTACCACGCAGGGTTGCTGAAAAAGCTGATCGGAGAACAGAACTGATGCTGGGACCACTCGACGAATACCCGGTTCACCAACTGCCGCAACCGATCGCCTGGCCGGGCTCCTCGGACCGCAATTTCTACGACCGGTGCTACCTGAACGCCCATGACCGTTCCGGGGACATCTTCTTGATCACCGGTTGCGGCTACTACCCCAACCTCGGCGTGAAAGACGCCTTCGTTCTGGTGCGGCGCGGCGACACCCAGACCGCGGTGCATCTGTCGGATGCCATCGACTCCGACCGGCTCAACCAGCACGTGGGGGGCTACCGCATCGAGGTCACCGACCCGCTACGTTCGCTGCGAGTGGTCCTGGAGGACACCGAAGGCATCGCGGTCGACCTGCGCTGGCAGGGCCTGTTCGACGTGGTGCAGGAACAGCCGCACATCCTGCGGTCGGGCAACCGGGTCACCCTGGACGCGCAGCGGTTCGCCCAACTCGGCTCGTGGAGCGGTCAGATCGTCATCGACGGCGAGGAGATCCCCGTCGACCCGTCGGTCTGGATCGGATCACGTGACCGCTCCTGGGGCATCCGCCCGGTCGGCGAACGTGAACCGGCCGGCCGGCCCGCCGACCCGCCGTTCGACGGCATGTGGTGGCTGTATGTGCCGATGGCGTTCGACGACTTCGCGGTGGTGATGATCATCCAGGAGGAACCCGACGGGTTCCGGTCGCTCAACGACTGCACCCGGATCTGGCGCGACGGGCGCGTCGAACAGCTGGGCTGGCCGCGGATCTCCACCCGCTACCGCTCCGGTACCCGGATCGCCACCGGCGCCACCATCGAGGCGACCCGGCCGGACGGCACCCCGGTGGTCTTCGAGGTGGAATCCAAACTGCCGGTGCCGATTCACGTCGGCGGCGGGTACGGCGGCGACACCGACTGGCTGCACGGGCAGTGGAAGGGCGAGAAGTTCACCGAGCGGCTGACCTACGACATGACCGATCCGGGCGTCATCGCACGCACCAGCTTCGGGATGATCGACCACGTGGGGCGTGCGGTGTGCCACGACGGCGATGCCGCCCCGATGGAGGGCTGGGGACTCTACGAGCACGGGGTGCTGGGTCGGCACACCCCGACGGGATTCCCCGACTGGGTCACCATGGCCCCCTGACCGATCGCCCGCAGCAGCGGGCGGGGCCGCGCCCGTCAGCGCAGTTCGGTGACGATCTCGCCGATCAACGCCGGCGCGATGGGCGCCGCCTGGTAGATGCAGACGGTGTCGGAGATTCCCTCGACCCGGTCACGGATGTGTGCGGCCACCTGCGCCGGTGTGCCGCAGGCGGCGATGGTGTGCAGCACCTCGTCGTCGATCCGCGCTCCCATCTCCGACCAGCGGCCCTGTTTGGACAACGCGTTGAGTTCGGGCTGCAACTCCTGCCAGCCGTGTTCGGCCAGGACCGGCGCATAGGCGGGCGTCGACGCATAGAAGCCGAGCAGCCTCCGGGTGGCGGCTTCGGCGGCCTCCCGCTCGGCGTCGGTGGCACCGGTGGCCACGATGACCTCCGGCACCACGGCGAACTCCGCTGCGCTCCGGTCGGCCCGTTGCAGCCCGGCACGCACCGCAGCCATCGTTCGCTGGTGCAGGAATCGCTTGGTGGAGAACGGCATCACCAGCAGTCCGTCGGCGTGCTCGGCGGCCGCCCGGGTCAACCGGGGCCCCAACGCCCCGACGTAGATCGGCGGGGCGCCGTGTGGGTTCGGCCCCGGGCTGAACGTCGGGGTCATCAGGGTGTGCCGGTAGTAGTCACCGCGAAAGTCCAAGCGCGCACCGGTGTTCCAGGAATCGAAGATCGCCCGCAGCGCTGCGATCAGTTCGACCATGCGGGCTACCGGCTGGTCGAACGCGGCGCCGAACCGCTTCTCGATCTGGGTGCGCACCTGAGTGCCCAACCCCAGCACGAACCGCCCACCGCTGAGCAACTGATGGTCGTTGGCCTGGTGCGCCAGATGGATCGGGTTGCGCGGGAACGCGATCGCGACGTTGGTCATCAGATCCAGCCCGCCCACGCCGGCCGCCAGCGTCAGCGGCGCGAACACGTCGTGCGGGCCCTCGAAAGTGAACACCCCGTGCACGCCGGCGTCGCGCAGCTCGCGCGCCTGGTCGGCGACGCCGGTCAGTCCGCTCAGCGCGGTGAGGACTTTCAATGCCGTTAGGAGATGATTCCGCTATCGGCCGCCAGAGTGCGTCCGGATCCGGTGGCCAGCTCGACCAGGTCACGCAGTTCGCGATTGACCGCTTCGGGGTGTTCGAGGATCGAGCAGTGGCCTCCGCTGAGTTCGACGAACCTAACGAGATTCGGTGCGGTCGAGGCGATCCGGTGCGACGCGACGATCGGCAGCAGCCGGTCACGGGTGCTGCCGATGACCAGGGTCGGTACCGTCAGACCCTCCAGGCTGATGTGCGACGGGCCGAGAGAATCGACCAGCACCCGCACCCAGTGCCCTCGGCTGGCCGCCGGGGTCTTGGCGAAAAGGTCGCAGATCAGCGATGCGACAGAGGCATCGGCCTCACCGCCGACCGCGAGCATGTGCACGAACCGCCGCACCGCCAAGTTCGCCGGCCCGACGATCGGGGTATTGCCGAACGTCAGCAGCACGCGGCGCGCCGTCTGCACCCGCACCTGCTGCAGCGGCGGCGGAACCCGGAACAGGTCGACGTGCGCAAGCAGGTCACCGGTGGTGGTGTTGATCAACGCGACCCCGTCGGCGCGCTGAGCGACCCGGTGCCGGTAGCGATCCGACCAGGCGCTGATGGCGATACCGCCCATCGAATGCCCGGCGATCACCGCGCGCTCCCCCGGCTCCAGGGTGGCTTCCAGCACCGAATCGAGATCGGAGGCCAGGTGGGTCAGGCTGTAACCGCCGCGCTTGGGCACCTCGCTGCGCCCGTGACCACGGTGGTCGTAGGCGATCACCCGATAGTCGCGGGTCAGGTCGGCGATCTGGTGGCCCCAGACCCGGATGGCGCAGGTGATCCCGTGTGCCAGCACGATCGGGTAACCGTCGGGTGGACCGAAGACCTCGGCGTGCAGGCGGGTTCCGTCGGCTGCGCGGACCGCGACGGTGCGGCCGGACGGCAACGCCGCCGGGATCGTGCCGGCACGAAGCTGCCGGCGGGACCTAGGAGAACTCATGGCCACCTCATAGAAGATGCGGCCACACTGCCGCATCGTGAGTGTACGCCCGGTGGTCTAGGTTTCTCGTTAGCCACTGCTCTCCAGCT
>Ga0164242_10002137_pt1 | contig 22990 bp, 19 predicted proteins | sample OricomgcompostMG_FD_108783 | JGI IMG/M metagenome (GOLD analysis project Ga0164242, IMG submission 108783) | Miracle-Growth compost microbial communities from Emeryville, California, USA - Original compost - Miracle growth compost (MG) ... | reverse complement strand
GCCTGCTTGAACTCGAACCTGTTTTCCACCTGTTTCAATGACTGCGTACATAGCCCATTAGATTTGCCTTAAGGTAGTTTTAAAGTCAAGCATCTTTAAAGAAGAAATTCGTGAGATTTCATTTAGTTTCAGAAAAACAAAAATGCCACGCCGCAGAAAAAACCTCCTCATTCACTCATCTATTTACACCGCGTCGATTTTGGGGAATAGTGGCGTCACAACTCATTGATTGATGGAGAAAATAGAGATGGAATCGTGGAATACGTGGATGAATTCCCCCGTAGTGTTCGGGGTACTGGCCCTCATCGTGGCTGCATTTTTTTATTACCGAGTCAAAGGCCTTCCGGACGGAAGCGACACCATGAAACGCATCGCGGGTTACATTCGCGAAGGCGCGATGGCGTTTTTGAATCGCCAGTATAAAGTCCTCGCGGTTTATGCCGTCGTCGTCTTTCTCGCCGTTGGTTACGGACTGGGTTGGATCGCCGGAGCGTCCTTTCTGTTAGGCGCAATTTTGAGTTTAACCGCCGGTTTCGTCGGAATGCGAGCAGCGACGGCTGCGAACGTCCGCACGACCGAAGCCGCCCGCACCGGAATCAAAGCGAACGCGCTTTTGACTGCGCTCGACGGAGGTGCCGTGATGGGGCTTTCGGTCGCTGCCTTGGGATTGATCGGTTTGGGCACCGTTTATCTTGTTTTCAAAGATCACGCTGAATTCAGCCCGATTCTTCATGCATTCGCAGTCGGCGCTTCTTCGATCGCGCTCTTCGCGCGGATTGGTGGCGGAATTTACACCAAAGCCGCTGACGTCGGTTCGGACATCGCGGGTAAAGTCATCGAAGGCATTCCCGAAGACGACCCACGGAACCCGGGTGTCGTGGCCGATAACGTCGGCGATAACGTCGGTGACGTGGCTGGGATGGGTGCCGATATCTATGAATCCATGATCGCTGCGATCGTGGCCGCGATGGCGATCGCGATCACCGCATCGAGCTCTCAGCTTCCTCAACTCGTCAGTGGCGACGAGGGCATGAATAAAATGCTCGCGATCGGTCTTCCGCTTCTGCTTTCAGGTTTGGGCCTGGGCGTTTCGATCGTCTGTATCTTCATCGCTCGTGCGATGAGAAACATGAACCCGGCAATGGTATTGCGCGGATCGCTCATCCTGCCTCCGATTCTGCTGGCGATCGTCTCGTACGTCGTCATGAATTGCCTGGGCGTTACGCAAGCCGTGACCGCGATCCTGGCCTGCGGAGCGATCGGCGGAGCAGTGATCGGGCTCGTGACTGACTATTATACTTCCGCAACTCCGGTTGCGAAAATCGCTGCGGCTTCGACCACCGGCGCGGGGACCAACCTGATTCGCGGTCTTGCCGTCGGGATGGAATCGACTGCGATTCCGATGCTCGTCGTGGCCTTCGTCGCGTTTCTGGCGAACAAATACCTGGGGCTTTACGGAATTGCACTTTCGGCAGTCGGTATGTTGGGCGGTACGGCCGTCGTCATGACCGTCGATGCTTACGGCCCGATTTCGGATAACGCCGGCGGGATTTCAGAAATGGCCGGTCTCGGAAAAGAAGTTCGCGACATCACCGACGAACTCGATGCGGTCGGAAACACCACCGCTGCGATCGGTAAGGGCTTTGCCATCGGTTCGGCGATTTTGACCGTGCTGGCGCTGTTTTCGGCGTTCAACATGGAAGTCAATCACGTGCGTTCGGATGCAGGAATGGGCGAGGTCGTGCTGGCGATTACCGATCCGAACATCCTGATCGGAATTCTGGTCGGTTCGATTCTGCCGTTCTTGGTGGGTTCAACGACGATGCTCGCAGTCGGCCGTGCGGCCGGTGCGATCGTGGACGAGATTCGCCGTCAATTTAAAGAAATTCCGGGCTTGATGGAACTCAAAGCCGATCCGGAACCGAAGAAGATCGTCGACATCGCGACTGCGGCCGCGTTGAAAGAAATGATCATTCCGGGCCTGATCGCGATCGTCGCGCCTTGCCTTGTGGGCTTCACGATGGGAGCAGCGGCTCTTGCGGGATTGCTCGCCGGAGCCCTGGCCGTCGGTGCGACGCTTTCGCTGTACATGGCGAACGCGGGCGGAGCCTGGGATAACGCCAAAAAATACATCGAAAAAGGCCACTTGGCCGGACATAAAAAAGGCGGAGAAGTTCATAAAAACGCCGTCGTCGGCGACATGGTCGGCGATCCGTTCAAGGATACTTCGGGTCCGGGGATTGCGATCCTGATCAAAGTGATGAGCGTCGTGAGTCTGCTCATTGCTCCGTTGATCGCGAAACTGTAATTGTAGTTCGAATCGAGTCAATGACCCTCGTTGAATGTGCTTTCAAACGCGGGTGAAACTCAAGATTTGATTGATTATTACACATTATTAATGTAAATTATGACGGATGAAACGCAACTGGATCGGCGCTTGGGTTTTCACTTTGATCTTCGCCGGGACGAGCATTTTTTCGGCGCAAGCATCTGAGTATAAAATCACCGTCATCGGGAAAGATTTGGCCGAAGTCAATCAGGTCAAAAACTGTATCGATTACACGGTCTGTGAGTTCGCGTCTTCGGCTTTCACTCGCGATGTCGCTCAAGCGTTCATGAGCATTCGAGTCAACCTCGGTCCCTCCGAGCTGGAGCAGGTCTATCGCAGTTGTATTTATCCGGAGCATCGGTTTTTCATCCACGTCGAAAATGTGAATGGGGATGTGCATCCATCGCTTCATCCGACACTGTACGACTTGGTATCGAAACCGTGGGATGGAGGAAGCCCGGTTTATCTGAAAACCTTCTCGAAAACCGAAAACAATCGGATCCAAAAGCGAATCGAAAAATCAATTCGAAAGAAGCAATATTTGGAAGCGATCACGTATGCCGCGCAGGCCTATCAGATCGATTTTAACGGCTTTAAGCCTCGGTACAATCCGTCCGAAAAAGAAAAGGAGTACGCGATTACGGATTACTCCGACCGGAGCATTCGATTCGGAAAGTCTTTTTTCAGCGATCCTTGCTCGTTGGTGGTTGCGATTCGACACGAGGCCGAGCATACCTTTCAAACCCAGCGGGAAAGCATGTGTCAGATGCTCGGGCACGCTAGCGCGTTTCAATATCACCTGTATCGTGAGCGTTCCGCCTACTTGAACGACATTCTGAACCTACATCGTTACTGCGACAATTCAAGCGTGATTCACACTCAAGAGACATTCCGCTATCAATACCTGTTTGATCATTACGGAGCGAACGCGTCGCTCAATTAATTGCCGGTTTGTTTCGGCTCGCACGTCTGAGGCGATCGCGGATCGCCGACGAGAGCCCTGCCCCGGAAGAATCCGGGCCGTCATTCGGCAAGTCACAGATGATCCGCTCGACATTCGGGTTTTGATCTAGCTCACGCATCGTTGCGAACAAGGTTTGAGCCATCTCTCGCGCCGAGTTTTCCGGCGAAAGAATTTTTACGACGGAATGTTTTCGATTTTGAAGGTACGGCGGAATCGCCTGCATGGCTAAAATCGCGTCTTTTTCGGAAGGCGGGAATGCCGCTAAGGTTTCCATCACAGCTTTTTCATCCGAAAACGATGCCGGAATCAGAATCAACGGTTTTCGAGGGGCGTAATGCTCGTCCAGAAGGCCCGGAGAAACAGGTGAAGAGATCGGCGATGAGTTGCCCGATGTTTCTCCGTCCGTCGCGCGTCGTCCGATCGGCGTTTTAAAAATCTTCTGCAAATCCGAAGAGCCGATCTTTCCCGGGCGAAGCAGCGTCACTCGAAGCGGCTCTTCGATCTGAATGATCGTCGATTCGACTCCGACGGGGCAGGTGCCACCGTCTAAAACTCCCGCAATGCGTCCGTCGAGTTCTTGCACGACGTGATCGGCACAGGTGGGCGAGATTCGCCCGAAGCGGTTCGCGCTCGGTGCTGCCAGCGGAAAATCGAGTTCGGTCAATACGGCTTGAAAGAGCGGATGAGCAGGGCAGCGAATTCCGACCGTCTCTTGTCCGCTTGTTACTTCGTCCGGAATCTTCGGGCCGCGCGGAAGGATGAAGGTCAATGGTCCGGGCCAAAACGTTTTCATCGCGGCTTCGAGTGCGGCAACCGCGTTCCATTGAAGAATCTCGGTCGAAATGAGGCCCGCATCGGCCAACGCCTGCACGGGACCTTTCGGGTCTTTCAACACACGTTCGCTGACGTGGACGATCAAGGGATCGAACGAGGGCCGCTCTTTGGCCGCAAAAATTTTCAGTACCGCAGGCGCCAAAAGCGCATTCGCTGCAAGCCCGTACACGGTTTCAGTCGGTAAGGCGACGGTCTCGCCCAAGTTTAAAAGCTCGGCTACGCGACGGATGGACTCGGAAGAGGCCGAAAAAACGGGGGTGGAACTCATATTTCCAAAAGCGCTTTCAGCACGGATTCCATCTTCATCCCGCGCGAACCTTTGATGAGTACGCGGTCGCCCGAATGCAATTCAGGCCGAAGCGCACGAATCAATTCGTCGTGAGTCGCGAAGTGTCGTGAATGCGAATAACCTCGTTGGTGAAGCTCGTCTTGCAGCCACCGCATTCGATCGCCGTAAAGCCAAACGTGCCCGATCGAAAAAGAAAGAATGGACGAGGCCAGTTCGCGATGAAAACGCTCTTCGTCGTCGCCGAGTTCGAGCATGTCGGCCAGAACCGCGTGGGTGGTGCCCGAAGCATTTTCTTGAGCCAGAAGTTTCAATGCAGCGATCGCCGAGGTGGGGTTTGAGTTGTAATGATCGCCGATGATCCGCACTTCTCCGGTACCCCGACTGGCGCCATGAGCACCGTCAAGCACGAGCGTGTGAATCTCTGTTCTTCCGTAAGCGGTCTTGAAGCGGGCCAATCCTGCTTTCATCTGCGAAGGCGTCAGGCCCAGCATTGAAACCATCGTGATGGCGGCCAACAAATTATGCGCATGGTGCTCGCCCGGAAGTGGAAGATGAAACGATTCCGTCCACTCGTTTGTGCGCACCGCGAGTTCGGCTTTTTCAGGCCGGTATTCGCCCAGAAACTGCGGGTTGTGCGAACCGTGAAGCGAATAGGTGCGGAAGAAATCCGAGATCAGCCGGAACTGATGGTTCTGAAACCATTGCGACACGAATTCGTCCGAAAGGTTGATCGCAATCGGAAGTTTTTCTTGGAGGGCGTAGTCGAAGGCTTTCAGTTCTTCTTCAGCCGCGATCTCGACGGTTTTCAGTTGATGAAGATGTTCGGGGCCGATGGCGGTCAAAATTGCATGCGTGGGCTCGACCAAGGCGAGGTGTTGGTCCATCGCGCCGATTTCGTCGATGCCGATTTCAATCACGGCGATCTGAGTCTCGGGCTTCAGGGCAAGGAGAGTCAGTGGAATTCCTAAAAATCCGTTCTGACTGCCTTCGGTCTTGAGTACGTGTTCGTACTTGCCGAGGAGGAGGCTTGAGATGAGTTCTTTCGTCGTCGTTTTTCCGACGGCTCCGACGACGGCGATGAACGGAATGTCAAATTGCTTTCGGTAGGCATGAGCAAGCTCGCGAACGGCGTTCAAAGTCGACGAAACCTGAAACACCGTGACTTCCGGCGCGGCAGTCGAGAGCGGACGTTCGGTCAGGATGGCGATCGCGCCTTTTTCGATCGCTTGCGGAATGAAATCATGGCCGTCGAATGCGTCCCCTTGAATCGCGACGAACAAACAGCCGGGGGTCGCTGATCGCGAATCGGTCGTGATCGACGTGATCTCGCGAGAAGGCCCGCTGATTTTTTGATGAAGAATTTCTGCTACCTGTTGGGTATTCCAGAACGACGACATTTCCAGAGCATAACATAAAAAAAAGCCCTTGGGGAATGCTCCCCAAGGGCTTTCTGTTTCAGGTTAAATCGGACTATTTCGAACCCAGTTCGTCGTCGATGACTTCCGAGAACGAGTCGAGCGGAAGGGCACCGCTTAAGAGCTGGCCGTTGATGAAGAACGTCGGAGTCGAACGAACGCCGAGTTTTTCGCCGTAAGCGATGTCCTTGCGGACGTAATCGGCGTATTTCTTCGCGTCGTAACATTCCTTGAACTTCTTCTCGTCGACGCCTGCGTCTTTGGCATGTTTCGCAAGGCTGGCAGGATCGAGTTTATCCTGGTTCGCGAAAGCGATGTCGTAGAACTTCCAGAACTTGGAGTGGTTCTGTTCGTAAACGCACATCGAAGCTTGAGCTGCCGATTCGGCATTGTTGTGCATCGGGAGCGGGAAGTGCTTGAATACGATTTTGATTTTGCTTCCGTATTTTTTCTTCACTTGATCGATCGTCTTCGCTGCGCGAGAGCAGAACGGACATTGGAAGTCGGAGAACTCGACGATTGTCACTTTCGCGTTTTCGTTTCCTTCGAACGGAGAATCGCCGATGTCGATCTTGATGTTCGATTTCGGTTTTTTGAAGTAAACCTCGATCGGGCTGTTCTTCGTCAGCTTAGCTACGTAAGCATTGACCAGATCGTCGCGTTTTTGCTCTTTCATGTAAGAGAAAATGCGTTCTTTCACTTGGTCGTTGATGTTGCTTTCGGGGATGTTTTTGTCTTTCACGAATTTTTTGTATTCGGAATCCGAAATCTTGACGTCACCTTTGGTGATTTTTTTGTTGATGAACTCGTCGACCGAAGCGATGCCGTCTTTTTTCGCTTCCGCGCCCAAGACTTTTTCTTGAACGAGTTTGTTCAGCTGGCTCATTTTCAGGTCATATTCCTGTTTTTTCAGCTGAAGGAGTTCGAGTTGCGCATCGCCGATGAGTTGATCTTCGGTGATTTCGTCGGTTCCGATTTTTGCGACGACTCCCGGTTTCGGGGCGTCTTTAAAAATCATGTTAATCTTGGCTTTCGCGTTGTCGCTGGTGCAGGCAACGATGATGAGTGCACTCAGCAGGGCTGCGCCCATTGCCGTCATCGAGACTCTGAAGGTTCGCTTCTTGTTCATTTTGTATTGTCCTTTCATAGATTTAACCTTGTGACCTTCATGGTAAGGGGCTTTTTCCACCCGTGCAAGAGCTAAAGGGTCTGAACCAGATCATGAATTCGCAGCAAACCGACGGGATGACGGTCCGAGTCGACTACCGGAAGAACACTGATCTGACTTTCTCGTTCTTCCATCATTCGAAGCGCATCATAAGCCAGAAGCGAATCCGAAACGGTCGCGGGATTACGAGTCATGATATCCTGTGCCATCAACGAAAAGAACTTTTCACGATGGGCAAGAGCCCGGCGGATGTCGCCGTCGGTGATCAAGCCAATCAAGGTTTTTCCCTGACAGACGAGAACTCCACCCAGTTTTTTTTCGGTCGAAAGTTTTAAAATTTCATCCATCGAAGCGGTTTCCGAAACGACGGGGACGGTGCTGAGTTTGTGCATCAGATCGCGCACCTGAAGTTGCAGGCGGCGGCCCAGCGATCCGCCGGGATGGTTGAGTGCAAAATCGTTCGCACTGAAGCCGCGCATTTTCATCAGGGTCATTGCCACCGCATCCCCGATGGCCAGGGCCAGGGTGGTGCTCGTCGTGGGCGCCAAGTTGTGCGAGCAGGCCTCTTCGTCGACTGGGGCGTGAATCCAATACTGACTTTTTTCGGCCAGTTTCGAATGCGCATTCCCGCCCAAACCGATGACCGGAACGTTCCGGCGCTCGAAGAAAGGAAGCAAGGTCAGCAGCTCTTCGGTATTCCCGGTATAACTGATGGCCAGGGCAATGTCGGATGAGTGGACGATCCCCAGGTCGCCATGCAGGGCTTCGGTCGGATGAATGAAAAGCGACGGCGTTCCGGTACTCGAAAGGGTCGCTGCGATTTTCGCGCCGATTTTTCCGGATTTTCCGATCCCCAAGACGATGAGCCGACCGCCCTTTTGAGTCCGGTCGAAGATCAGGTCGATCGCATCCGACAGTGGCTTGGACCATTCGGGCTTTTGTTCGAACTGTTCGGCGGCTTTCTGAATGGCCTGGGCTTCCATCTTCAAGACCCGGCAAACTTCTTTTACGCTCATGGGGTTATGATACACTAAAATTCATGAGAACTTCGTTGAAAATTTTGGTTTTGGCGCTGGTTTGGGTGGGAATGACCGGCTGCATGAGTGCGTACAAAAAATCGGTCGGTGGCGATGCCGACACGATCTACACCCGCATTTTCGTCACCCAATACCCTCTGGCCTGGGAAGCCGCCGTCGATGCCTTGAAACAAAGCCCGATGGAGATCGTCAATCGCGAGAACGGCACCTTGCAAACCAAATGGATCGACAACACCGCCGAACGCAACCTGATCGATTCGGCCGGATCGGTGAGTCCTTATGTCAAAGCTCAGTACCGGTTTCGCGTTTCACTGGCGAAAGGTTTTTACGACGGAAAACCGTCCGTGCGGGTGATCGTGCAAAAAGAACAGCAATACCAGCGGGACGTATTGGAAGGATGGCGCCCGCAAGAGTCGGACGGATTGCAAGAGAACTCGCTGCTTTATCGCATCGGAAAGCTGGTTGATTTTCGCACGAAGATACAGAAAATCGAAAACCAGCGCTTAAAACGTCAGCTTGAAAAAGCGACGGATTCGACGAATCCGACCGAATAAGAATTCAGCTTAAGAATTCAACAAATTCTCGAACTCTTTGAGCAGCTCTTCATCGGTCTTTTGCGCCGAGTTTTCGGCGGACTGTTCGGCTGCCGGAGCGGCAACGACCGATTCGAGGCTGTTTTCGACCGAGTCGACGAGTTTCTCGAATTCATCCGAAGGCGCTTCCGGTTCGGGAGCAGGCTCGGCCGGAGCGGCGACTTGCGGTTCGGCTGGCACTTCTGCTTCCGCTTCTAATTTTGTTTCCGGTTTTTCAGGCGAAGTCGGTGTCACTCCGTCCAAGAGAGAGTCGATCGCGTTTTGGTCGAGCGCAAACGGGGCGGCTTCTTTTAAAATCGGCTCGTCGCTTTCGCCATGAACGGACGGCTCAGAGAAGGACGATTCCGGCGAATGAACCCCGGGTTCGACCGAAGGTTCTTCGTCAGAGGAGAGCGGAGCGGCGGCCACTCCCGATTCTTCGAGTCGTTTTTTCAGCTGCGTGTTCTCTTGTTGAAGGCGTTTCAGGTTCGCGAGGTCGTCTTCGAACAACGAGTATTCCTCAAGTCGTTCTTCGAGTGATTTGATTTTTTTGACCAGATCGTCGGTGTTCGACGACGAGGCTGCGTTTTGCATCGCTTGTTCGTTTTGCTTCATCTGATCGATTTCTTCGAGCAGCTTCGTTTTTTCAACGTTGATGTTCACGACCATGCTTTCTTTTTCGGAAAGCTGCGATTCCAACGCCCGCAAGCGCTCCAACAGATCGGAGGGAATGGTTCCGCCCGAAGCGCCGGAGGCATGAGCGTCAGACGAGGCTGAGGAATCCGTCGATGAAAACTCGGAAGAGGGTGCCGGACCTTTGAAAAGAAGGTTTTGAAACGCGGCCATGTTTTCGGGAGTTTCGCCGTTGGCAATCAGGCCAAACAGTTGAGTGCGAACGAACTGGGCTTCTTGAATCAGTTGGTTGAGGTAAGCCTTCACCATTCCTGCAGGGACTTGGTTGCGGGCGGCACCGAGACGGCGTTTTTTGATCACCCAGTGATAGCAATAAACGGCGAGCAGCGCGAACATCGCTGCGGCAGACAGGAGTAGAAACTCTTCGGTAAATTTCGAATAGAAATAGATAAACGATGCCATAATGGGAAGGTCCCTCCTAGACCCGGTACTGCACCTTTTATTTTACGTCCGCGTCCGTCTTTGCGTCAATCCACGAAAATCGTGTCATTCGTTTGACGGCTCTGATAGACTGAATTCCATGAAATCGCATGATCCGTTATTGGCCGGAGCCATTGAGGCCGCTTTGAAGGCGGGAGCCGTCATTCGCAAGCATTTTACCCGTCCCTTGCAGGTCCGCGAAAAAGGAAAATTGGGCCTCGTCACGAACGCCGATTTCGAGGCCGAAAGAGTCGCGCTCGGTGTGCTGAAAAAATATGCGCCCGATTTCGGGTTGCTCACCGAAGAGACGAACGCAAAGGGTGTTTTGAAACCGGGTCAAAAAGGGATGTGGATCGTCGATCCTCTCGACGGCACGACGAATTTCGTTCATCGCTTTCCGATGTTCTGTGTGACGGTGGCGGCCATGGTCGGTAAAGAAGTGGTGGTGGGCGTGACCTATCATCCGATTTTGGAAGAGCTTTATACCGCCGTGAAGGGGGAAGGCGCATTCATCAACGGCAAACGCATGCACGTCTCAAAATCGGCAAAGATCAAAGACGCGCTTTTATCGACGGGCTTCGCCTATCATAAGCAAAACGCGCTGTCGGATGAAATGACCTCATTCGAAAAAGTCAGCCGGGTTGCGCGGGCCGTCCGCCGTCCGGGAAGTGCCGCCCTTGATCTTGCCTACACCGCGCGCGGCGTGTTCGACGGGTTTTGGGAGAGCCATTTGGCTCCGTGGGATACGGCTGCGGGATCGCTCCTCGTCAGCGAAGCCGGTGGGAAGGTCACGAATTTCGACGGCAAAGCCTTCGATGTTCGCGGTTCGTCTATCGTTGCGAGCAACGCCAAATTGCACTCGCAGATTCTTCGAAAATTATGAAGTCGTGGGTTCCCGAATCTCAAAAAGATGTGATGAACATGGCGCTGTTTTATTGCGGACGCCGTGAAACCTCTCGTCCTAAGTTGAGGTTTTATCTCACTCGTAAATTCGTGACCCGAAACGACACCGAAGAAAACCGTCAACGGATCGCAGGTTGGATCGAACACGTACTCGACGAATGTGAGCGCTTAAAGATTATCGATCACGAACGCTTTGCGGGCATGTTGTTTCGAGAGTATTCGCGTCGGGGCAAGGGGAAGCGCTATGTTCAGCAGAAACTCAAGGAGAAGGGGTTGAGCGAAGAAATCCCGGCGTTAGAGTTCAGCGAAGACGAAGAGCTCGAAAAAGCTTGTGCGCTGGTCGAAAAAGCATTGCAGCGCAGCAGTCTGAAAAAAGTCGAGGATCGGATGAAACTCCGTCAAAAACTCATGCAGCGTTTGATCTCGCATGGTTTTGAGTTGTCGGTCGCGAAAAAGGCGATTAGCCTGAAAGTATGAAAACTTTCTCACTGTTGTCCGCTGCATTCTCGTTGCTTTTGATCGGTACCTCGGCCATGGCTGCAAGCCAGTCGATCGACTGCCGCTTTCTGGATCCGAGCAACACCGACCACGTGATGGTGTCGTTGAAGAGCGATCAGGTGGGAAGCTTCTTCTACAGTTCGGGCGATGAAGAACCGGGAACGGCGAATTCCGATCAGCTCACGCTCAATCGCGTGAAGCCCTTGCATTCGGGATATGCGGCTTTCTTGGCTCAAGTGATGATTCCCGAAGGATCAGGATCGGTGCAGTTCACTTTCGAATATCCCGAAGCTTCGGTGATGAAACCAGGAACGGAAGTCAAAGCCTTGTTGACGACCGAAATCTTCGGGCTCCGCTCGGACGCATCGACCGGTGCCGATACGCAAGAACTGGTGTGCTCGGCTCAGCTCGGCCAATGATTTTGGCCAGTAATTAAAGTTTCAACTCGTTTTTCACGAGCGTATCGAACGCAGCTTTCAGCTTCAGCGTGATCGGGCCGATTTTGCCGCCTTTGATTTTTTTGCCGTCGAGGTCGATGACGGGAAGCACTTCCTTCAATGAGCTCGACGCGAATACTTCGTCGGCCTGGTAGAGAAACTCTTTCGGAAAACGCACCTCACGGCAGGGAATGCCTTGTTCGATGCAAAGATTGATGATCGCCCGGCGAGTGACTCCGTCCAGAATGCCGACGTCCAGCGGTGGGGTCGCCACGATTCCGCGATTCACGTAAAAAATATTGAAGGTCGTCCCTTCGGTCATGAAGCCCTCTTGATCAACCATCAGAGCATCGTCGTATCCGTCATCGGCTGCGGTCAGGAAGGCCAAAAGATTATTGAGGTAATTCCCCGATTTCATCGCGGGGTCGAGCGCCTTCGGGCTGTTACGGATGCGTTTCGAGATTTGAAGTTTTAGTCCCGGCTTGTTCGGAAACATCGAGATCGGCTCGACGATGATGGCATACACCGAATCGGTCTCGACGTTTCCGAGACCGAACCCGATTTTTCCGCTTCCGCGCGAAACGATGATTCGCACGTAAACGTCGTCGTTTTCCTTGCCTGGCTGTGCTCGAAAAGTCTCGATGCCTTCCAGCATGTGACGTTCGTATTCTTCAATGGATTGGGTCAATCGCATCTGACAAAGAGCGGCAGACTTCTCCATACGAATTAAATGCTCTTTCAGGCGGAACGGCTTCCCCTGATAGGTGCGAACCACTTCGTAAAGACTGTCTCCGTAAAGGAAACTTCGATCAAAAACCGAGACATTTGCCTCGTCTATCGGTATGATTTTTCCATTCAGGCTGATGATGGTTCCTCGGTTTTTCGCGGAAAGATTCATGCTGCTCAGAATACCAGATTTTAAAAATAGATTTTAAAAAACATGATCGAAAATACCGAATCCCTCTTACCCCGATCCTCGCATCCCGATCTGCCCGCGCGTGCCTTTACCCTAGGCGTCGACGAAGAATCGCTCAACGAACTCGACCGCTTGCTCGATACTTGCGGGGTCGAAACGCTTCGTCGCGTTTGTGCTCCCATGCGACGGATCACGTCCGGCACCTATTTCGGAACCGGGAAGCTCGATGAGGTTCGACTCGAAGCCGAAGCACTCGGTGACGAAGTCGATATGTTCATTATTGACGTCGAGCTGACCCCCCGTCAGATGCAAAACGTCGAAAAGATTTTGGGTAAACCCGTCCTCGATCGAGCCGGAGTCATTCTTGAGATTTTTTCGCGCCATGCTCGTACGAGCGAAGCAAAGACTCAGGTCGAATTAGCGAAGTTGCAATATGTATTGCCGAGGCTCGCGCACTTATGGAGCCACTTCGAACGCCAACGGGGCGGCGGTGTCGGCAACAAGGGGATGGGCGAGAAGCAGATCGAGGTCGATCGCCGCTTGGTCAAACGACGCATCCAGATTTTACGCGGTCGTCTGACGACGATCGAAAAAGAGCGAAAAGTCCAACGCACTTCGCGCAAGGACATGCTCAAGGTTGCGATCGTGGGTTACACCAACGCCGGTAAATCGACTTTGCTGAACGCCCTGACCGAAAGCCGGGTGCTTTCGGAAGACAAGCTTTTCGCCACACTCGATGCCACGGTTCGGGCTCTGAACCCCGACAGTCATCCGCCGATCGTTGCGATCGACACGGTGGGGTTCATTCAAAACATTCCGACTTCGCTGATCGCCTCCTTCCGTTCGACGCTCGAAGAAATCCGCGAAGCCGATTTGGTTCTTCACGTCGTCGATGCCTCGTCGTCGCAAGCCAAGGAGCAATACGAAACGACCTGTGAAGTATTAAAAGAGCTGGAGTGCGATACGAAAGAAAAAATGGTCGTCCTGAACAAATCCGACTTGTTAAAAACGCCGGCACAGCTGAATCAGGCTAGGCTCGTCGTTCCCGGCGCCGATCGGCTGTCGGCTTTCGATCTCGAAGCGGTGAAGAAATTGCGCACGCGCATCCTCGATCATTTCAAAACCCGAATGGAGACCTGGGAGCTCGTGATCCCGTATCACGAGGGCAAACTGCAATCGCAGCTTCAAGAGTTCGGCGCAATCGCGCAGACCCGGTACATCGAAAAGGGGATTTTCATGCAGGTCAAACTCGATTCGTCGATTGCGCAAAAGTTGGGGGTCCGTCGGTATGCGACTTCGAAGAACGATTGAGTGGGGAGTCCTCGCGACTGGATTAGCGGCGGTGTTCATCGCTTTCGGAGCGCGAGCGCAAGACGGCGATTCGTTCAGAACTCCGGCCAAACGCTACGGCAGCGCTTATTCCATCAAATTGACTTTGAAGCGGGGACTGACCGAATACGTGACGACGATGTGGGTGAAACCCGATCAGGCCGAAAGCACGCTCGATTACGATCAGATGCAAGAGCTGGGTTGGTCCGAACCGCTCGATCCGAAAAAGCCGTATCTGAATTTCGACGACGCCAGCATCGTCGGCGTGCCGATCGAAAAGACTAGCTTCAAAAACCAGAAATCCGAATGGGCTTATGTTCCGGATTTTCCGCGTAGCTGTTGCTACGGCATTATCGGTCGCGATATCTTAAGTCAGTATTCCGAAAAATTCGTTCCCAAAAACCCGACCCATATCGAATGGCGAAAGATCGATTTGGATCCCGATACCGCTTGGTCTAAAACATTCATTCAGTCATTGAAGGATCTCTTTTCGTTTCAGTCGGAATGGGGCACGGATTCGAGTGGCGGCCATAAAAAGCGGCTGGACCTCTCTGAGACGAGCTATGCTCTCGATTGGTCTCAAAAGAAGATTCGCTTCGAGCCCACACCTCCGGGCCAAGAAGAAAAGGGGCTTTTTCCGAGAGCGCGTCCGATCTTTACGTTTTACTTCGTGCCGCCGATTCGAAAGGTCAAAATTGAAACGATCGACGCCATCGATTCGGCGGTGGCGAAGAGCGCGAAGAAAGTCGGCGTGAAACCCGGGATGCTCGTGACCCACTTAAACAACCAGAGCGTTTTTACCATGGACCAATTCGAGGTTCAGGCCTATTTGCGAGGCAAACGTGCGACGCTGCTGAACTTGACCCTCGATAAAATGTCGCATCCGGTGGCGTTTGATTTTAAAAAAGGCGAATTCGTCGGACGTTAACCCCATAGGCCGCTTGGGACTAGAAGCGTTTAAACCATTCGAGCAGGGTCTTTTTGCTTTCGGTATTCGTTTCTTTATCCGTCTGAACCATCGTAGAAAGCACCCAGTTGCGGCCGATTCGTTTTCGTAAGGCGACTTCTTGGGTGTTTTCCCAGTCGGTGCCGATCGTCGCGGTCAGGCCGTTCGCGAGTTTCACGCGGGCCGAGTACACTTTGGTGGAGGGGTTGAAGTTCACAGCCTCGATCGGCGTGCTCGAAAGAGCCCAAATTGAAAACAACCCCAAAGCTCGATTGGTGACGGCAGCCTGAGTATTGGCCACCGAGTTACTTTCGTCAGGGGTCAGCTCGCTCGTGGTTTGATTGAACAGCAATACCGAAATGATATCGGCCTGTGAAAGCGGAGGCTCGCTCGAAAATTCGACTTTGGGCTTTCCGCTTTCGTCATAGACCGCGACGGTGAGCGTGTAATCCGTTTTGGGAATCGTGAGCTTTCCATCGTAATGAAAAATTTTTTCGTCTTTTTTCAGGTAATACCGAAGGTGATCGACATGGGCTTTGCGGCTTAGGTATTCGACGTCGAAGGGAAGCAGGTCGATCTCGCCGTCGTTTTCGGACTGATTGCGAGCGACGCCGATATTCCACGAGACCTGCGCGGGTGCGTAGGGATGGAACACGGGATAGTTCACCTGGATTCCGGAAGGCACGGTCGTCACCTTCCAGGCGAAATCGAACTTCGCTTTCGACGGATCCGGCTCCGCCTCTTCAACCGTTTTCTTTTCTTCTTTTTTGAGTTTCTTCAGCGACACGATCCTCGAATCGGTAGAGAGCGCCGGTTGGGGAGTCAGTAAATCGAGGTCGGGTAGGGTAAATCGGACCAGCTCGATTCGAGTCTCGCCGTTCACCCTTATCCGCTTCGTGTGAGGATCGAACACAAGCGTTCCGTTCGACTGGGTTTTCACTGCCTGTTCGGAAGAATCGAGCGTCGTGATCAGTTGAAGCGGCAGCGTGTCTTGTTCGAGGTTCGCATCTTCGTTTCCGGCCTGAAGGTGGATCGAGCCCTTCAATGCCGAGAAAGGGGCCGGAATTGCCGAGCTCGTCTTCCGAAGATGCCGGACTAAATTTTGAAAATCCGGTACGTCGAGTTTCACGAGCGCCCGTTGAAGCCCGTAACGGTACTCCACGCCTTTCAAGAACGGAACACCGCCCTCTAGGATCGCAGTCAGATCAATGCCCTTTTGTGAGAGGGGGCCGATGCGGACTTGATATTGATAAGAATCGTTTTTTTCGACGACGTTGAGTTTTCCCGTCAGATCGGTTTTGAATTTCACTTTCGGCAGAGCCGAGACGCGGGCCTCCCAATTCAGGCGAGGTTCGAGCCGGGTTTCAAGATCGGCTGAAAGCTTCAAGGTCTGATCGCGGTGGATCACGAGGTTTTTAACCGAAAGCGTGTCTACCCAAGGAATCATCCGCTGGATGACGAGGCCGCCGCGAAGATCGGTCGAAAGGTGAGTCCAGAGCACCGACCCGTCGAGCGAGCCTTTGATCTTCCAACTGTTTGAGTTGCTTGAGCCGTTTCGTGCTTCGAGCTTTGCATGAAAATCATTTTTCTCGCCGTAGGTGAATCCGGTCGCGATTTGTGCTTTCAATTGAAGCCCTTCGGCATTTTTGGCGGAAGCATCGACTTGAAGCCGTGATGAGTCTTCACCCTGAATCGAGACTGCTCCGACGATCGGGGTTTTGCCCGGGAGGGTCACCTGCGGAGATTCCACTCGAAGTTGACGGACGGTCAAGTCGGGCGGAATTTCGAGATGGTCCCAAATCGAAAACGAGCTCGGTTCCGATTTTTCGGTTTTTGAAGATTCCGGAATTCGGATGAAGTGATTGACGATTTCGACCGGGCCGATTTCATCGAGGCGAATCTTCTTCCACGAGACGAAGCGAAAGGCGAATTCGACGTGAGTTTTTTCGAAGCAGGATTCGGGCGTTTTGAGACAGAACGGCGAGAGGTCGATTTTGATTTTCTTTCCGAAAGGCCCGTTCGGCAGAATCTCCAGTCCCAGGTGCTCGGGCTTTTGCGTGAAAAACGACGCTGCAAACCGGTCAAAGAGCCATTGCTGCCGCTCGTCCGTCAGTACCCATTCGGGCTTGAACCATGCCGTGGCGATTCCGGCGGCGACCGTGACCATCACCAGCGGGACCAGGAGGATCAGGGCGATTGCGGTTCTTTTTAAGATCCGTTTCATCCGTCAAAACTCCTTTCCGAAGCTGATGAAGAACTGAATGTGTTCGAGGTCTTCGTTCTGTTCGCGGTTTTTCGAAAGATAACCGTGGGCGAGCGTGCTCCGAATCGCACCGAAGGGCGTGCTCCAACGGATTCCGAAGCCGGGCGAGTAATAAAGCGTACTTTCGAGATCGAACGATTTCTCGCCGAGCGATCCGATATCGAAAAAAACAAACGGCTCGATTCCGACCGGAAGCGTTTTTGCGAAGCGAAGCTCGGTCCCCAGCGCGGCCGAAGTCAGGCCTCCGACGGATCGGTTCGTGATTTCATTGCGTCCGAATCCGCGAAGGTTCTGATCTCCGCCCAAAGTGAGAAAGTATTGAGCGGGAAGAATCGTAGCACTCCCCGGAACCTGATCGGTGACGGTGGTGGCAAGCGCGTAACGGAAGCCTAAGATCCATTGCGGCGGTTCGACCCAATTCACTTGAAACAAATGACTACCGGTCAGGCCCAACAAGGTCGCGATCGGTGAGATCTGAAGTCCGGGCGAAAGCACTTCGGCGTTCAGATCGAGCGAGTATCCCGAGCGCGGGTCGGCTTGATACAATTCGTAATCGTGTGAGGTCAGATTCAAATGGCCGATCAATGAAAAAAAGGTCGCGTCTTTGTCGGAGTAAACCCGGCTTGTAGCCGGCCCGAACGATGCCAGCCAGGAATGATCTTCGGTATCGCCGTGATAAGAAAACGGAAGCGAGGCTTGCACTTCAGTCGAATGATACGTCCGTTCGTTCGAGCGATCGAGTTCGATCGAAGGCGAAAGATCGAAGCGGGGCGCATTTTTAAACAGATAATAAGCGTAGGTCGTTTTCAGCTTTTGCTCGCGCTGTGAAGCATAGAGTGAGACGAGTAGGTTCGACCCATTTTGATCCATGCGCACGCTCTTCCAGCTGAGCTGCGAGATCGGGATTTCTTCGGTACTCGCACCGACTCCGACGGTGACGAGCCTTTTTTCACCGCCGATGATCTGCTGCTGAATCTTCAACCCCGGAAGACTGTCGCCTTCGCCGACCGAGATCGGCTGTGGACAAGTATTCAGCAGCTGAGAGCTCACGACGATGCCGTCATTTTCGGCGCGAATCGAGCTCAACTTCATCCACTCGGACCGATAGGGTGCCCCTAATGCGAAAGCATCGAAGCGTCGCATGGTCTTGTCGTAAAGTCCGAGTGTGTCTTTCATCGAGGGCTCGGTGATCGAATAGCGCGGGCCTGGGGTGATGTTCACCGTCACGATGCCGGTTTCTTTGACGGCGCGGATTTTCACGTTGGGACAGGCGAAGCCTAAATTCTTCAAACGCGCCAAGGCCCATCCTTCGATCGTGTTGAGGACGTCCGAAGTGAGGGGGATCCCCACGACGTCGCGAAGCGTGTAGTCGTCAAAATGCTCGGGTGCGCCTTGGTACAGAATCTCGCGCGTCAGTTGCAAAGCTCCCGGGTTTACTTTGAGGACGGAATTTTGATACTCGAATTTCGGACGAAAATAACCGCGCTGATTCAGAAACGTTCTGAGATGAAATTCCGATTGGGCTGGAGGGATATTCTTCCAGCTCTCGCGCGAATCGTCACCGCAGACCAGGAGTTTTTCGTTGTGATTGAAGCCGATCGTTTGCGGGGATGAGAACGCAACACGGCCGGGGCAAATTTCGGTCGAAGGCGTCGAGCAGGCCCCAAAAATCAAAGGAGCGATCCAGGCCCAGACGCAAATCTTAAGCCCCGCTCGTTCCTTCATGTATGAATGATCCTCTGAAGCCTGAACCGCTCGTGTTCGAATTCATTTTCAAGGAGCGCTACCGGCGCATGATCGGGAGTATTGAGGCGCACAAGGGCGTAACGACGGGTCGGATAAAGATGATGCGCTTCGAAGCAGACGTCTTGGCTGATTCGAACGACGCCGTTTTTCAGATCGCTTGCCCGGCGCGGGTCGACCCAAATCGACGGCAGATGCTCGGCGATTTTTGAGATCGGATGAAAAGCGGTCAGGGTCACGAGCGGAGTCTGTTCGGCGAGCAGTGATACCAAGGGCTCTAAACCGAGGCAGCCCTCCAGATCGGCATCACTGGTTTGCGTCCGCTCCAGGGTCTTCAGATGTCCCACGGTTCCGGCTTTTTTGGCCAAGTCTTCGGCGATCACGCGCACGTAGGTTCCGCTTTCACAGGTGATTTGAAATTCCAGTTCGTTCGCAGACCGGCGATGAACCCGAAATTCGTCGATCTTTTTTAAGATCGCCTTGCGCTCGATCTCGATGCCTTGACGGGCCAGATGATGGAGCGATTGCCCCTGATGCTTTTTAGCCGAATACATCGGCGGAGTCTGCCAGTAGAGTTCTTTCGTGAAGGTGTCCGCGAGGGTTTGCCACTCGGCGGATGGAAGCTCTGAAACGGGTTTTTCTTCCACCACCGAGCCCGTGCGATCACCGGTATCGGTGCGCGAACCCAAGGCGATGATTCCGCGATACGATTTAGTGGAGTGCAGGTAAGCATCGGCGAGCTTCGTGCCTTCGCCGACCAGAACGACGAGCACCCCCGTGGCGAACGGATCGAGTGTTCCGCCGTGGCCGATTTTCAGGTTGAGTTTGGGGCCTTTCGGACCTTCGGGGAAACGGTTGAAGTAACCGGATGCAGTCAAAGTTTTTTTGAGCCGAACGACGACGTCGCTCGAAGTGAGTCCTTCGGGTTTGGAAATCCAAAACGCTCCATTCAGGCTCATTGACCTTGCTTTTTCTCTCCCTGCTTTTTTTCGTCTTCGAGCTGTTTCAGCAACTCGTGTACGCGTAGCGTGTTTTCCAGCCCTTTGTCTTCCCGAAAAATCAGATCGGGGATGAATCGTAGCTGCATCAGCGTTCCGAGTTGCTTTTTGAGATAGCCCTTCGAATCTCTGAGTGCGGTCAGGCAATCCTCGATCAGTTCGGGATCGGCATGGGTCTGATCCATGTTGAGGATGGAAACCAGTACGGTCGCTTGTTTCGCATCGCGAGTGATCTGTACGTCCGTCACGGTCACGAACGGAACGCGGGGATCTTTTAGCTCGCGGTTGATGATGACTGAAAGTTCATCCTTCATCATGGCTCGGATTCTATTTAATCGAATTTCATCCATAGGGGTACTTCTTTTTACAGCTCTTGCGTAACCATCTCGATCTGATAGGCCTCAATCAGATCGCCCACCTTGATGTCGTTATAACCATCGACTGACATCCCGCACTCGTAGCCTTGCGCCACTTCTTTCGCGTCATCTTTGAAGCGCTTCAGCGAGCCGAGCTTGCCGTCGAAAATAACGCGGCTATCGCGCAGCAAACGAATGTTCGAATTTCGGATGACCTTGCCGTCGACAATGAAGCAGCCGGCAATGGTTCCGATTTTCGGCGCATTGAAGACCTGACGGACTTCGGCGCGGCCCAAGTAGGTTTCGACCTTTTTCTTGTCGAGAAGTCCCGCCATCGCGAGCTTCACGTCGTCGAGCAGTTCGTAGATGATGTTGTAACACTTGATCTCGACGTGCTCGGCCTCGGCGGTTGCGCGTGCCTTAGTCTCGGGGCGAACGTTGAAGCCGATAATGATCGCTTCGGATGCGTTGGCCAACATCACATCGCTTTCGGTGATCCCGCCGGTAGCAGAGTGAATGACCTTGACCTTCACTTTGTCGGTCGATTGTTTAATCAAACTGTCGCGAACCGCTTCGACGGATCCGAACACGTCGGCTTTCAAGACGACTTTCAGTTCTTTCAGCTCGCCCGCTTGTGCTTTGGCGAACAAGTCTTCGAGAGTCGCTTTCGACGACATCGAGCGTTTATCGCGAGCCTGTTGCACTCGGTGATCGACCAGCGTCGTGGCCGCGCGTTCGTCGGCGACGGCATCGAACTGATCGCCTGCGGTCGGAACGCCGTCAAGGCCCAGAATCTCAACCGCCATGCCGGGCATGACTTCCTTCACGGTTTCACCGAGATGGTTGGTCATTGCGCGCACGCGTCCCCATTGGGTTCCGCTGACCACGATATCGCCTTGCTTTAAAGTCCCGCGATTCACGAGAATGCTGGCGACCGGTCCGCGTCCCTTTTCAAGACGGGCTTCGAGCACAACCCCACGAGCCGGAGTGTTCGGGTTGGCTTTATAGTCTTCGACTTCGGCCACAAGCAGAATCGCTTCAAGCAATTTGTCGATGTTGGTCTTTTTCAGTGCCGAAACCGGGATGAACATCGTTTGTCCGCCCCAATCTTCGGCCAAGAGATCAAGCTCGGCCAGGCCTTGCTTGATCTTTTCGGGGTTGGCTCCCGGCTTATCGATTTTATTGACCGCGACGATGATCGGCACTTCGGCGGCCTTCGCGTGGGCCAAGGCCTCGCGGGTTTGAGGCATGACGCCGTCGTCGGCTGAGACGACGAGAATGACGATATCGGTGACGTTTGCACCACGGGCACGCATTGTCGTAAACGCTTCGTGGCCCGGAGTATCGATGAACGTAATCATTTTGCCGTCTTTGGTGACCGTGTAGGCACCGATGTGCTGGGTAATACCGCCGGCCTCGCCTTCGGCGACGTGAGCTTCACGAATCGCATCGAGGAGGGTGGTCTTACCATGGTCGACGTGACCCATGATGGTCACGACCGGAGGACGTGGTTGCAAATCTTCCGGTTGATCGGTTTCAGCCGCCAAAAGTGCTTCTTCTTTGAACGCGATGTTTTTCACTTCGTATTGGAACTCGCTGGCTACCAACGAGGCCGTATCGAAGTCGACCATCTGGTTCATCGTGACCATCGTTCCCATTTTCATGAGCTTTTTGATCAGTTCATTGGACTTGATCGCCATTTGTGCGGCCAGATCCGAGACTTTAATCGCGTCTCCCATCTCGACGACGCGCTTGTGCGCGGCTGCGACGGTGATTTCGGTATGTCTGATGTCTTTTCCGACCGGAGCTTTTTTCTTCTTCGGAACGAAGATCATCTCTTTTTTACGATAATCGCCGAATTTGACGTCTTCGGGTTTCACCACCGTATCGAATGCCTTCGGCCCGCGTTTGCGCGCTTCTTCTTCGGCCATCCGATCGAGGTTTTCTTTGTCGACTCGGGCGAATTTGAAGCCGTCACGATCCGATTTGAAGCCGCCTTTTTTACCGTCATCGGTCGCCGGACGTGCCGGGCCCGAGATCATTTTCAAGCCGCTTTTCGGAGCGGTCGGTTGTTCGATGATTCGAAGTAGGCTCTTTTTCGGAGCGTCTTTCAGGTTGGAGGTGGTGAGGGTGGTCGTTTCCGTCCGGCGGATGATCGAAGTCGTGGTTTTTCCACCTTCGGTTTTCACTTCGGTGCGAACGGTTTCGACACGACCGTCTTGATCTTGAACGGTTTCTTCAGTCTGAGTCATCGCGTTTTCAGCGACGGGTGCAACCACATCGGGTTCGGTCACCGGGGTGGTGGGTACGACTTCGGGAGTCTCAGGAGATACCACCTCGGGAGCGGCAGCCTGAGCCTCTTTTTGAGGCTCGGTTCCGGTCGTGGTCGAAATCGTCGACGTCACGGTCTGAGTCGCGCCGTCCGAGAGTTGCCGACGGCGAATCACGGTGGAGCTGCTGGTCGAAGCCGTAGGTACCGGAGTGGATTCCGTCGTCGCCGAAGCGGATGATGCGCGTTTGCGTACGGTTTTCGGTTTCTCGACAGCAGGAGCCGCACTCGAAGTTTCTTCAGGCGCTTTCGCGGTTTTTGTCGCGCGACGGGCGACTACCTTTTTAGCTCCGGCGGTTTTGGCGCTGGCCGTTTTAGAGCTGGTCTTGCCTTTCGTCGCTCCCGCAGCTTGTTTGCCCGAGACAGTCCCGGTCTTCAACACCGAGCGTGCTCTTTCGACATCGCTGTCTGAAAGCTCGCTCATGTGATTTTTTACGTTGATTTCCAATGTCTTCAGTTTGTCTACCAGAGAAATCGAATCAATACCGAGTTCTTTTGCAAGCTCGTATACCTTGATGGGTTCTCGATCTGTCATTCCGTTATCCTCATGG
>Ga0164242_10002136_pt1 | contig 22992 bp, 19 predicted proteins | sample OricomgcompostMG_FD_108783 | JGI IMG/M metagenome (GOLD analysis project Ga0164242, IMG submission 108783) | Miracle-Growth compost microbial communities from Emeryville, California, USA - Original compost - Miracle growth compost (MG) ... | reverse complement strand
GCACAGCGACCAGACCCTGCGGCAGGTCGCGGAGACGATGGCGCTCGCCGGCGTCACCACGCTGCCTGTCGCCGACCGCGACGCTGCCGACCGGATCGTCGGAGTGATCACCCTGCCTCAGCTGCTGGCGGCCCGACGGCGGGACCAGCAGGAGGCGCGCGACCGGGAGCGGATCCTGTCCATCAGGCTGGTCCGGCCCACCGCGACGGAGTCTGTCTGAGCACAGGAACCCCCTGTGAGAGTGGCTTAGCATGGTGCCCGTGCTGCCGGACCTCGCCGCTCTGCGCCTCCTGACCGATATCGCCCGGCTGGGCAGCATCGGGGGAGCTGGCCGAGCCGCCGGCATCTCGCAGCAGTCCGCCTCCGAGCGGCTGCGGGCGATGGAGACGCAAACCGGCCTGGTGCTCGTGCAACGGGCCCAGCGCGGCTCCGAGCTGACCGCCGCCGGCCGGCTGCTGGTGGAGTGGAGCAGTGACCTGCTGGCCCGGGCCGACGAGATCGAGCACGCCCTGGCCACGCTACGTGAGACGCGCTCGCAGGAGGTGCACGTGCACGCGTCCATGACGACGGCCGAGTACCTCCTGCCACGCTGGCTGGTGCGGCTGCGCCAGATCCGCCAGGTCGCCGTCTCGCTGCGCGCGGTCAACTCCGAGGAGGCCGTCGCAGCAGTACGCCGCGGCGAGGCCGATCTGGGATTCGTCGAGGGCCCGGTGGACATCGACGGCCTGTCCGCCGCGGTCGTCGGGGCCGACGAGCTGGTCCTGGTCGCCGCGCCCGACGACCGCTGGGCGCGGCGCCGCGCCCCGGTGACCCCGGCCGAGATCGGTGCCCGGTCACTGACCCGCCGCGAGCCGGGCTCGGGCACCCGCGCGGTGGTCGACCGGGCGATGGGGCTGGCAGGTGTCGAGATGGCGCCGCAGGTGGTGGAGCTCGCCGCGAACGCGGCGATCCTGGCCGCGGTGCGGGCCGGCAGTCCGCCGGCGTTCGTGTCACGGCGTGCCGCTGCCGCCGATCTCGATCACGGCACGCTGGTCGACGTACCGACGCAGGGACTGGACCTGTCCCGGGAGTTCCGGGCGGTGTGGATCGGTCGGGCCCGGCCACCGGCCGGGCCGGTGCGCGACCTCCTGGCGATCGCCCGCGCGAGCGCGCGCGATCAGCACTGACCCCTTGTGCCGAGCCGCGGCGAGGGGTCGGATGGGGGCATGACGATCGTGGAGCGCACGGCCGGACCCCTCACCGCTGACGAGCTCGACCGGATGGACAGATGGTGGCGGGCTGCCAACTACCTCTCCGTCGGCCAGATCTTCCTGATGGACAACCCCCTCCTGCGCGAGCCACTGCGGTTCGAACATGTCAAACCCCGGCTGCTCGGCCACTGGGGCACGACGCCGGGGCTGACCTTCCTCTATGCCCACCTCAACCGCGCGATCACGGCTCGCGACCTGCAGACGCTCTTCATCGCCGGACCGGGGCACGGCGGCCCCGGCGTGGTTGCGGCGACGTATCTCGAGGGCACCTATTCCGAGGTCTATCCGCACATCGGCCAGGACGAGGACGGGCTCAGGCGGCTCTTCACCCAGTTCTCGTTCCCGGGTGGCATCCCGAGCCACGTGGCCCCGGAGACGCCGGGCTCGATCCACGAGGGTGGCGAGCTGGGCTACTCCCTCTCCCACGCCTATGGCGCCGCCTTCGACAACCCGGATCTCCTCGTCGCCTGCGTGGTGGGTGACGGTGAGGCCGAGACCGGGCCGCTGGCCACCAGCTGGCACAGCAACAAGTGGCTCGACCCGCAGCGCGACGGGGCGGTGCTGCCGATCCTGCACCTCAACGGCTACAAGATCGCCAACCCGACGGTGCTGGCGCGGATCCCGGAGGACGAACTGCTCGCGCTGTTCCGCGGTTATGGCTACGAGCCGCACATCGTGGCGGGCTCGGATCCGGAGACGATGCACCAGACCTTCGCCGCGACGCTGGACGCATGCCTGGACCGGATCAAGGAGATCCAGGAGACGGCGCGAGCCGTAGGCGCAGCGCCGAGCCGCCCCGCGTGGCCGATGATCATCCTGCGCACGCCCAAGGGCTGGACCGGCCCCAAGGAGATCGACGGCAGGCCGGTCGAGGGCTACTGGCGATCCCACCAGGTGCCGTTCGCCGATGCCCACACCGATCCGGCGCACCTCGAGGTGCTGGAGAAGTGGCTGCGTTCCTACCGGCCCGAGGAGCTCTTCGACGAGTCCGGAGCGCTGCTACCCGACATCGCCGCACTGCACCCGGCGGGTGAGCTGCGGATGAGCGCGAGCCCCTACGCCAATGGTGGCCTGCTGCTACGGGACCTCGAGCTCCCGGACTTCACCGAATACGCGGTCGACGTACCGGAGCCGGGGACGGGCTCCGTGGAGAGCACCGCCGTCCTGGGGCAGTGGCTGCGCGACGTGATGGCGGCAAACATGGAGACCTTCAGGATGTTCGCGCCCGACGAGAACTCCTCGAACCGGCTCCAGGCCGTGATGGAGGCCACCAACCGGGCGTGGAACGCCGAGATCCTGCGCGACGGCCTCTGGGCTGACGACCACCTCGCACCCGACGGGCGGCTGATGGAGATCCTGTCCGAGCACACCTGCGAAGGGTGGCTGGAGGGCTACCTGCTGACCGGGCGGCACGGGCTCTTCTCCTGCTACGAGGCCTTCATCCACATCGTCGACTCGATGTTCAACCAGCACGCCAAGTGGCTCAAGTCCAACCGCCGGATCCCGTGGCGCCGTCCGATCGCCTCGCTCAACTACCTGCTGACCAGTCATGTCTGGCGGCAGGATCACAACGGCTTCTCCCACCAGGACCCGGGCTTCATCGACCACGTCGTCAACAAGAAGGCCGAGGTGGTCCGGGTCTACCTCCCGCCGGACGCCAACTGCCTGCTGTCGGTGGCCGACCACTGCCTACGCTCGCGGGACTATGTCAACGTGATCGTCGCCGGCAAGCAGCCGGCACTGCAGTACCTCACCATGGACGAGGCGATCACGCACTGCACCCGCGGCATCGGCGTCTGGGATTGGGCCTCCACCTACGACGTCGACGAGCTCGCGGAGCCCGACGTGGTGATGGCCTGCGCAGGTGACATCCCCACCATGGAGACGCTCGCGGCGGTCTCGATCCTGCGTGATCACCTGCCCGAGCTCCGGATCCGGGTGGTCAACGTGGTGGACCTGATGCGGCTGCAGCCCGAGGCGGAGCATCCGCACGGTCTGGACGACGGCGACTTCGACGCGCTGTTCACCACCAACCGGCCGGTCATCTTCGCCTATCACGGCTATCCGACGCTGATCCACCGCCTCACCTACCGCCGTACCAACCACCACAACATCCACGTGCGCGGCTACAAGGAGGAGGGCACCACCACGACGCCGTTCGACATGACGGTGCTCAACCAGGTCGACCGGTTCAACCTCGCCATCGACGTACTCGAGCGGGTGCCGGGTCTGCTGGACCGGGCGGGCGAGCTGCACGACCATCTCCAGCGCCGCCTGGTCGAGCACACCCGTTACATCCGGCGGCACGGCGAGGACCTGCCCGAGGTGCGGGACTGGCAGTGGACGCCCGCACCCCGCGAGCGGCCACGCACCTCCTATCCCTCCTCGGAGACGCCGGAGTGAGGATCCTGGTCGTCAACCCGGGATCGACCGGGCTCAAGGTCGCCCTGGTCGCCGACGGCGAGACGGTCAGTACGGCGCAGGTCGGCGCCGGCCAGGCTCTCGACGAGGTGGCACGCGTGGCCGCTGATTGGATGCCGCTCGACGCCGCCGGGGTGCGGTTCGTGCACGGTGGGCCGGACCACCTGGAGCCGGCGCTGCTCGACGCAGGACTGGTGGCCGAGCTGGAGGCTGTCACCTCGTTGGCGCCGCTCCACAACCCGACCTCCCTGGCAGCGGCGAAGGCGCTTCTCGACGCCCATCCCGACCTGCCGCTGGTGGCCTGCTTCGACACGTCCTTCCATGCCGGGCTCCCTGCCGAGGCGGCGACCTACGCGCTGCCCCGGGAGTGGAACGAGCGCTGGCGGCTGCGCCGCTACGGCTTCCACGGTCTCTCGCACGAGTGGGCCGCGGGACGCGCCGCGACACTGCTCGGCCGGCCGGTGGAGCAGCTGCGGGTGGTGACCTGCCACCTCGGGGGCGGCGCCTCGCTGTGCGCCGTCGTGGGCGGCCGGTCCGTCGACACCACGATGGGCTACACGCCGCTGGAGGGCCTCGTGATGCAGGTGCGCAGCGGCTCGGTCGACCCCGGCCTGCTGCTGTGGCTCCAGCAGGCTGCCGGCATCAGCGCCGAGGAGCTGAACGAGACGCTCGAGCACCGCTCCGGCCTCAAGGGCCTCTCCGGCACCTCGGGCGACATGCGTGAGATCGTCGACGGCCTCGCCCGGGACGACGAGGCCTGTCGGCTCGCGTTCGACGTCTACGTGCACCGGCTGGTCCGGGAGCTCGGTGGCATGGTCGCCTCAGCGGGCGGGCTGGACGTGCTCGTGTTCACCGGCGGCGTCGGCGAGCACCAGCACGAGGTCCGGCAGGCGGTAGGCGAACGCCTCGCCTGGCTGAGTGTCGACATCGATCCTGAGCGCAACGCGGCGGCGTCAGAGGACGAGGACCGCGACATCGCCGGCCCACGCAGCGGTGTGCCCGTGCTGGTGGTGGCGGCACGGGAGGAGCTGACGGCCGCCGCGCACGTCGAGCGTGCCCTGGCTGTGGGCCGGAACACATCCGCAGGTTTCGGCCGCTGACGGGGCGGGAAGGTCCTTCTGCGAGAGACCTGCCCCGAGGAGGAGAACCCGGATGAAACTTGCAAGACGACTCGCTGCCGCCGCCGGCGTGCTGGCGCTCAGCAGCGGGATGGCGGTGGTCGCCGGCCCCGCGCACGCGGCCACGGCTGCGAAGGTGACCATCACCATCAACGACAAGGCTCCTGGTACGAAGGTCACCTACGGTGACATCTACCTCGACGCCAACGTCGATGGGCCCAACAGCAACTACTTCGTCGACAGCGGCACCCTGACACTGCAGGTCTCCTACAACAAGGGGAAGGCCTGGTCCACCGTCGCGACCAGCACCGACGGCTTCGCCTACGGCAGCGTCAACGGCAACGGCAAGACGCTCGAGGTCCGGGCCGTCTACGGCGGCGGCTCCGGATACGACCCGAACGACAACACGGTCACCTTCTCGCCGGCCTCTGCGACCACCGGCGTGATGAAGGTGCAGCGCGGCGAGGCGGTCGCCAAGGAGACCAAGCACAAGGTCTGCTACAAGGTCGGCCCGACGGCGTACAAGAACAAGCCGATCTACCACTACGTCCGGATCGGCAAGAGCAAGAAGTGGCGCCGCTCCTACACCGAGCACACCAACAAGAAGAGCGAGATCTGCTACAAGATCAAGCACACCAAGGTCAAGGTCAAGCACGTCAAGTACAAGGGCCCGAAGGTCAAGGCCGAGAAGACCGTGTACGTGAAGTCCGGCGGCATGAAGAAGTCGGTGCAGATCACCAAGTACTGATCCACCCGCGTCGGCACGAGGCACCTACCCTGCGGGTGGGTGCCTCGTGGTGTTCCGGCATCCGTCCATGATCGATGACGATTCGGCTGGGGTCGGCGCAGACGCTGCCGATCGACAGGGCGAGATGGAGGGACCGGAGGGAACCATGACAGACACGTCGGTACCCACCCCACGCGCGGCTCCCGAGGACGAGGCACCGGACGACGAGGTCCCGGAGGGCGGGACACCGGAGGCGCCGGAGCCCTCCCGCTTCGAGGTGCTGGTCGAGGAGCGGGTACGGCGGGCCCGTTACACCCATCACCTCACCCGTGCGGTCCTCACGCCCGAGGAGGCGGTCACGGCCGTCCTGGTGGAGCGCCGGGCAGCGGTCTGGGTGCCGACGCTGACGTTCGTCGCGACGGTGGTGAGCGCGGTCGCGGCGGTGGTGCTGGCCACCCGGTTGCGCAGCGATCCGGCGGATCCCAGTGGCAACCAGCTGGTCGTCGTGACGGTCACCGTCGGACTGCTGGCCGCGGCGCTGGCGACATTGCTTCGGGCTGAGGCCCACTACCAGCGGCTGCGGCCGGTCGGCCGGGTGGTGCGGCACGACGTCGCCGACGCCTACGAGGCGGTGCGCGACGCACCGCGGCGGCTGGTGGAGTGCGGCGCGCCGCTGTTGATGCTGCGCCGGGTCGCCGAGCTCGTGCCTGCGGCCGAGCAGCTCGTGGACGCACTCGCGGCGTACAGCCTCGGTGGCGGGACGCGGGTGCGGCAGCATCCCGCCTACAGCCGGATCCTTCGGATGCGCGCCGAGGTGGAGGCGCTCGAGGTGCTGCTCGCGGAAGCCGACGAGAGCGTGCTGGCCGAACCCGTAGACGGTGGCGACGCGACGCTGCCCATGCCTCACCAGATCGCGTCGTTCGACGGACTCGCCGACCTGGCCGAGCTGCTCGACCTCGCGGCCGAAGAGCGAGGTCGCAGTAGTGAGGTCGCAGCGCTGAGTGGACACTCCGATGTTTGACGGGTGCGGCACGGGGTAGGGAGGGGTCGGCGCGCCGGGCGCGCCGATCTGACGGGGCCCGTGGCCGCCCGTGTCCCGGGGGCGGGCGGCTGCGGGCGATCTGAGCCGCGCGTGTCGCCGCTGGGATCTGCGAGGATCCGCACGTGAGCGACCCGGTGCAGATCCAGCCTGCCGACCGCCCCGGCACCTATCTGGTGCGGATGGCGGGCATGGACCAATCGCACGTCGACCTGGCCGATCCGACCCGGCTGCTGTTCGACTACGTCCGTCGCATCGGCGACGTCATCGACGCCCACGCTCCGGTTGGCGACCCGCTGCGTGTCCTGCACATCGGCGGGGCGGCGCTCACCCTGCCGCGCTACGTCGCGGCGACCCGGCCCCGCTCGGCCCAGATAGTGCTCGAGCCCGACGTCGCCCTGATCGACCAGGTCCGTCTCCAGTTGCCGCTACCGCCGCGCAGCGGCATCAAGATCCGGCCTGTCGACGGGCGATCGGGCATCGGTGCCATCCGGGACCAGTCGCAGGACCTGGTGATCCTCGACGCCTTCGCCGAGGCCCGGATGCCGGCCGACCTCGCCACAGCGGAGTTCTTCGCGCAGGTACGCCGCGTCCTCGTCCCCGACGGTCGCCTGATCGCCAACCTGGTCGACGCGGCGCCCTTCCGCCACGCCCGCCGGGTCCTGGCCGGCATCCGCGAGACCCTGCCCGAGATCGTCGTGACGGCGGAGGCGGCGACGCTTCGCGGCCGGCGCCAGGGCAACCTCGTCGTGGTGGGGGGACATCTCGGTGGCGCCGAGATCGCCCTTGCGCTGGAGGCGGCGGCCGCGCGTGCCGGTGCGCCGTACCGGGTGCTCGACGGACGCGCGGTGAGTGACACGCTCGGGGGTGGCACCCCGTTCGATGCAGCCGACGCCGAGCCCGGGCCGGTCCCGTCCACTGGCCGATAGAGTGGTCAGCACCATGGACAGCCACCATCTCCGGCGGGGGTCGCGCCTGTGCTGACCTCCGCGCTCCTGCTCGTCCTCGTGCTGGCGCTCGTCGCGGCCTGTGGGTTCTTCGTGGCGGCCGAGTTCGCGCTCGTCACCGTCGACCGCTCAGCCGTCGACCAGGCGGTGACGGCCGGGAACGGCGCCGCGGCCGGGCTCCAGCACGAGCTTCGCCATCTCTCCAGCCACCTGTCCGGGGCCCAGCTCGGCATCACCCTGACCAACCTGGCGATCGGCTGGATCGCCGAGCCGGCCGTCTCCGGGCTGATCGACTCGCCGCTGCGCTCGGTGGGCGTCAGTGAGTCGGCGGTGGCCCCGATCGCCGTCGCGGTGGGCTTGGTGGTCTCCAGCATCATCACGATGGTCTTCGGCGAGCTGGTGCCCAAGAACATCGCCCTCGCCCTTCCGATGGAGACGGCGACGACGACCCAGCGCCCGCTGCGGCTGTTCACCGCGATCAACGCCGGCCCGATCCGGCTGCTCAACGGCAGCGCCAACGCGCTCGTGCGGCGCTTCGGCATCGAGCCGCAGGAGGAGCTCCGCTCGGCGCGCAGCTCGACGGAGCTGACCTCGCTGATCCAGCGCTCCGCCGACGAGGGCACGCTGGACGCCGACACCGCCGAGCTGATGGAACGCTCGGTGGAGTTCGGCACCCGCACTGCGGGCGAGATCATGACGCCGCGGGTGCGCCAGCACAGCCTGGACGAGGGCGATCGGGCGGCCGCGGTGATCGAGCTCGCCCGGCGTACCGGGCACTCCCGGTTCCCGGTGCTCGACGAGCACGAGGCGGTGGTCGGGACCGTACACGTCAAGAACGCGGTCGCCCTGCCGGTGCAGGAGCGGCCCACGACCCGGGTCAAGCACCTCATGGCCAAGCCGATCCTGGTGCCCGACTCGCTGCGGCTCGACCCACTGCTGGCACTGCTGCGCAAGGAGAGCTTCCAGATGGCGATCGTCCTCGACGAGTACGGCGACCAGGCCGGCATCGTCACGCTGGAGGACGTGATCGAGGAGATCGTGGGGGACATCGCCGACGAGCACGACGCGCTCGGAGCACGGGCGCGGTTGCGGCGCGACGGCACCTGGTCGATCTCCGGCCTGCTGCGTCCCGACGAGGTCGAGGACCTGACCGGCGTCGCGTTGCCGGAGGGCGATGCGTATGACACCGTCGCCGGTCTTGTGCTGCGCCTGCTCGGCCGGATCCCGCTGCGCGGCGACAGCACCGAGGTGACGGTGCCGGACCTGAGCGACCCGGACGAGCCGACGGTACGGACAGTGGTGCTCACCGTCGAGCACATGGACGGACTGCGGATCGACCGGCTCTCCCTGCGGGTGGTGGACGGATGAGCACGCCTGTCGCGCTGATCGTGGCGCTCGTCCTGGTGCTGCTCAACGCCTTCTTCGTCGCCACCGAGTTCGCCCTGGTCTCGGCCCGGCGCAGCCAGATCGAGCCGCAGGCCCAGGAGGGCTCGGCCCTGGCCCGCCGGACGCTGCGCGCGATGGAGGACGTCGCGTCGATGATCGCCGGCATCCAGCTCGGCGTGACCGTGTGCTCGGTCATCCTCGGTGCCGTCGCCGAACCAGCCGTGGCCCACGTGGCAGCGCCCGCGCTCCACGCCGCCCACGTGCCGGATGAGGCCACCCATCCGATCGCGTTCGTGATCGCGCTGGCGCTGGTGGCGTTCGTGCACGTCGTCCTCGGTGAGATGGTGCCGAAGAACGTCACCCTCGCCCTGCCCGAGCGGGCGGTGCTGATCTTGGCGCCGCTCATGTTCGCCCTGGTGCGGGTCCTCCGGCCCCTGATCGTGGTCCTGGACGCCATCGCCCGTGGCACGCTACGGCTGCTGCGGGTCGAGCCCAAGCAGGAGGTCGCCTCTGCGTTCACGCGCGAGGAGGTCGCCGCCATGGTGGAGGAATCCCGCGGCGAGGGCCTGCTGCAGCAGGGGGAGTACGACCGGCTCGCCGGAGCGCTCGGCTTCACCGAGAAGACCGTCGCGGACGTCCTGCTGCCCACACAGCGCCTGACGACAGTGCGACGCGGCGCCTCCGGCGCCGACATCGAGGCGCTGTGCGCCGCCACCGGCTTCAGCCGGTTCCCGGTGGTCGACGACGAGCCGGCTGAGCCGACCGAGCCCGACCGGCGGCGCGAGGTGGGGGCCACGATGCCGGAGCTGCTGGGGTACCTGCACATCAAGGACGTGCTCGAGCCGGACGAGACCAGGCGGCAGCGGCCGGTCGACGACAAGTGGATCCGGCCGTTCGCCACGGTCACCCCGGAGGACGCGTTGCACGATGCGCTCGAGACCCTGCAGCGGCGCGGCTCGCACATGGCAAGGGTCGTCGACCGGGAGGGCACGACCATCGGCCTGGCGACCCTCGAGGACGTCATCGAGGAGCTCGTCGGCGAGATCCGTGACGCCGCGCACGCCGACGAGCTGCCGAGCCTCTGAGGCCCGCATCGGGTCGGTCGGACCCGTAGGGTGTTCGCGTGCACGACAGGCCCACTCGGAACCCCGGAACAGACCGTGTCTGGACGCTTCCCAATGCCTTGAGCGTGCTGCGGCTGATCGGGATCGGCGTCTTCCTCTGGATGGTCCTCGGCCCGCATCAGGACCTCGTCGCCTTCGGCGTACTCGTGGCGTCAGGTGTGACCGACTGGCTCGACGGCTATCTCGCCCGGCGGCTGGACCAGTCCTCCCGGATCGGCGAGCTCCTCGACCCGGTCGCCGACCGGCTCTACATCTTCACGGTCGTGGTCGGTCTGGCACTGCGGCACTTCATCCCGTGGTGGCTGGTGGTGGCGCTGCCGCTGCGCGACGTGCTGATGTGGGGACTGGTGCCGGTGCTTCGGACCCGCGGCTATCACGCCCTGCCGGTGCACTTCCTGGGCAAGGCCGCCACCTTCAACCTGCTCTACGCGTTCCCCCTGCTCCTCCTCGCCGACGGTGACAGCGCGTTCGCGATGGTGTGCCGCGTGCTGGGCTGGTCGTTCGCGATCTGGGGGATCGGCCTCTACTGGTGGGCGGGAATCCTGTACGGCGTGCAGACGCGGCAGCTGCTGCGCTCCACACCGCCGCTCCGGGCGGTGGTCCGATGAGTGCGCACCCCGGCTACAACCGGGCGGTGATGCCGCTGCTCGAGCTGATCACCCGCGAGTCGCTGGACGGGGACTACCAGCACGTCGCGGAGCGCCGGGCGCAGGAGAAGGCCGTCCCGACGAACCGCTCCAGGACGCCGCTGACGGTGGCGGTGGTTCTCCTCTTCGGGCTCCTGGTCGCGGTGGCGGCGGTCCAGACCTCCCGTAACGCCCCGGTCGACACCGAGAGCAAGGATCAGCTGATCTCGCGGATCAACACGAGTCGCGCATCCGTCGCGGACCTGCAGAAGCAGATCGGCGACCTGCGTGCCTCCAACACCCGTGAGGAGGCCAGAGACGGCGATCTCGGCCACCGGCTGAGCCAGACCACCGCGGCCCAGGACACGCTGCTGGCCGAGACCGGCTGGGGTGCGGTGGGCGGCGCCGGCGTCCGGGTCCGGATCGACGACGCACCTAGCGGCAGCAACCTGGGCGAGGTGCGCGACTCCGACCTCTCGGGGCTGATCAACGGACTGTGGCAGGCCGGTGCGACGGCGATCTCGGTGAACGGTCAGCGCGTCACCGCCCTGAGCGCGCCACGCAACTCCGGCACCGTGATCCGGATGAACGGCATCTCGCTCTCCCCGCCGTACACCGTGCTGGCGCTGGGAGACACCGACACGCTCCAGGCGAAGTTCGCGCAGACCACTTCCGGCATCCGTCTGAACAGCGTCATCCGGACGTACGGGATGCCGTTCAGCATGCACAATGAGACGGGTCTGAAGTTGCCGAGCGCATCATCGGCAACACTGGTCCTCCGGCACGCGAGCACCGACCGTGGGCTGATGAGCAAGAAGGAGTCGCCTTGATCGCAGCGCTGGGGCTGGTCGTCGGGATCGTGCTCGGCCTGATCTTCCGGCCGGACGTGCCGGTCGGCCTGGAGCCGTACCTCCCGATCGCCGTCGTGGCGGCGCTCGACGCCGTCTTCGGCGCGCTGCGCGCCTTCCTTGACGGCATCTTCGACGACAAGGTCTTCGTGGTCTCGTTCCTGAGCAACGTGGTCATCGCCGCCGGCATCGTCTGGATGGGTGACAAGCTCGGCGTCGGCGGCCAGCTCTCGACCGGCGTCATCGTCGTCCTCGGTATCCGGATCTTCTCCAACGTGGCCGCCATCCGAAGGCACCTGTTCCATGCCTGAGAACCCTGACCCCGTCGCCGGGGGACAGGAGCCGCAGGTCCCGGTCCCGGAGGGGGAACAGCCCAGCGGCCGTCGGCGGCTGTTCGACGCGCTCCGGCATGCCCGCCGCAGTCAGGTGGTCGTGGCGGTGCTGCTGGCAGCGGTCGGCTTCGGCGCCGTCACCCAGGTCAACAGCAACGACCACGACTCGACCTATGCCGGCTACCGCGAGCAGGACCTGATCGACGTCCTCAGCGGTCTGGCCGGCACGAGCCAGCGCGCCCAGACCGAGCTGACCCACCTGCAGCAGACCCGGGCCAAGCTGTCCTCCGACACCGAGCAGCGCCAGGCCGCGCTCGACCAGGCCCAGAACCAGGTCGACACGCTGCGGATCCTGGCCGGCGAGGTGCCCGTCACCGGGCCGGGCATCAAGGTGACCATCACCGAGGAGACCGGCCAGGTCGACGTCGACTCGTTCCTGGACCTGGTCGAGGAGCTACGCACCAACGGTGCCGAGGCGATCCAGGTCAACGGCAAGGCACGGGTGGTCGCGAGCACACCCTTCGAACAGGGACCGGACGGCCTGTACGTCGACCACACGCTGCTCACCCCGCCGTACACGATCGAGGCGATCGGCGACCCGACGTTGCTCTCGCAGGCCGTCACCTTCGCCCGCGGCCCGGAGAGCGAGTTCCAGGACGACGGCGCCCAGGTGAAGGTCAGCAAGCTGACCACCCTGGACATCACTGCCGTCCACAAGACGCAGTAGGGTCTCTCGCAGCACCACACCACCCACGCAGGCACCACGAACCAGCAGGAGAGCATGCCGTGTCGCTGTATCCGGAGGATCTGAAGTACACCAGCGAGCACGAGTGGGTCCGCATCCCGGGCGAGCATGACGGGTCGGTCCGCATCGGCATCACGCACTTCGCCCAGGACGCCCTCGGCGACATCGTCTACGTCTCCCTGCCGGAGGTCGGCGCCACCGTCTCCGCCGGCGGCACGTGCGGTGAGCTGGAGTCCACCAAGTCGGTCAGCGACGTCTACGCGCCGGTCACCGGCGAGGTCGTCGCGGTCAACTCCGGTCTCGACGCGACGCCTGAGCTGGTGAACGACGACCCCTACGGCGGGGGCTGGCTCTTCGAGGTCGTTCCGGCGTCCCCCGACGAGGTCGGCGGGCTGCTGGACGCGGCCGCTTACGAGGCCACCCTGCAGGCCTGACGGCCGCCCGCGCACCTGATAGGTTCGCAACGTACGTCCCACCCTCACCATAGGGATGAGGGTCAGACGAGGAGGAGCCCGATGATCTGCCCCGCTTGCGGGAACCAGAACCCCGCCGACGCGCGGTTCTGCTCCCAGTGCGGTTCGGCGCTCGCTGCGCCTGCGGCCGCGTCGGACAGCACCGCGACCATCCAGATCGGTGAGCCGCGTACCGATACCTCGGACCGCGTGCTCAGCCCGGTGGATGCCGCCGCCGTCGACGGCCTGCCGCAGGGCAGCGCCCTGCTCGTCGTGCAGCGTGGCCCGGGCTCCGGCAGCCGGTTCCTCCTCGACAAGGAGTCGGTCAACGCCGGCCGTCACCCCGACAGCGACATCTTCCTCGACGACGTCACCGTCTCACGTCGGCATGCCGAGTTCGAGCGCACCGCGGAGGGCTACTCCGTCGCCGACGTCGGCAGCCTCAACGGCACCTACGTCAACCGCGACCGGATCGACAAGGTCGCGCTGAGCGACGGCGACGAGGTCCAGATCGGCAAGTACCGGCTGGTCTACTACGCCGGCCACGCCGAGGGTTGAGGTCCGCTGGCGTGGCTGCAGAACAGCGTGCCGTCGAGGGGACAGGCGACCGGGCGGAGCTGCTCAACATCGGCCAGGTCCTCGACCTGCTCCGGGCTGACTTCCCCGGGCTGATCAGCATCCCCAAGATCCGGTTGCTCGAGCAGGACGGCCTGATCTCCCCGCACCGCACCCCGAGTGGCTACCGCAAGTTCTCCCACCGCGACGTCGAGCGGATCCGCTACGTCCTACGGATGCAGCGCGACCACTACCTGCCCAAGAAGGTCATCGCCGAGCACCTCGACGCGATGGACCGTGGCCTGGAGCCGCCGGAGCCTGCGCCGGTCGTCCCGACCGTGCCGACCGTGTCGCTCTCCTCGGACGGTACGCCGAGCGCGGAGTCGTTCCGCCGTACCGACAACCTGCGACTCTCGCGCAAGGAGCTGATCAAGATCGCCGAGGTGAGCGATGAGCTGCTGCGCGAGCTCGAGGACGCCCGCCTGATCGCCCCGGTGCGTGGGCACTACGACACCGACGCGCTGGTGATCGCACAGACCGCCAAGGAGCTCGCCGAGTTCGGCATCGAGCCGCGTCACCTGCGCGGTATGAAGGCTGCCGCCGACCGCGAGGTCGGGCTCGTCCAGCAGATCGTGGCGCCCCAGCTGCGGACCAACGACCCGGCCGCACGTGCCCGGGCCGAGGAGACCGCTGCCGAGGTCGCCGCCCTGTCGGTGCGGCTGCACGCGACCCTCGTCAAGACCGGGCTCAAGCGCCCCTGACCGACCGCTGGTCCTAGGAGATCAGCGGAGTAGGGTGGAAGACGTGCGTGAGGTAGACGTCCTGGGTGTCCGTGTGGAGATGCCCTCCAACCAGCCTCTGGTGCTTCTGCGCGAGGTGACCGGAGAGCGCTACCTGCCGATCTGGATCGGCGCGGTGGAGGCGACGGCGATCGCCTTCGCCCAGCAGGGAGTGGTGCCACCCCGGCCGCTCACGCACGACCTGCTGAAGGACGTGCTCGATGCCACCGGCAACGAGCTCACCGAGGTGCAGATCGTCGACGTGAAGGACGGCGTCTTCTTCGCGAACCTCGTGCTCGCCTCCGGTGTCGAGATCTCTGCTCGGCCATCTGACTCGATCGCGATCGCCTTGCGCACCGGCGCCCGGGTGGTCTGCGCCGAGGACGTGCTGGCCGAGGCCGGCGTCGCCGTACCGGCGGAGCAGGAGGACGAGGTCGAGCGGTTCCGCGAGTTCCTCGACCAGGTCACGCCGGAGGACTTCGAGTCGCTCTGAGCGCGTTCGGGAGCGAGGTCGCGAGGAACCCTGAACCTCAAGTTGAGGTTGAGGGTTGCGACACGCCGCTAGCGTCTTTGACCCACGGTCGCAGCGGTCCTACCTTGAACTGTCTCTGGTGTAACTCCACCGTTGTGGTCCACAGATCGCGACGGCTTCCCCGAATGGAGTTACGCTCACTGGAGTAGACCACGGAGGATCGCGTGAACGAGCACGAGCAGGAGCCAGGCCCACGGGCCGAGGCGGCCCTCGCGGCGGAGCAGGCCGAGGAGCAAGGACTGCTCTTCAGCGATGACGTCTCGCCGCTCCCGAGCGACCTGGGCTACCGCGGGCCGACCGCATGCAACGCCGCCGGCATCACCTACCGTCAGCTCGACTACTGGGCGCGAACCGGCCTGATCGAGCCGAGTGTCCGAGGCGCCAGCGGCTCCGGCTCGCAGCGTCTCTACTCCTTCCGCGACATCCTGATCCTCAAGATCATCAAGCGGCTCCTGGATGCGGGCATCTCGTTGCAGCAGATCCGCAGTGCGGTCCAGCACCTCCGCGAGCGCGGCACCGAGGACCTCACTCGCGTGACGCTGATGAGCGATGGCGCCTCCGTCTACGAGTGCACCAGCAACGACGAGGTCATCGACCTGCTCCAGGGCGGACAGGGCGTCTTCGGCATCGCGATCGGCGGTGTCTGGCGCGAGATCGAGGGCAGCCTCTCCGAGCTGCCGAGCGAGCGCGCCGGCGCCGAGGGGACCGAGCCGGTCGCTGGTGACGAGCTCGCTGCTCGCCGCGCCGCCAGGAGTGCCGGGTAACGCAGCCCACAGACATCACCGTCCGGCCCCGGACCGTCGAATGACGGTCCGGGGCCGGACTGCGTTTAGAATCGACGCGCCGACATCCCGCGTGGGAGAGCTCGACCGCGAGCGCCGAAGGGGCAATTCCTCCCCGGAACCTCTCAGGCACCAGGACCACGGGGGCTGGCGACTCTGAAGTGTCACCCGTGGTGCCCACCCGGCCGCGGCGTGTTGTGACAGAGGGGGAGGACGACCTGACCGTGCGTCCCCGAGGAGCCCTCGTGTCCGACCGCCCCACCCTTGCTGAGCTCGACGCTGCCACGCCCTTCGTCGCCCGACACATCGGCGTCTCCGACGACGACGCGCGGTCGATGCTCGACCGACTCGGCTTCGCATCGCTTGACGCGCTGATGGACGCGGCGGTGCCCGGCGGCATCCGCAGCGCCGCCTCGCTCGACCTGCCGACCGCGCTGAGCGAGCCGCAGGTGGCGGCCCTCGCCCGTGAGATCGCCGCGAGCAACCGCCCGGGCGAGGCGATGATCGGCCTCGGCTACCACGGCACCATCACGCCGGCAGTGATCAGGCGCAACGTGCTCGAGGACCCCAGCTGGTACACGGCCTACACGCCGTACCAGCCCGAGATCTCCCAGGGCCGGCTCGAGGCGCTGATCAACTTCCAGACCATGGTCGGCGACCTGACAGGTCTGCCCACCGCCAACTCCTCGCTGCTCGACGAAGGTACGGCCGCGGCCGAGGCGATGACGCTGGTCCGCCGTGCACGCCGAGGCTCCGCCGGGGCCTTCGTGGTCGACGCCGACGCGCTGCCGCAGACCATCGACGTGGTGCGCACGCGCGCCGAGGCGATGGGGATCGCGGTGATCGTGACAGATCTGTCGCAGGGTCTGCCCGACGGCGACATCTCCGGCGTGCTGATCCAGTACCCCGGCGCCTCCGGCGCGGTGCTCGACCCGCGGCCTGTCATCGAGGCCACCCATGAGCGCGGCGCGCTCGCAGTCGTGGCCGCCGACCTGCTCGCGCTGACCCTGCTCGAGGCGCCCGGCACCTTCGGCGCCGATGTGGTGGTCGGGTCCTCGCAGCGCTTCGGCGTACCGCTGTTCTATGGCGGCCCGCATGCCGGCTACATGGCCGTGTCCAAGGGCCTCGAGCGGCACATGCCCGGTCGCCTCGTCGGCGTCTCCGTCGATGCCGAGGGACGGCCCGCCTACCGGTTGGCGCTGCAGACGCGCGAGCAGCACATCCGTCGCGACAAGGCCACGTCCAACATCTGTACGGCGCAGGTCCTCCTCGCAGTGACCGCTTCGATGTACGCCGTCTACCACGGCCCGCAGGGCCTGGCTCAGATCGCCACCCGGACCCACCGCTACGCCGCAGTGATCGCTGCCGGTCTGCGTGCCGCCGGCTTCGAGCTCGTCAACGACTCGTTCTTCGACACCCTGACGGTCAAGGTACCCGGCGACGCGGCTGCGGTCGTCGCCAAGGCGCGGCAGCTCGGCCTCCATCTGCGGCACATCGATGCCGACACGGTCGGCCTGTCGACCTCGGAGACCACCACCCGCTCGACCGTCAGCTCGGTGCTGGCCGCGTTCGGGGTGAGCGCGTCGATCGATGAGCTCGACCAGGCCGCTGCCGACGCTCTGCCGGAGGGTCTGCTGCGGACCTCGGCGTACCTCACGCACGAGGTGTTCTCCACGCACCGCAGCGAGACCCAGATGCTGCGCTACCTGGCCAAGCTGGCGAACCGTGACTACGCGCTCGACCGCGGCATGATCCCGCTCGGCTCGTGCACCATGAAGCTCAACGCGACCACCGAGATGGAGCCGATCTCGCTGCCCGGCTTCGCCGAGCTGCACCCGTTCGTGCCGGCCGAGGACGCCGCCGGTTACCGGCGACTCGTCGAGGAGCTCGAGGGCTGGCTCGAGGAGGTCACCGGCTACGACAAGGTGTCGATCCAGCCCAACGCCGGCTCGCAGGGCGAGCTGGCCGGCCTGCTCGCGATCCGCGGCTACCACCGCGCCCGCGGCGAGGCCCAGCGCGACGTCTGCCTGCTGCCCGGCTCCGCACACGGCACCAACGCCGCCTCCGCGGTGATGGCCGGCATGCGGGTGGTCGTGGTGAAGTCGGCCGAGGACGGCACCGTCGACCTCGACGACCTGCGAGCCCAGTGCGAGGCCCATTCCCAGGACCTCGCCGCGATCATGGTCACCTATCCCTCGACGCACGGCGTCTACGAGGAGGGCATCACCGAGCTGTGCGAGATCGTGCACAGCCACGGCGGCCAGGTGTACATCGATGGTGCGAACCTCAACGCGCTGCTCGGCTACGCGAAGCCCGGTGAGTTCGGCGGCGACGTCTCGCACCTCAACCTGCACAAGACGTTCTGCATCCCGCACGGCGGCGGCGGCCCCGGTGTCGGGCCGGTCGGGGTCCGCGCCCACCTGGCGCCGTACTTGCCCTCGCACGGGCTGCACCCCGACGAGGCGAAGCGTGAGGGGATCGGGCCGATCTCGGCGGCGCCGTACGGCTCTGCGGGCATCCTGCCGATCTCGTGGGCGTACATCCGTCTCATGGGTGCGGCCGGCCTGACCAAGGCGACGGCGTCGGCGGTGCTCGCGGCCAACTACGTCGCGGCGCGCCTCGGGGATCACTACCCGGTGCTCTACCGCGGCGACTCCGGCCTGGTCGCTCACGAGTGCATCCTCGACCTGCGGGAGATCACCAAGACGACCGGGGTTTCGGTCGACGACGTCGCCAAGCGGCTGATCGACTACGGCTTCCACGCCCCGACCATGTCGTTCCCGGTCGCCGGGACACTGATGGTCGAGCCGACCGAGTCCGAGGACCTGGCCGAGCTGGACCGGTTCATCGAGGCGATGATCGCGATCCGCGGCGAGATCGAGCGGGTGGCGGCAGGGGAGTGGACGGCCGAGACCAGCGTCCTGCGGGGCGCCCCTCACACCTCGCGGGCGCTGGTCGGCGACTGGGACCGCTCATACACGCGCGAGGAGGCGGTCTTCCCGCGCGGCATCGACCCTGACAAGTACTGGCCGCCGGTGGCCCGGATCGACAACGCGTACGGCGACCGCAACCTGGTGTGCGCCTGCCCTCCTTTGGAAGCGTTCGCGGAGTAACACGTCGAGAGGTCAGTTTCGGCGGGTCGAGTGGACACCCACGTGTCCGCTCACCGGGCCGAAACTGACCTCTCAACCGCTGTGCTGGTCAGTGGACGCTCAGGGCGGAGCCGGTGCGTGACTTGGTGACGCGGAGCTGGGTGGGGATCCGGTCACGCAGCTCGCCGACGTGGCTGACGACACCGACCACCCGGCCGCCGTCGCGCAGACCGTCGAGAACGGCCATCACGTCATCGAGGGTCTCCGCGTCGAGCGAGCCGAAGCCCTCGTCGACGAAGAGGGTGTCGAGCATCGCCCCGCCCGCCTCCTGGGTGATCACGTCGGCCAGTCCCAGGGCCAGCGCGAGCGAGACCACGAACGTCTCGCCGCCGGAGAGCGTCGCCGGGTCACGGGTCTCACCGGACCAGTCGTCGCGGACCAGCAGCGCCAGGCCGCCGCGACGGTCGCGTGCTCCGCGGTCCGCGGTGTGCTCGAGCTGGTAGCGCTGGTCGCTCATCGAGGAGAGCCGTTCGTTGGCAGCTGCGACCACCTGGGTGAGCCGGTAGGCGACGACATAGGCGGACAGCGACATCTGGAGCCGGTTGTCGGCGCTCTTGCCCTCGGTGAAGGAGGCGAGCCGGGTGGCGACCTCGAGCTCGGTGCGGAGCGGTGCCCACGCCTTCAGCGCGTCGTCCAGCTCGTCTCGCAACTCCGCCAACCGGGCGAGCGTGGTGGCGCCCGAGGCGACCGCCGCCTGGGCGGCGCTCATCGTGCGCAACGTCTGCTGGTGAGCGGTGGCGAGGGTCGCCACGTCCGGCATCGGACGCTGGCCGAGCTCGTCGGCGTCCGGCTCGGAGAGGATGGCGGTCACGATGGCCATCCGGCGCTCGTGGCGCTTGAGGCGGGCTGTCAGCTCGTCGACCTGGTGCGGCGGAAGCTCGGCCGCCACGACGGCTGCGGTGTCAGCGAAGCCTGCATCCGTGACCGCCTGGGTCAACGACTGCTCGGCCTCGCGGTGCGCGTTCGCGGCACGGTCGAGCGCCTCGAGCGCCGCGACCGTCGCGGCGCCGTCGCGGGCGGCCTGTTCGCAGTGGACGAGGAGCGCCGCCGCCGAGTCGCTCTCAGTCTCGGCGAGGGCGCTGCTCAGCGTCTCACTCAGCGTCGCCTGCTCCTGCTCGAGCGCGTGGAGGGTGGTCTTCGTGGCGGCTGCCTCGCTGCTCGCCTCGGTCAGCCGGCGGGTGTCGCTCTCCGCAACCTTGGTCGCCTCCGCCAGCTCATACTCGCGGGCGGGGAGGCCGGCGGCCAGCTGCCTGGCCTCGGCGAGGTCCGCGGCCACGGTGTCGCGGTCGGCCTCGACGCCAGCACGCTCGCGGGTCAGAGCAAGACGGGTCTCGAGGTCGCGCACCTCGAGCCCGCGCAGATGCTCGATGGCACTCGCGTCGTCCGCTGCCTTCTGGGCGGCCTTCTCAGCCTCGGCGTCGGGCGCATCGTCGGCCGGCGAGGCCTTCTGGGGGTGGTCGGCCGAGCCGCAGACCGGGCAGCAGGCACCGACGGCGAGGCCGCCAGCCAACTCGGCAGCCATGCTGTCGAGCCGGGCGGCGCGGACGTCCAGAGCCCGCTCCCGCAGGGTCAGCGCGGAGGCCCGTGCGGCAGCATGGGACTCCTTGGCGTCCGTGAGTGCCTGCGTCAGCCGATCGACCTCGGCGTATGCGTGGGCGCGCACGGTCAGAGCCTCGACCGCCGTGCCTGCCGCACGTGCGGCTTCGAGTGACGTGCGGAGCGACGCGATCCGGGCTGGGGCCGTGTCGACCCGGGCGGCAAGGGTCGTGATCTCGGTGGTGAGGCGGTCGTGGGCGGCGGCGACGCGCCTCAGCTCGGCGCTGACGGCCGCATGCCGCTCCTCCTGGGGGAGCAGCGCGCGGGCGGCGTCGACCCGTCGCTGAAGCTCACGCTGCCTCTCCTGCGCCTCGGCGAGGGCGACACCCGCGGGGGCCGCTGCGGCACAGGCGTCGTGCTGCGCCCGGGCACGGTCGGCGAGCCTGCGGACCGGTGTCACCGACGCGGCGCGGCGGGCGGCCTCGACTCGGTCGCCGATCGTGGCGATCTCGGCGCTCTCGCTGAGCAGCGCGATGTGCTCCTGAGCCGCCTCGTCGTGCCGCCGCCGACGATCGACGAAGGCGCGAGCGTCCTCCAGCTCCTGACGGGCCGCCGCCTCGGCCGCCACCGCATCCCCGGCAGCAGCGCAGGTGGTGAGGTGATCCTCGTGCAGGCGCTTCTCGATCTCGTCGACCCAGCCGACCACGTCACCGTCGCCGGTCGGCAGGGCGAGGTCGCCCAGATCCCAGCCGTCGGGAATCGGCGACTCGGTCGCCTCGCTGATCCGGCTGACGGCGTCAGCGACGCGCTGGTTGAGCCCCTCGTTGCGACGGCGCAGACCGAGTCGGTGCTCGCGCAGCCAGCGCTCCACGTCGGTGAACCGCTCGGTGCGGAAGAGCCGTTGCAGCAGCTCCTTGCGTTCCTCCGAACGCGCCCGCAGGAACGACTGGAACCGGCCCTGCGGCAGGAGCGCGACCTGGGTGAACTGCGGCAGTGTCATGCCGAGGAGGTCGGTGATCAGGTGCCCGGCCTCGTCGAGGCGGGTGGTGTGGGTGGTCCACTCGCCGTTGCGGTGCTCCTGCACCACGACCGAGGCCTGCTCGGTGGTGGAGCCGGTGCCACGCTTCTTCGGGCGCTCCCACGCGGGTGTCCGCCCGATGCGGAAGCGACGCCCAGCGAGGGTCGCCTCGAGGACGACCCGAGGGCCGACTCCGGGTGCGGCCTGGTCGCAGCGCAGGCGCTTGGCCGCAGCTCGGTCACCGGGAACGTCGCCGTACAGAGCGAAGCAGATGGCGTCGAGGACACTCGTCTTGCCCGCTCCGGTCGGACCGGAGAGCAGGAAGAGACCGGCTGAGGAAAGCCTGTCGAGGTCGACGCTGACGGTGTCGGAGAAGGGGCCGAACGCGGTGATCTCCAGGTGGTGCAGCCGCATCAGAAGAGCACCTCCGACCATTCCTGATCGGCGTCGCCGGCGGTGACCAGGACGTCGACCTCGGGATCGTCACAGCAGGCGTCGACCGCCCGGCCGAGGAGTGTCAGCTCCTCGGTGGTGGCCGGAGCACCGCGCAGCTCCGCGACGAAGTCGGCCACCAGGTCGCGATCGCGGCGCGCCGGCCCGTGTCCCTGGGGCAGCGCGCCCATCACGGGCGCCGTCGACTCGAACCCCAGCAGCAGCGTGTGTGGGAAACGCCGGCGCAGCCGCTCCATCGCCTGTGTCGGCCGGACGGCGTCGGTCAGCGTGACCTGCACCCACGAGTCCTCGTGGGTGCTCAGTGCGGGGTCGCTGAGTAGTGTCTCGAGCTCGCCGCGCAGCAGCGCGAGGGCCCGCGGGACCGGCGCCTCGATGAACTCGGCGTGCGTGACACCGGCCGGGCCGAGCTCGACCAGCCAGGAGCCCTTGTGGTGGTTGGCCTCGGAGAAGGAGTACGCCAGCGGGGAGCCGCTGTAGCGGATGGTCTCGGTGAGCGTATGGCGACCGTGGAGATGGCCGAGGGCGGCATAGGAGACATCGTCGAACACCGAGGTCGGCACGAGCTGGACACCTCCGACCGAGATGTCGCGCTCGGAGTCGGACCGCTCGACGCTCTGCTCCGAGCCGTTCGCGACGAAGGCGTGGGCCAGCACGATCGAGCGCGCTCCGCCACGCCCGGCGAGGTCGGAACGGATGCGCCGCATCGCCTCGCCCATCGCCCCCGCGTGGGACCGCGTCTCGAGCTCCCAGGGCTCGCGGACGGTGTCGGGGTCGAGGTAGGGGATCCCATACACGGCGACCGGGCCGTGATCGTCGTCGAGCATGATCGGGGTTGCGACCCGGCCTGCGTCGGTGCGGATGAACACGCCTGCGGCGTCGATGAGCTCCGAGCCGAAGCCGAGCCGGTGGGCCGAGTCGTGGTTGCCGCTGGTCAGCACGACCTTCGCGGGTGAGGCAGCGAGCCGGGTGAGCGTCTCGGAGGCCAGGCGGACCGCATCGACCTGCGGCAGCGCACGGTCATAGATGTCGCCGGCGACGACCACCAGATCGACCCGCTCACGCTCCACCACCTCGAGCAGGTGGTCGACGAAGACGCCCTGGTGGGTGAGCATGCCCTCCCGGTGGAAGGACCTCCCCAGGTGCCAGTCGGAGGTGTGCAGGATCCGCATG
>Ga0164242_10002135_pt1 | contig 22999 bp, 19 predicted proteins | sample OricomgcompostMG_FD_108783 | JGI IMG/M metagenome (GOLD analysis project Ga0164242, IMG submission 108783) | Miracle-Growth compost microbial communities from Emeryville, California, USA - Original compost - Miracle growth compost (MG) ... | reverse complement strand
CTATTAGATGTTTACGGAACGTTGAACCCATCAATTTACGAACCGCCGTATACGAGACCCGTACGTACGGTGGTGTGAGAGGCGCACTCCGTCAGTTTATCTGGCGGAGCCGTCTACTCGATTGGCAGCTGGTGTTCTTTATCCACCGTCTTAGTAAAACATTGTCAGTCTTTAGTTTAAGCGTCATAATCTGTTAGCTTTATTGTCTGTCTGTGTCGGTTTGAGCGTATGCATATTTTTTATTTTCAGAAGGTGAGGAGATATTTTTAATTCAATTTTGTCTGCGTGGGTAAAGGGCAAGCTCTTTTGCAAACTTTGGTCTGCGTGTCGGTTTGTGCGGTTTGCAAATGTGCTTGACCTTGTGTGTCGGCTAATATTGTTTGTACGCATTTTTATGTGCTTCTTTGATTTCATCTACTAATTGTTTTGGTTCAATAACTTTCATGTTGTCACCAAATGAAAGTAGTTCCATAACAAGGTCATGTGTTAGGCAAAGTTTAAGTTTAATCTTCATTTCTACGTCATTGTCCACTAAAACTTGTTGAGTGTCATGCAATGGAAGAGTCTTGATATACTTACCTTGAAATGGGTCAAATGATAGAATGATGTCTTGCGGTTCTTCGTCATTTGGGCTTATAATACCAAAGCAGTAGCGATAACTTTGTTCAATGCTATAATTATCGGGATATTGATAAGGTTGGCTTGTAATTTCAAGGTTTGTCAAACGGTCTAGTGCAAAACTCTTTATGTTATTGTCTTTGCTGTCTTTTGCCATAACATACCAACGGTTTTTAAACTCCTTCAAAGCATAAGGCTCTACCAAACGTTGGCTTAATTCTTCTTCCCAAAATTTCTGATAAGTGAATTTGATTTGAAGTCTGTTTTTGATAGCATGGAGCAAACCATATAAATTGTCTGTTCCTTGTGGTCTACGTTTTTCCAAATGAATAAACGGTGTTAAGTCTTGTGCAAGGTTTAAAGAATTAAACATATCAAACGCCTCCATCATTCTTTGGAAATTCATGTTTTCATTTTCGTTCTGGCTGATGAAATACCCTTTTTGTGATTTTGAATACTCAATATCAATTCCAAAAACGTTTCTGATTTCCTTTATGTCACGTTGAAGTGTTCGTTTTGAAAAACCTATTTGCAAATTATCGTCTTGCATTTGCAGATAGTCAAACTGATTTTCAATATAGGCTTGCAATTCCTCATAAGTTGAATAAGGCTTTACTTTCAACTTTTTGAGAATAAGCAGGTATCTTGATATGTAGCCTCGTTTTGACATCTAATTGAAAATGTAATCAAGTATTTTTTGAGTTTCTTTTTCTTTGCGGTCTAAACATTTCTCCAAATTCCAATTCATGTATTGAACAGGCTGATTTTTTACAATAGAAAAATTACTTTCAGGATACCTTACAATTTTTAATTCATAGGGATTGTTACTAATTGAACGATTTATTTCTTGTTCCAAAATCATTAAATTTCCGATTGAGTTAATGTTCTCTTGCCATTCACTCCAAATATCTTCTCGTTTATCTCCATTGCTATCGTGATAAGACTGAATATGTTCTATGTCGATTGCAGTTTCAAAAATGGATTTTCTAATTTTTTCTATTTGGCTTTCATCAGAGGTTTTATAGTCTTCTTCGAGCATGGCGGATAGCCTACAAATTATATTCTTGATTTTGGCATTGTAAGTAATGTCACCCTTCAAGGCATGTTCAAAATCGCCCCATCCCTTATGATTTTCTAGTTTGCCAATTTTGTTGTTCAATAATGACATTACTTCTTCAAATGAACCGTCAATTATTTTCTTAATAAGTGAATATGTAAAACTGTGAACTTCGTTTATGGCTTTTAAAAATCTTATGCTGTATATGATGTAAAGTTTACTTAGCTGCCTTGTAAATAGTAACATCTTATTCCAATAGTCGTCTTCGTCTTTAAATTTGTATAAGAATACAAATGTTAAGGTCCAATATCTGCTATACCTTGACCACCAAATGAAATTCATAGCACAAGCATCTTCGCAAGTTTTATAACTGTTGTTTTCCCATTCATAACGAACTTGAATTATCCTTTCAATGTCTTCAATTGATAAATCGATGTTTTTGACATTGTTTTTGAAATGCTCCCATTGATTTATTTTGAAAATTGTGTCAAATAATCGTTCAAAGAACGTATCAGTTCCATAGCTGTAAAGTGTAACTGGTAGATTGTATTTTGCAATAAGTATGTTTTGATAAATTCCCAAAATTCCTCGTATATCAGTAGCATTGTATTTTAGATTAGAGTTGTATTCATCAATCAAATGATAAAGCCTACTAATTTCATCAAATGCTGTTTCGTCCTTTCCTTTCTTATCTCTTAGGTATTCATACATTCTAATTTTAAAAATATCGCCACCGTTCAAGTCTAAGCCCGTTGTGTTTATGGCATTGAAAATTTGTAATGTTTTGGAAAGTCCAGCTCGTGTTTCAATTACAACAAAATAGACATTACTCAGCAAGTGTCTGACAAATTTATCTACATCAAAAGGGAGAGGCTTCCCTTCTTCATCTTTGGTTTGTTCTTCAATAAGTTCATTTATTAAGTATGCGTTCTTTAAATAAGGGTTTAAAGTTTCATCATTAAAAATCAAATCACTCGTGATGACTTCCTGAAGGTATAACTGTTGCTTTCCGTTATTTACCCTTGTGCTTAACCAATCAAGCGATATTTTGTTAAGTTCTTCGCAACTCGGAAACTTAATTTTAAGAACCTTAATAAAAATTAAAAAAGTTGTGAGCCTTTGTTGACCATCAATTATATCCTGTTCATTATTAATATTTTTCGTTGATAGTTGCATTGTCCCAATAAACATTGGTTCTTCATTAGAAATACCATCATTACCCCAAAAAGATGTAAAGATGTCAGAAATGAACTTACGCAGTTGTTCGTCTGTCCAAGAATAGGGTCGCTGATAAATAGGGATGACAAATTTGGTTCCATTGTCTAAAATGGTTGCCTTACCTTCTTGGTCGTTATACTTAAGAGTGCAGGTTTTTGCGCTTATTGAAAATTGCTGATTGTTTATTAATTTTTTCACTTTAATTCTAATTTCTTTTAAATCCAATTTGAGTTGTTGAAAACTGATTAGTTAACGTTTCTTCTTTGCAAAATTCAAAAAGCGTTTTTACATCAACTTTTTTGCCGTGTATAATCTCGTAGATTTCGTTTTTACGAACGATGTTATCAATTTGTCCGCCCGAAAAATCAAACTGAGAAGCCAATAATTCACAATCATCATTAGATAAATGTGGTAGTTTGGATTTCCAAATTTGTGATTTGGCTGAAATACTTGGTTTTTTAAATTCAACTTTGAATAAGAAGCGCCTTTCAAATGCGTTGTCCATATTGTTTGCCAAGTTGGTTGTTGCAATTAAAATGCCTTCAAAGTTTTCGATTTCTTCCAATAGAATATTTTGAATTCTGTTTTCTGTGTCGCTGACATTTGAAGAATTTGCCTCCTTACGTTTGGCAATTATCGCGTCAGCTTCATTGAAAAACAAAATTGGTGTAGCTTCTAGTTTTTTTGCATATGATTTATAGTCCTTGAAAACTTGTTTAATGATTTTTTCACTTTCACCAAACCACATTGAACGTGATGCACTAATATCAACTTTCATTATTTCTCGATTTGTAGCTTTAGCAATTTGCAAAACGCTTTCCGTTTTTCCTGTACCCGGTGCACCGTGCAACAATACTGTTACGCCTTTGGGCAATGATTTTTCTGCTAATCGTTCTTGTGTATTTTTAAAATTTTCTTCAACCAAGAGAGTTTTCAATAAATCCAATTGATGTGCTTCTTCATCACTATAAATTAGTTTACGAAATGGCACACTGTCAGGCAGAATTACATTTTCTTTCTTCTTTTTGTCTAAATCCTTATTGAATAATTTAATGTCGCAGTCTGATAGTAGGTCTAATGCTTTTTCTGTGAGTTTCATTTTAGCATCATCAAAAAAAGCTGCATCTTCTATTTCTAACCAATCTTCTTTAATCAGATTATTTTCTTTGGTTAAAAACCTTTGAATTTGGGTAAATCGCTCGTTTGGTCTGTCGTAAATACCTTTGAAAGTTCGTTCAACCCAAGGGTCTTTGTCGCCTTCAAGAAATTTCCAAACAACATATAAAAACAAATATTTTTCTTCAATAGATGTTCCTAAAAACCGTGTTCTCTCAATAAGTTCAAAATGTATGTTTTCATCTATAATGCTTTGAGTCTGCTCAAACAATTCTCTTGTTGTAATTTCATCATTATCTCTTTGCTCACCTAATTCGTACAGTTTTTCAAGTAAAGTGAATATGTCTTCATATTTCACAACATCAATCAAAACATCAGGAATAGGCTCGCTTTTAAGTATTTTTTCAGAAACTAATTCGTTAATACAAAATTCTTCGTCCGCACCTTTGAGGTTTATATGTCTATGTCTATTACTTTTGTTGTTTTTACGTAGCAAACGTTTTTCATATAATTCAACAAAGTCATCGCTGTATTCAAGAAGTTTCATTGGATTACATTCAAAATGTGAATTCAAATCATCTAAATCAACTTTTCTTCCTTTGTAGTTCAAAGTGAAAATAACAGCAATTAAAAGTGCTTGTGTCTTTGTAATGTGAAAGTAGTCAGCAAGAAATGAAAGTTCGTTGTCTGTAAGTTCAAATAATGAATCGTCTAACTTAGATTTCTCTGCCAAGTTATAAACCAAGCCAATGCTGTTAAGTATTTCTTGTTTAAGTGTTGCGTTAAACATACCGATGTCTTTTTTAATTTCTGCTACAAAACTATCTCGGTGAAACGCCAAACCGTGTCGCTCTAAAAATTTCTTTCTGTGGGTGGGAATATTTGGCTCTTTTGGTTTTGCGAAGGGTCGGCTTGTGTGTCGGGCAAAACCAAATGTGCCAAATGTGTGGCTGGCTATAATTGAATTAGAAAAAATGTGCGGTTGGGAAAATAAAAAATAATGAGGTGTTAGCAATGAGTGTCGGCTTACTCGCTGTCTGTTTGTAATGTCGTTTCTATGTCTTTGGTCACCCGTCAAAATGGTTTAATTTTTCTTGTTTATGTCAGTCGTTTTGATGTTGACTGGTCGTCTTTTACACTTGCTGCCAACTTATATATTGGCGAATATACTGTTTTTTTTATTAAATTTTTAAATTTATTTTAATATATTGATATACAAATATCTAAATATCTAAATTATATGCGTATTATAAATATCAAAAAATAAGCATATATTCGTAAAAACTTTTTTAAATGAATTTTTCTTTTTTAAATTGCTCATTTTCCGAACATCGAAATCAAAAAGTGATTATGTGTCGTTTTGTGTATAATCCATCCTATTTAGAAGTTTTTAGGAAAGAGTTTCCCTCTGCAAAATGGTCGCAAAGTCAAAAATGCTGGTATGTAGCAGATACAAGTTTATACCGCAAACGACTAAACTTAGAACAAAAAGAAATTGGCTACCAATACGAAACAAAAATTCAAGGCACAAATCTTCAAGCGTTTATACGTTTTAGAAATGCGCTAGAACAACGTGCATATTCTCCACTGACCATAAAAACTTATTTGGGCGAGTTTGCACAATTGCTATTAGAATTAAAAAGCAAAGATGTAAATCAATTGACTACAGATCGCCTAAATGCCTATTTTTTGTATTGTATAAAAAAACTAAAACTTTCAGAAAATCAAGTTCATAGTAGAATTAATGCTGTTAAAAGCTATTTCAAACTAGTACTCCATAAATCTGAAATAATAGATGTTGTTCCAAGACCGCGAAGAGGAGAAAGTCTTCCAAAAGTACTTAGTAAAGAAGAAATTAAAAGATTATTTGATGTTACCACAAATATAAAACATCAACTAATACTGAAGTTAACCTATGGTATGGGTTTAAGAGTGAGTGAAGTTGTCCAACTGAAAATTACAGATATAGACAGTGATCGTATGCAGGTGCGTATTGAACAAGCAAAAGGCAAAAAAGACCGCTTTGTGAATTTACCTCAATCTATTCTTACCGAACTTCGACTGTATTACGCAGCATATAAACCTAAGAAATACTTGTTTGAAGGTCAATTTGAAGATAAATATTCGAGTAGAAGTGTTCAAGCAGTTTTTAAACGCGCTATGGAAAAAGCAAAAATCAATAAAGTGATTGGAATTCATGGTTTGCGCCATAGCTATGCTACGCATCTTTTAGAAGCAGGTATAGATATGGTTTTTATCCAAAAATTGTTAGGACATAAAAATATCAAAACAACAGAGGTTTACGTAAAAATAGGTAGACAAACTTTGGGTAAAGTTAAAAGTCCACTCGATAATTTATAATTCAACCAAAAAAAAAGGATAAACCGAAGTCTATCCTTGTTCAAGGGTAATGTTAACTAAAAATAGTTATTGAATAATATTCATCTCATCGATTAAGTTCTGCGCACCAGCATATTTGTCGATGATAAACAATACGTAGCGAATATCAACAGAAATGGTGCGTTGTAAGTTGGGCTCGAAGAAAATATCGCCGCTCATTGCTTCCCAATTTCCGTCAAATGCAATTCCGATAAGCTGTCCGTCGCCATTTATAACGGGACTTCCAGAATTTCCTCCCGTAATATCGTTGTTCGTTAAGAAATTAACGTGCATTTTTCCGTCTTTATCGGCATATCTTCCGTAATCTTTTCCTTCCCAAAGGTCTTTTAGTTTTACAGGAACATTAAATTCGTAATTCCCTGGGTCTTCTTTTTCCATAACGCCTTCTAAGGTTGTTTTGAAATCATATTTCACAGCGTCTCTAGGTTCGTAAGGAAGTACATTTCCGTAAGTTAAACGCATAGTAGAATTAGCATTTGGGTAAAATTGTTTTTCGGGCATCATTTCACGCAATCCTTTTACAAATAATCTGTTTGCTTTTGCAAGTTTGGCGTCTGCCTCTGCAAAATCTGGATTTTGACGCGTCGTTCTTATGGAAGCCAATAAATCTTTGATAAGCATGTAAAGTGGGTCTTTATTCAATACTTTTAAATCCGGTGTTTCCAAAAATGCATTTAGCTTATCGGGATTAAAAAACATTGATTTTTTGCGAATTGTTGCCACATATTTAGAGAAATCTCCTTTTGATTTGTCTCCAATTGAAAGCATGTAAGGTGATTGTTGATCGCGTGGAATTTCTTTGTAATAACGGTTGTACATTTCAGTAATGATTTCCGCTTCTATGTTAGCATTGTATCCGTCAAAATATTCTTTGCTCACTTCTTTCAGGTTGCTAATGTTTGCATTCTTCATTTCTTCATTGTTATTCACCAATGCATTTCCCAAACCAATAAAACGATAAGCAAGAAGATTCACATCTACAGAGAAAATAGCTTCGTTGATAAAAACGTCAAATAAGATGTATTTATCGGATGTTTTGTATGAAGATTCTATATCGTTCATCACTTGCGCATATTCTGGATGCGTAGTAGCATAATCATTGAATTCTTTCTCCAAGGCTTCTTTTTTGGTAACTACGTGGTTATTTTTCAATTGCGTACTTTGTCCAATGAAATATTTCCAATAATTAGCAACTTGCGCATATTTAGAGGCATATTTCAAATGAGTCGTTTCATTTTGATCCATGTATTTCTTCATGATGCCAAGTTTGATTGCTCTCAATTCAATTCGCTTAGGTTGGTCTATATTCATTGCTTGCGTTACACCAAAAGAAGATAAATAACGATCTGTAGAACCTGGAAAGCCCATAATCATAGCGTAATCATTCTCTTGAATACCTTTTATAGAAATAGGCAAGGAATGTTTAGGCGTGTATGGTTTGTTGTCTGCACTGTACTCAGAAGGCGTGTTGTCTTTTCCTGCATAAATTCGGAACATAGAAAAATCTCCTGTATGACGAGGCCAAACCCAGTTATCTGTATCGTAACCGAATTTCCCTATGTCTGATGGCGGAGCTCCAACCAAACGAATATCGTTGAAAGTTTGGGTAACGAACATATAAAATTCATTTCCTTCAAAAAAGTCACGTACAAAAGCATTGTAAACATGGTCTTTCGTAACTTCTCCTTTTAGTTTTGCAGAAATTTCTTTGATTTTAGCATTTCTTTCATCTTCCGTCATATTTGCCGTCAACTCTTTGTTGATGATATCCGAAACATCTTCTATGCGAATAATGAAGGTTACTGTTAAGTCGGGAACTTCAATTTCTTGTTTTAAGTCCTTCGCCCAAAAGCCATTTTTTAGGTAATTATGTTCTTCTGTAGATGCCCCTGCAATTGCATCGTATCCACAATGGTGATTTGTTAATAAAAGTCCTTGATTAGAAACTACTTCCGCAGTACAAAAACCTCCTAGTGAAACAACTGCGTCTTTTAAAGAAGCATTGTTGATGTCATAAATTTGCTCAGGAGTTAAATGTAAGCCATGTTTTTTCATGTCGTCGTAATTTCTATTTAAAAGCGACGCAAGCCACATGCCTTCATCCGCACGTGTAAAACTGCTGCAACTGAGGGAAATTATCAGAGTAAAAAAAGAGAATCTTTTCATATTTATATATTTACTTGAGAATGAGTATAGTTATCTCGATTACAAATTTAACAGTATTAGTTTAAAATCAAACAAAAAATGTAGGAAATATAATTTCTAAAAAAATGTTATCAGAATCGTTTATATTATGGCGAATAAGCGTTAACTTTGTTCTACGAATTGACCTCAGAGTAGGAAAATATTCTAGCCGAAAGGCGCCCATGTAGTTTTTTTTGGAGCTTAACATTTTTATTATTGAGAAATGCTCGAGTTTTCAATGGCGGGTCGCACTGCTTGCAGAGTTCTTAGGATAACAGCGAATTACAGAAGAAAAACGGTACTCTCAAACTTGTCTTTCTGAAGCTTTCATAAAGTCGCACTGCATGGGTTTTTTTCTTTCATTTTAGTATGGAGGTCAAAATTTTAACTGTATATTTGTCTTCCAATTTTTTAATAATAACTACCAATTAATGGATTTTTTCAATATTCTATTTACTCCTCAAGGACTAATTTACTTAGTGATTTTATCACTTCTGGAAATTGTTTTAGGAATCGATAACATAATTTTCATCTCTATTGTAACAGATAAACTTCCAGAAGATAAAAAACGTCCAGCGCGTAATTTAGGACTTAGTTTAGCATTAATCATCCGTTTAATTTTATTGGCAATTGTTGGTTGGATTATGGGAATGACCAAACCATTGTTTGAAATAGCTGGAATAGAGTTTACAGGACAAAGTTTGGTTTTATTATTGGGAGGATTGTTCTTGATATACAAGAGTACCGTAGAAATGCATGAAAATGTAAAAGGTGTTGAGCATGAAGAACATAATAAACCTAAAAAGACATTAAGAGGTATTGTATTGCAAATCGTTTTGATCGATATCGTATTTAGTTTCGATTCTATTATTACAGCGATTGGAATGACCAATGATATTAGTCGCGATCCAAAAATGCACCCGATGGTGATTATTTACGGTGCGGTCATTATTTCTATGATTCTGATGCTCATTTTTGCTAAATATATTTCTGATTTTATCAATAATCGACCAACTATTAAAATGCTTGCTTTAGCGTTTTTAGTTACGATTGGAGTTATATTAGTTGCAGAAGCGTTTGGACAACATATTCCAAAAGGATATATCTATTTTGCAATGGTGTATGCCTTAGTGGTAGAAATGTTCAATATTAAAATGCGCAAAAATAAAGGAGAACCAGAGCACTAGATAATATTTACTTCTCTTTCTAGCTGTACGCCAAATTTTTCAAGAATAGAATCCATAATTTCTCTTGAAAGTTGCTCTATAGAATTTCCATCTGCACCGCCGTAGTTGACTAATACAAGCGCTTGATTTTTGTGAACACCAAAATTACCAAACGTTTTTCCTTTCCAACCTGCTTGTTCAATCAGCCATCCTGCTGGAATTTTACTTTCGTTTGCATCAATTTCATAAACGGGAATCGAAGGATATTTTTCTTGTAATTCACGTACTTTAGTAATTGCTATAACAGGATTCTTGAAAAAACTTCCTGCATTTCCAATCTGTTTTGGATCGGGTAATTTACTTTGTCGAATAGCAATTACTGCATCGCTTACGTTTTTAATGCTTGGGTTCGTAATTCCCATTTCATTCAGTTGTGCTTGAATTGCTCCGTAATGCGTTGAAATAGCTGGTTTTTTAGCTAATTTAAAGGTAACGGAAGTAATGACAAATTGATCTTTTAATGCGCGCTTAAAGACACTTTCTCGATAGCCAAAGGCACATTCTAATGGAGAGAATTTGCATAATTTTCCCGTTTTGATTTCGTAAGCTTCTAGTTCATGAAAAACATCTTTCAACTCTACACCGTAAGCGCCAATGTTCTGCATAGGTCCAGCGCCAACATTTCCTGGAATCAAGGATAAGTTTTCTACACCACACCAATTATTTGCAATGCAAGAAAGGACAAATTCATGCCATACTTCTCCTGCACCAACTTTCACATAAACAAAATCTGTATCTTCTTTGATGAGTTGAATTCCTTTTATGCGGTTTAAAAGAACCGTTGAATCAACATTTTTGGTAAAAAGTACATTGCTTCCTCCACCTAAAATGAGTAATTCTTTTGTTGGAAGATTTTTTATGCAAAAATCCAATTCTTCAATGGAAGTAAAAGTGTTGAGATAGGAAGCAAAAACGTTTATACCAAAGGTATTTAGCTGTTGAAGAGAACATTTTTGTTGAAATTCCATTTTTTAGATTTCTTCAAAAATAATAGTTTCTCGTACAATTAACTTCAAAATCGAATAAAACGATGCATTAATTCACTAAAATTTTAGGTTCCAGAAAATCAAGCATGGCATATTTCACACCTTCTCGACCAAATCCAGAGTCTTTTACGCCTCCATAAGGCATTTGATCTACTCTAAATGTAGTGGATTCATTGACGATTAGTCCGCCAACTTCAATTTCGTTAAAACATTGCTGAATAATAGATTGACTGTCGCTAAAAATGGCTGCTTGTAGTCCAAATTTACTATCGTTTATGGAGTCTATTGCTTTTTCAATCTTATCATAAGGAGTTAAACAAACAACTGGACCAAAAACTTCTTCGTCCCACACTTTCATGCCTTTTATTGCGTGGATGAGAAGAGTAGGGTAAATCAATAAATCTGCTTGTTTGTTTCCTGTAAGTGGACTTGCGCCTTGAGAAATAGCTTCTGTAATCCATCCCATAACACGGTTAGCATTTTTCTGGTCGATCATTACGCCAAAATTGGTTTCCTTATCCAATGGATTTCCGATTTTTAGTTGTTGAATGCCAGAACTGTATTTTTTCACAAAAGCATCAAAGAGCGAAGAATGAATGAAAATACGTTGTGTATGAATACAAACTTGTCCAGAATAAGCAAATCCGCCTACTAATAATTTGGGAATTACCTTGTCTAAATCTACATCAGAATGAACAATTGCTGCGGCGTTTCCACCTAATTCTAAGACCACTTTTTTCTTGTTTGCAGCGGCCTTCATTTTCCAACCAACAATGGGTGAACCTGTGAATGATAATACATTAATTCGGTCATCTTCAACTAATTGTTGACCAACTTCTCGCGAGCAAGGTAAAATAGAAACTGCACCTTTTGACAAATCTGTAGAAGCAATAATTTCAGCTAAAAACAAGGCGGAAAGTGGAGTAGAAGAGGAAGGTTTAAGAATTATCGGTGAACGTGTTGCAATTGCCGGAGCAATTTTATGCGCAACAAGATTTATCGGAAAGTTGAATGGAGCAATTCCAGCAATTATTCCCTTGCTAAAATACTGAACATAACCGTTTTTATTTTCTCCTGCAGATGTCCAGTCGAGCGAAATGATTTCACTGGGTGGACGTTTACATTCTTCAGAAGCAATAAGAAATGTTTGAATAGAGCGATTTACTTCTCCTAAAGCGTACATCATGGGTTTTCCAGATTCTTTACAAAGTAACTCAGCTAATTCTTGTCGTTTTTCTTCTAGTTGATGAGAAATGCGTTTGAGTGCTTCAGAAATTTTCCACAATGGAGTTGCTTGATATTCTTTTTTACACTTTTCAGCAGCTTCTATTGCGAGATATATATGTTCATTTTCTGCAAGATAAATGGTCGAAATAATCGATGAATCGAAAGGATTCAACACATCTAAAGTAGTTTGTGTTTGAACAAACTGTCCAGCTAAAAAAATACCTTGTTGTTGCATGATGGATAATTTAGATAATTGAAGATAATCATCTTATTCCACCGTATGTATTTACATTACAATAGAAGAAAGAAGATCTAAAATATTGGGGAATTTCCATGATTTTTCTGACATAGAAACGGGTGCATATTCTTTTCCGTCTTTTGCAGAAGATTCTACATTTCCACCTTCTTGTTCTGCTTTTTGAGAAGAAGAACGCACAACTTTAAATTGATGCTCATTAATATCTTCGATGATAGATTTTATTTTCGACTCAGAAATTTTGGAAGGATCAAAAAGAATAGAAGCCGTATTGATTTCTCTATCTTCTACAAAGTCAAAATCACATGAAGCAACAGCATTGGTAGCTTTTAAACTCTTGCGAATATCAGAACCACAACCCATTACGCAAACCATTCCAGAAATATCCACTTTAGCAACTTGTGTTGCATTTATTTTCTCAGGAGTTTTAGCAACAGAATCATTTTCAGTTTTAGCAACTTCAGAAGAACAAGATGCAAGAAACAATAAAATTACGGAAGTAAATATGAACCAATTTTTCATTGTGAATTATTTTTTTGACTTTGCACAAATGTAGAAAATCTATTTGATGCAAACAAATAATTAACATTTATCTAAATCAATTTGAAAAATAGTCATAAAAAAAAGGAGTTCGAAAACTCCTTTTTCTTGGTTTAGTGTATGAAAACGTTTATTTTTTCTCTTCTTTAAAGTTTTTGAATGTGTATTGAAAACCAAGTCCAAGAACTTGTTTGAATTGTGTTCTAGGTCCAACACGTACAGCTCCATTTTTATCTTTCGTTGTGATGTTAATATCATCATCATAAATCATGTTCAACTGCAAGGAAGCAGTAAACCAGTTGTTTATTTTAAATGTAAACATAACCTCTGCATTCACATCAATATTTTGTGGATTGTGCAAATAGTTAGAGAACAATTGTAATTTAGATTTCAAGAAAATATTTTTCGCAATTTCTTGATCGTAATGAATTTTGATGTAGGCTCCCAATTCTGCTCTGAAGTGTTTTCCCATCACTGTACGGATATTATAATCATCGTATTGCGCTTTCGTTACGCCATACGCTCCTTGATCTGCCAAAAATTGATCATTTACAAACGTAAATTTACCTGCAAGTGGAGAAATTAAGATTCCAAAATTTTCATTTGGTTTGTATTCCATACCAATAGCGAGTAAACCATAAGCTGGGGCCATAAATGAAGAAACTCTCACTGAATCATTTGGGAATACATATCCATTTAGCGATTGTGTTCTAAAATTAGCTTCTAGTGTTCCGTACCATTTACTTTTTTTGATTTGGTAGCCTAAATTCGAACTAAAATCAATTTTGTCATCTGTTTTTTGAAACTTTTTGTCATCAAAATACATCATTGCTCCTAAAGCTAAATCTAAATTGTTTTGCCACGTAAAACTATTGTTTTTATAATCTAATTTTAGATTTACATATCCTAATCCAGAAACACTATTTCTACCCCCAGCTGCCCAGTTAACAAAAGCAGATTGTGTAATGTTTAATCCATATACTGAAGTAAAATGCCATTTTTTTGGTGGAATTGAATCTTGCGCATTGGAAGTAAATCCAAATGAACACAATAAAGTCAACGTTAATAGGGTTCTCGATAGATTTCTCATAAAAAAAGTTAAAATTTTCGACAAAAGTACGAAAAGAATGTTGCAAATCAAACATTTAATCAGTCGCTCTGTTAAATACTCGTTTAAATTGTTGAATTATATAAGGTATAATAAAGAATAAATTAGAATCAAATTAAACGAATAGAAAACAATCGAAATGAATTTTGTATTTTTGCAAACGGAAAAAAAATAAAAAACATTTATATGAAAGAAGTATATATTATTGCAGCTGCAAGAACTCCTATTGGAAGTTTTGGAGGAAGTTTATCAACAATTCCAGCAACTCAATTAGGTGCAACAGCAATTAAAGGTGCTATTGCAAAATCAGGAATCAATAAAGATTTGATTACAGAAGTCTTTATGGGAAATGTGTTACAAGCTAACTTAGGACAAGCGCCAGCGCGTCAAGCAGCTATTTTTGCTGGACTTAGTAACACAGTTGCTTGTACAACTGTCAATAAAGTATGTGCTTCTGGAATGAAAGCTATCAGTTTAGCAACTCAATCTATTTTAGCAGGTGATAACGAAATCGTTGTTGCTGGTGGAATGGAAAACATGAGTATGGTTCCTCATTATTACAATGCTAGAATTGCAATTAAATTAGGTGACGTCAAAATGATTGATGGAATGGTGAAAGACGGTTTAACAGATGTGTACAACAAAGTTCACATGGGAAACTGTGCTGAAATCTGTGCTAAAGACAAAAAAATCACGAGAGAAGATCAAGATAATTTTGCAATTACTTCCTACAAACGTGCTGCAGAAGCATGGAAAGCAGGTAAATTTGACAATGAAATTGTTCCTGTTGAAGTTCCACAAAGAAAAGGAGATCCAATTTTTATTTCTGAAGATGAAGAATACAAAAATGTAATGCTGGATAAAATCCCAACATTGAAACCAGTTTTTGATGCTGAAGGAACAGTAACTGCTGCAAATGCTTCTACTTTAAATGATGGTGCTTCTGCACTTATCTTAGCTTCTAAAGAAGCGGTAGAAAAACATGGATTGAAACCAATTGCTAAAATCGTTGCTTACGCTGATGGTTCACAAGCACCAGAGTGGTTTACAACTTCTCCAACAATTGCCATTAACAATGCATTGGCAAAAGCGAATTTAAAAACAACAGATATTGACTTTTGGGAATTAAATCAAGCATTTGCTGTAGTTGGATTAGCAAATATTCAAAATCTAGGTTTAGATGCTTCTAAAGTAGATGTGAATGGTGGTGCAGTTTCATTGGGACATCCACTAGGAAATTCAGGTTCACGTATTATTGTGACATTAATCAATGTATTGAAACAAAACAACGCTAAACTCGGAGCTGCAGGTATTTGCAACGGAGGTGGCGGTGCTTCTGCAATGATTATTGAAAATATCTAATATTTTTTAAGTACTTTTAGAGGACGGTTAATACTATATTTTCCGTCCTCTTTTTTTGCTCATTTTTTCTCAAATTATAAAATATGTCACAGTCATTAGAAAACAATAAGATTTGTAAAATGCTCGGAATTAAATATCCGATTATTGTTGCGCCCATGTTTTTAGTGACGAACGAAGAAATGATTATCGAAGCTTGCCAATCGGGAATTACAGCGGCTATTCCTGCGTTGAATTATCGCGATGTTTCGTTGTTTCGAGATGGTGTAAAGCGCTTAAAAAAAGATGCAAAAGGTCCTTTTGGAATCAATCTAATTGTCAATAAATCCAATTTTTATTTCAAAGAGCAACTTCAGATTTGTTGTGAAGAGAAAGTAGATTTTATCATTACTTCATTAGGTTCTCCGGAAGAAACAATACGCCAAGCGCATGCAGAAGGTATTCTTGTTTTTTGTGATGTTACAGATTTGAAATATGCTCAAAAAGTAGAGAAATTAGGTGCAGATGCATTAATTGCCGTAAACAATAGAGCAGGAGGACATGCAGGAAAGCTTTCATCGGAAGAATTAGTTCCCATGCTGAAAACAAATTGTAAAATTCCAATTATCTCTGCTGGTGGAGTGGGCGATGCAGAAGGTGTGGCGTACAAAATGAAATTAGGCGCAGATGGACTTTCTGTTGGAAGTATTTTTATTGCAACAACTGCTTGCGGTGTTTCAGATGATTATAAACAAGCCATCGTTTCTTATGGAGAAAAAGATATTGTAATGACAACGAAACTTTCAGGTTCGAGTTGTACGGTTATCAATACGCCTTACGTGCAGAAAGTTGGAACAAAACAAAATTGGTTAGAACGTATTTTGAATAAAAATAAACGTCTAAAAAAATGGGTGAAAGCATTTACCTTTTACCGTGGAATGAAAAAACTCAACGAAGCTGCATTTAGTACAACCTACAAAACTGTTTGGTGCGCTGGTCCAAGTATAGAATATGTACACGAAATCAGTACCATTCCACTTATCGTAGAAAAATTAATACAGGGTTTTGAAAAATAGGCTATTTTAAATGTAGCGTGTGTCCCATTTTGTCGCGTTTCGTTTTCAAATATCCTTCATTGTGTTGGTTACTTGGAATTTCTAACGCTATATTTTCAACAATCTCAATACCATAAGCGGTAAGCCCAGTACGTTTTTTAGGATTGTTTGACATGAGTTTCATTTTTCTTACGCCTAAATCTCTCAATATTTGTGCACCAATTCCATAATCGCGTTGGTCCATTTTAAAACCAAGTTTTATATTTGCTTCCACAGTATCAAGTCCTTCTTCTTGAAGTTTATAGGCTTTTAGTTTATTCAATAAACCAATTCCTCTTCCTTCTTGGTTCATGTAAACGATAACGCCTTTTCCTTCTTTTTCAATCATTTCCATTGCTTTTTGAAGTTGTGGACCGCAATCGCATCGACATGAGCCAAAAATATCTCCTGTCATACAAGATGAATGTACGCGAACTAAAATAGATTCGTCTTCTTTCCATTCGCCTTTTACCAAAGCAAGGTGTTCTTGATCGTCTGTAGTTTGTCTGTATGCCATAAGTTTAAAATCACCGTATTGTGTTGGTAACTCAACTTCTACTTGACGCTCGATAAGTGTTTCTTTTTGTAAACGATAAGCAATTAAATCTTCGATAGAAATCAATTTCAATTGAAATTTCTTAGCAATGTCAACCAATTCAGGAAGACGAGCCATCGATCCGTCTTCGTTCAATATTTCTACTAAAATTCCCGCAGGTTGTAGTCCAGCCATACGCGCTAAATCTACAGAAGCTTCTGTATGTCCAGTTCTTCTTAAAACTCCGCCGTTTTTCGCTCTTAAAGGAAAAATATGTCCTGGTCTACCAAGGTGAACGGGCAATGTTTCAGAATCAACAAGTGCTTTTATTGTTTTTGCTCTGTCGTGAACAGAAATTCCTGTTGTACAACCGTTTCCAATTAAATCTACAGAAACAGTGAATTGTGTATTGTGAAGAACGGTATTATTTGTTACCATTAAATCAAGCTCTAATTTCTCGCAACGTTCTTCTGTCAGTGGAGCACAAATAAGTCCTCTACCATGTGTCGCCATGAAATTAATCATCTCAGGAGTAACCATTTCTGCTGCAGCAACGAAATCGCCTTCATTCTCGCGATTTTCATCGTCAACAACAATAATCATTTTCCCTGATTTGATGTCCTCGATCGCTTCTTCTATCGTGTTTAATTGAAATTTCATATCTGTTTTAAAAATAACGCTACAAAGTTACACATTCTTAGGTAAAATAGATAGTAACATGAGCTCGGATAATTGAGTATTTATCGTTTTCCAATTAAAATGTTGGTGGACATATTCTTTATTCTTTTTGGAAATTTCTGTGTAAAATGAAGATTGATGAAGCAATTTTTCAATATGAAGAACGAATTCTGCTGAATTATTGGCTTCAATTATTTGATTATCATCATTTTCCAAGGCGTTTTTAGCTAAACTTGTTGTGATGCATGGAAGCCCCATTGCCATTGCTTCTAGCAATTTGTTTTGCAATCCAGTTCCAATAAACATCGGAGCAATAAATATTTTTCCTGAAGCATAATTTGTTCGAATATCATCCACCCAACCTGAAATCGTTATGTTTTTAGAAGCGAGTTGAAGAATTTCTTTACTCGGATTTGCTCCAGCGATTAATATTTTCCAATCATGTCCTTGTTTAACGGACAAAGGCAAGATTGCCTTTGCAATAAAATGAACAGCAGCAATATTGGGTGGATAGTTCAGGTTTCCTACAAAAACAAGTTCGAAATTAGGCTCTTTTTTTGGCGAATAATTGAAAAAATGCTCACCTACACCGTTGGGAATACTATCAATTTTACTTTTTTGTGCGTGAGCAATCAAATTTTTATCTTGTTCGGAGATAATGGTGTGTTTCTCGAAATAATCAAAAACTAAATTTTCATAGCGCATTAAACGTTTCCATTCTGAACGAAAAAGAAAACGAAGCATAAACGGAGCCGTAGAAATTCTACGTTTTATTCCTTCGCTCAAAGTATCCATGTAATCAAGTGTTTTTGAGCAATGATGGTAGTTTTTGACGTATTCTGAAGCTCTGATAAGTTGACAAAAAACATGATCTGGACGAACTTCTTGAAGTGAACGTTGAATCTTTTTTTGAATATGTCGCTGAAAGAAATAAGCTACTTGAAAAGGTTTATTTCCCAATAGTTGAAGTCCACAATTCAAGTAAATCAATATTCTATTAAGTCGATGAATATGCACTTCTTTGCAATATGCTGCAACTGTATTTCTACTTTTTTCATCAATATGAACTTCAGAAATACAGTGTAAATAAATATCCCATTTCTCCGATAAATCCCTGATTTGATAGAATGCACGCAATTTATCGCCTTTATCAATTGGATAAGGAAAACGAGAAAGTACAATGACTAATTTAGGTTTATATGGATTGGTAGAATTCGACAAGTTTCTGAGCTAATTTTTCAGGATTATAGTGCAAAGCTATTTGTTTTTTGATCGATTTGGATAGTTTTTCTTGTAAATCGACATCATTTAAAAGCAATTTCATACTTGCTACAAACTCTTCTGGAGTATTTGCTTCGAGATAATCTTCATCTTTCGTAATTTCAATTCCTTCTACAGCTTTTTTTGTTGCAATAATTGGAATTCCTAAAGCACCTGCTTCGATAATTTTAATGCGAATTCCACTGCCAGAAAAAAGTGGGACAATCATAATTCCATGTGCTTGCATAAATTTAGCTGCTTGTTTCACCTCTCTGTGGTTGATGACATTTTCATAATCATGATGAATGGACTCTGAAAGTGCTTTTCCGGCTAAATGCAGTTGCGTTTTTTCAGAGAAATCTTTCCAAACATTTTTAAGAAACCATTCTATGCCTTCTTTGTTCGGTTGCCAATCCATTGCGCCAATATGAAAAAATTCAGTTTTCGGAGCAAATTCATTTACTTGAACGGCTATTCCAGATGGGATATGAATGATTTTATCTGTTTTTGAATATGGCTGAAAAAATTCAACTTCTTGTGGAGAAATAGCAACTATTCCGTCACAATTTTCGGCTAAAAAACATTCTTCTTTTTTTAATCTATTCGCTTGAAGTTTCAGATAGTGCTGTTTGAAAAATGATGCATTTGAAGCACGCTGCAGTACTAATTGATGTTCAATATTATGTGTTCTAAAAATGAGTTTCGCTTTAGAATGTTGCTTGATTATTTCAAAATAAGGAAATAAATACACGCTTTCTAACTGAATAATGTCAAATACTTCATTTTTTAGCAATTCAATGATTGTTTGTTCGAATGCTTTCGAATAAAATCGACTTGTGAAGTACGATTTAGAAGAAAATAGATTTAAAAATGCACCAATTGCTCGAATGGAAGTGTCAATAAACGTTCCTTTTGGATGTACAGTTTCTTGCCATTTTATGGGAAATGCGTGTAAATCAAAGGGATGTTTTTCGGTGTAAATTGAGTAGGAGTGAAGCCCTATACCATTTTCGAGCAATCCATTTGCTAGAGCAGCAACTGCTATGCAACCACCATCAATTTGAGGATAAGGAGGTTTTGATGCTAACTGAAGTACTTTCATTTCCGAAATAAGCGTTTTTTAAGTCGCGATATTCTTTCAAACGTAAAAATGGGTAAATCATTATTCGCTTTCCAATTTAAATAGAGTGCCATGGGCGATAAAACAAATGTGCTAAGCCAAATACCAAACCATGGGGGAACTGTTTCTGTTTGTACCATATTTTCTCCAGTGATAGAGATAATATAATACACCATGAATAGAAATACAGCAATTACAACTGGTGCTCCAAAGCCACCTTTTTTTACAATTGCACCTAATGGAGCTCCAATAAAAAACAGCACAAGAACAGAAACGCAAAGCGCAAATTTCTTGTGTAGTTCCGTATTGATTTTAAGTAAATTACGTCGACCAATATTTAAAATTTGGTGTTGTCCATTCAATTCACTCTTGTTATTTCGAAGTTTAGAAATGGCAAGGTCATAAGTCGATATTAATTCGCTTTTCGGAATAGATTCTAAATGAATTACATGTGTTGTATCTTGTTTTAAATTATCTTGAATAACAGCTTCGTTTTTAAAATTTGTTCGAGCATCTACACAATAGGTATAAACTCCCTTGTTAACGTATACCTTAGCAAATGTTTTTGAATTGGTATGATATTGTTTAATTGTAGAATCTGTCGCTTGATTAAGTTGAAAGATATTCATCATTTCATACTGATCTTCAAAAAGATCTTCATCCGTTCGTTCTATTTTAAATCCAGATAAATCGAGTTTAAAAGTGGCTGTTTCAAACTGGGATTTACGTCCAGGATGAAATTGACCTGTTTGTTCATCATCTGCTGAACTTTCTTCATTCATTGTCCCATGAAAGAGTTTAAAAAATAGGAAATCTCCTTTTACAGATTTGAATGCCTCTGCAGAATCTGCTTTTATAGAGCGCAAATTTTGCGGATTCGATTTATCGTAAATAGTAATTTGTTGAAATTTACTTCCTTTTCCTTTTTCTACTTTAATGCTATAACCAGTAATGTCTTTTGAGAAACTTCCGGGTGTTACAATAGAAGCAATTTTTGTTTGTTGAATATCATAAATAAGTGTCCGCATTTTCAAATTTGCGATAGGAATCACGTAATTCGAACAATAAAAGGTAACAATTGATAGAACAATCATAAAATAAAATAGAGGTCGCATGATGCGAAATAAGGAAAGTCCGGTTGCTTTTAGTGCTGTTAATTCATTGTGCTCTGCAAGATTTCCCATACTCATGATAGAAGAAAGCAATACAGCTAGTGGAAGTGCAAGTGGAATTAATACAGCAGAAACATAAAACAAAAGTTCGATTATGATGCTGATGTCCAGTCCTTTTCCCATTAAGTCATCAATATATTTCCAAAAGAATTGCATGATCAAAATGAACATGGAAATCAGAAATGTGATCACAAATGGACCTATAAAAGATTTAAGGCTAAAATAAACTAATCTATTCACGCGATATTTTTGTTGAATACAAAGTTACATGAACTTTTGGAACAGTTTGCTATGCACCTAGAATTCGTTTCAAATCACTTATTTGATTTTCCCAAAACATGATAGATTCTTCCATTTCATCATCTTCAGAGAAATCGGTGATTGTAAGTAAGCATACTTTAGGGTCACTTGGATCAGGACTCATCAAAAATTCAAAGTAGGTTTCTAGTTCATTTTCCTCATCTTCTAACCATTGAAGGCGAATACCTTCACCAATTTTTGAGAAAATTAGCCTTGCTTTTTCTTCTTCACCATCCCATACAAAAGTGAAAATATTCTCCTTGTTTGTTGATACGCTATCTGCAAACCAGTCACTTAAACCGTCTGGAGTTGCAATTAGGTTGTATAAAACTTTAGGAGAAGTTTTAATCAAATTTTCAATTTCATATTTCTTTTTTTCAGACATGTCGGGTCAAATTAAAATTTTATAACTTCGTGCTCTTAATTGTAACAAGTTTGAAATATACAAAAACTTTTAAATGGCGCTTATACATTCTTTAGAAAAATCAGGAAATTACTTATTTAAATTTCGAGGACAAATTCCAGTTATCTTGTTTTTGTTAGCTATTCCAACGATTTACGCAACGGATTATAGTTGTGTAACGACTCATCCGGTTTATTATTGGATTTTATTTTCATTTGCTATTGCTTTGTCCATTTTTGGACAAGTTATTCGTGCAATTGCAATTGGAACTTCTCATAAGAACACTTCGGGAAGAAATACGAAAGAACAAGTTGCTGAGGCGCTCAATACAAAAGGTATTTATTCAACGATGCGTCATCCTCTTTATGTAGGAAACTACTTTATGTGGATAGGAATTGTAGCATTTACGTTTAATATTTGGTTTGTTCTTGTTGTGAGTCTTGCATTTTGGTTGTATTACGAACGAATTATGTTTGCAGAAGAGCGTTTTTTAGAGCGTAAGTTTGGGCAAGAATATTTAGATTGGTCTTTAAAAGTGCCTGCTTTTGTTCCTTCTTTTAAAAATTATGAAAAGACACCAATTCCATTTTCGCTTAAAACGATCATGAGAAGAGAGTACTCTGGAATATCTGCAACTGTACTAGGATTCTTTTTTGTGGATGTTATTCGTAACATTTTCATAGAAGGCGGCTTTTATTACCGTACTTATTATGGAATTGTATTCGCGAGTATATTTATTTTTTCATTGATATTCAGAAGCTTGAAGCATCACACGAAATTATTATTTGAAGAAGACCGCTCGTAATATTTGAGATTTCAAAAAAGCTATTATATTTGCACCCGCAAAGATAATTTGCAAATGGCGAGGTAGCTCAGTTGGTTAGAGCGCAGGATTCATAACCCTGAGGTCGAGAGTTCAAATCTCTCTCTCGCTACAAAATCAGAGTGAGAAACAAAGCGAGAGCGAGTTTCTACTCTGATTTTTTTTGTTTATACTCATTTCTAATTCTTAGAAGATTTTTTTCTTAATTTTATTAAAAGTGGATCAAGTCCAAAAGTTGGGGGCTAGGCATAAATTTGAGTTAATCTAAAAAGAAAAAAATCCACATTTCGTACACCTCTAAATTGAGATCTAAATGCCTTGATTTTTGCATTAAAACTTT
>Ga0164242_10002134_pt1 | contig 23002 bp, 17 predicted proteins | sample OricomgcompostMG_FD_108783 | JGI IMG/M metagenome (GOLD analysis project Ga0164242, IMG submission 108783) | Miracle-Growth compost microbial communities from Emeryville, California, USA - Original compost - Miracle growth compost (MG) ... | reverse complement strand
CCTCATGCAAGGTGCTGGACGCCGTGTGTCGTGGCGTGGCCGGCGGTGGCGGTGTGGTCCGGGCGTGGCCGGATGTCATGGCCGGCGTGCCGTCGGCCAGCGCGGTAGCGCAGGCCAGCAGGAGCAGGGGAAGAGTGAGGGCAAGGCGCATGAGAGTTCTCCTCGGCTGGATGTCAGGAAGACAGGCGCATCGCCGGCAATGCGCTTGGCTTGTGCGTCGGTGTCGCGACGGGATCGATGCCGGACCGCGCCCAGGAGCCTGGGCGGTAGAAATCGTTCGGGCTGCAAAAGCCTGCCTGCGGTCCATTTTTCCGCCACTTCTTGGCCCATAGAACCACTATGGGCCGGCGAATCGCCGAAAAACTGTCCTCACAGGCAGACTTTTGACCAGCTTCGCTGTTGTAAAGCGCCTCGCCTCGAACATTTCTACCGCCCAAGCTCCTGGCTCCGGGTGGATGGATGCTTCGTGCCATCGAGGCATGGGAGATTCGTGCATGGGTCGCTATCCGTGGATGGCTCTTTGCCAGCGCGTGACGGATCTTCGCCAAAACGGCGTGTTGCGCGGAATGCGCGCGAAGGTCGAGCATAGCGCGTCGCAGATGGTGGCAAGGCATGGCTCGTCGTGTCGTGGAGATACGCAAAAAAAGCCGCCTTCGTGGGAGGCGGCAACTCTTGGGGAGTTGGCGCCGGATTTGCATCCGGCAGCCATGGGCTGTGCTCTGCGGCACTAGAAATCGTAGGTGATGCCGAAGCGCCGGTAGCGCGGTGTGGACTGGTAATACGGCAGCCGGTAGCTGGAGTTCAGCGCGGTGCTCTGGCCGTAGAACGGCGAGGTCTGCGTGATGACGCGATTGTTCAATACGTTGTAAGCCATCAGTTGGAGGCCGAGCTTGTGGTCGGCCCAGGCGGGTCGGTAATCCACGCCTAGGCTCAGCACGTATTGCCATGGATTGTGGCCCGCGTCGCCGGGGCGGGACGGGTGACCGCCGCACCAGTGGTAGTAACCGCCGCTGTAGCCGAGGCCGGGGTTGGTTTCCAGGGGGCCGTAATAGCCCAGGCAGCTGCGCGGCGTGCCTGACATCACCAGCAGGTTGCCCGATACCATCCACTCCGGAGTGAGCTGGTAGTAGCCCGATGCCTTGAGCTGGTGGCGGCGGCTGTTCGACAGTTCGCCGTTGGCGTACTCCATGACTTGCTTGTAGTCCCAGTCCACCGTGGCGGAAACGTCGGACTGGGTGATATCCGAACGCACCTGGCCTTCGGTGTTGCCGTAGCTGCGTGAGAAGGTGTAGTCGACACGGCCGTACCACTTGCCGTCGAACGGGTGTTCCAGATACAGGTTCAGGCCGTAGTAGCTGCGCTTGAGCGACGGAAAGCCGTAATCGAAGCGGGACATCGGCACCAGGTAATAGCCGCCGCCGAACTTCGGTACCCGGAAGATGTTGGTCTTGCCCGGGTTGAACATGTACGCGCCATTGATGTTGCTGCCGTCATAGGTCGACGGATCGATGCCCATGGCGGTCATCTTGGCGACGATGGGCGCGGTGTAGCCGACGTCGTCGATGGCATTGCGCAGGCGGCGCAAGGTTGCCTTGGCGCCGTAGACCCAGTTCTCGCTGAGCTTCTTGTCGAAGCCGGCGATGAACTCGTCCTGGTATTCCGACTTCAGGTTGCTGGCCGCCACGATCTTGGCGTCGTGGCCCTGGCCGTACTCGCCGTTGGGCGACACCGGCCCGTTGCGGCTGTTGGCGATGGCGGTGAGGCCGGTCGGGGTGCCGTCGGCGTCGATGCCGGTGTAGGTGAACGCCTCGCGCGTGTAGATCGGTGCGCCGGCTACGCGCAGGGCCACGTGCGACGGCAGCGCCAGGTAGTAGCGTCCCGCATTGCCGTACACCTTGAAGCTGGAGTCGCCGTCCACGTCCCAGCTGAAGCCCACGCGCGGCGCCCACTGCGGGGTGGTCAGGCGCAGGTAGGCTTCGCCGGCCGGGTTGTAGTTGGTGAACTGGTCGTTGCGCAGGCCGAGGTTGAGCAGCAGGCGGTCAGTGACCTGCCAGGCGTCCTCGATGTACTGCGCGCGCTGCACGGTACGCGCAGAAGCGGCGGTGTTGTAGCTGTAGCGGTTGACGTAGTAACCGGTGGCGCCACCGGGATAATGGCCCGGGGCATCGACGAACGGATCGTCGCCCGGCTTGTTGCCCATGATCGGCGTGTCCGGATCGCCGTGCATGTATTCCCAGGCATAGTCCGGGCCGCTGGTGTTCACGCCGTCGAAGTAGTCGGCGACGTTCTGATTGTCGATACCCGCCGACAGTGTGTGGTCGCCCAGCCGGTAACTCAGGTCGATGCGCAGGTTGGTGTTGGTCGAGGCGTGCTTGGGGCTGGCGACGGTGTCGGTGGTCTGGCTGCTGTGCAGCAATTGTCCGCCGGCGATCGCCGGGTTTTCCTGGTCTGGGTTGTACGTGTACGGCGTGGTGGGATCGTAGCCGGGCGTTTCGGTGAAGTAGGTCCCCTTCATCTTGCCGTACAGCACGCTCAGGGTCAGGTTGTCGGTGATGTAGCTGGTGAACTTGGCGGTGTAGATCTTGAACGCGTTCTTGAACGAGGTGTCCTGGTTGGCGAACGCGCCCTGCTTGCCGGTGGCGTAGTCGTAGTCGTACAGCGCGCCGCGATACGATTCCTCGTTGGACACGCCGGTCGCTTCAAGGGTGTTGCTGTCGTTGATGTTCCAGTCCAGCTTGGCGTACCACTTCGGGTCGCTGTAGCGGTACTGCGTGGTGTACGGCGAGTTGACCGAGCCGGTGCTGCTGCCCTGGGTGCGTTGCGTTTCCACCGCGCCGAACAGGAACAGCTTGTCCTTGATCAGCGGGCCACCGAAATAGGCGTCCTCGGTGGTGATCCAGGTCTTGTCCTGCGCGTTGCGGTTGTTGATCTGGCCGGCCTTGTCGCCGCTCACGTAGTAGAAATCGCGCGGGTCGCCCTTGGCGAATTTCGGCGTCCATTGCACCTGGCCACCGAAGTGCCATTCATTGGTGCCGCGCTTGCCGACCATGTTTATCACGCCGCCGTCGGAGCGGCCGTACGCGGCGCCGTAGCCGCCGGTGAGGATCTGCTCCTGGTCGATCGCGCCGTAGGGCAGGTCCACGCCGCCGAAGCCGTTGAGCGGGTCGGTGGTGTTGAAGCCGTTGATGTAATACGCGTTCTCGGTGACCGACGAACCGGCGAACAAGACCAGCCCGTTGCCAGTGGGGCCGCCGAAGGCGCTGCTGCCCGGAACCACGCCCGGAGCCAGCAGGGCCACCGATTCGGCCGAGCGCGCCAGCGGCAGCTTGGCCAGTTGGTCGGCGGTGACCACGGTGCGCGAGTCGACGCTGGTGATGTCGATGGCCGGCAGCGCGCTCGCGGTGACCTGGATGGTCGAGAGGTTCTGCGCGTTCGCGCTAGCGCTACCGGTGAACGACACCTCGGTGCCGGCGCCCACGCCCAGGGTGACGCCGGAGTGCGATTGCAGGGTCTCTCCGTTGCGCATCAGGCTCACGGTGTAGGTGCCCAGTGGCAATGCCGTCGCGGCGTAACGTCCGGACGCATCCACGGGAATCTGGCGGGTGACGCCGGTGGAGCTCTTGATCAGGATCGATTCCCCGCTGCCGGCGGGCACCTGGCCGAAGATCGTGCCGGTCGTGGCCTGGCCGATGGCCAAGCTGGCAAAACCCAGTCCGATGGCCAGCGCCAGTGCGCGGCGGCCAGGCATGCTTCGCAGTTTCTGGTGATGTCTGTACATGACGGTACTCCCCCGATGATCGGTCCGGTGCGGACCGGAAGAGCGCCGTGGATCGTCGGCATCGGCGATGCCCGTCCATTGGCGCGCGAGGCAACCCGGCATCCCCCGATGCCATGCGGTTGCGACCGGAGTCGCCGTCCGTTGATTGCCGGGAGTCATCGTGGCCGTGCGGGGCGCTGGCGTCTTGTCGCAAATACCGGTTTTGGATGCGGATTTGTGCACAACCGATGCGGTGCCACGCGAACCTTTTCACGCTTTCCGGTCTTGGCTGCCGGGAATCCAGGGCCTTTCGAAGTCACTGGGTTCCCGCTTTCGCGGGCAGCTGTCCGGAATAACCTTGGACATCCGCAGTCGCGCATCGCGTGTGCCGGAGCTGCGCCTTGCCCGTCATTCCGGCGCAGGCCCGAGGCGCTTTTCAACAGCCGAAGGGCTGGTCATCCAGTAGCCGTATTGCCTGAGCAGACGTGATCGCTGCTGGATCCCGGCCTGCGCCGGGATGACGAGCACGATAGGTCATTGCCAGCCGATATTGAGCCGCCCCCTTGCCGCATCCCGTGCAAACAGCGCCACGCTTTCGTTCCTCGGAGTCATACCCGGATTATTCCGGACAACAGTGCGCTTTCGCGGGGATGACGATGCGGCCATTTTCGAGCAGTGATCGCGATTCGGCATGACCACGTGTCGACGTATCGACGTCCATTTCTGCAGGTGCGCATGTCGCCGGTGCCATGGCGGTACCGGCCGCCTCATTCGAGGCGTGATGCTCAGTGCGCCGTGGCGAGGGCCCAGGGCGAGACGCCACCCGTCGCGATGAAGCGATCGACCTGTTGTTCCAGCACCGGCAGCGGTACCGATCCCGATGCCAGCACGGCATCGTGGAAGGCGCGCAGGTCGAAGCGCGGGCCGAGTGCCCGTTCCGCCTTCGCGCGCGCCTGCACGATGCACATTTCGCCCAGGTAGTACGACAGCGCCTGACCGGGCCAGGCGATGTAGCGGTCCACCTCGGTGCGGATTTCATGCTCGCTCAGCGCAGTGTGTTCGCGCAGGTAGGTGCGCGCCTGCGGGCGGCTCCAGCCGAGATGGTGCAGGCCGGTGTCGACCACCAGCCGGCAGGCACGCCAAGCCTGGTAGGCAAGGTAACCGAAGTGGTCGAACGGGGTTTCGTACAGGCCCATCTCCACGCCCAGCCTTTCCGAGTACAGGGCCCAGCCCTCGGTATAGGCGGAAAGATGGGTGAGCCGGCGGAAGGCCGGCAGGCCGTCCAGTTCGGCGGCCAGCGGCATCTGCAGCGCGTGCCCGGGCGAGGCTTCGTGCAGGGTCAGCGCGGTCAGCGCGTACAGCGGTCGCGACGGCAGGTCGTGGGTGTTGAGCAGGTACATGCCCGGACCGCCGCGACCGCTGGTGTAGAACGGCGCCAGTTCCGGTGGCACCGGTTCGATCGCGAAACGCCGGCGCGGCAGCCGGCCGATGTAGCGTTCGATGCAGCCGTCCACGCGGCTGGCGATCCATGCCGCCTGCTTCAGCAATTGCTCGCCCGTCCGCGGATAAAACTTCGGGTCGGTGCGCAGGTGATGGAGGAATTGCTCGAAGCCGCCGCTGAAACCGGTGCGGCTGATAGTGGCCAGCATCTCCTCGCGCAAGCGCGCGACTTCCTGCAGGCCGAGCGAGTGGATGGCCTCCGGCGCCATGTCCAGCGTGGTGAAGCGGCGGATCTGCGCGCGGTAGTAAGCGGCGCCATCCGGCATCGCTTCGGCGCTCAGGGTGACGCGCGCCTGCGGCAGGTAGGTGTCGCGAATGAAGTCCAGCAACGTGGCGTGCGCCGGCAGCACCGCCGTGCGAACGGCCTCGGCGGCGCGTTCGCGCAGGCGCGCTTGCATGTCCGCCGGAATGTTCGCGGGCATCGTGCGTAACGGCGTATAGAACAGATTGTCCTCGAGGCGTGCGGCGTCGATCACTTGCGCGATCGACTGCTCGCGACCGGCCAGCGTCACCCGCGGCACGCTGAAGCCACGCGCCAGCCCGGCACGCATGTTGGCGATATGCTCGTCGAAGTAACGCGGAATGTCGTGCAGCTGGCCGAGGTAGCGTTCGTAGTCGTGCACGTCATGGCGTGCACGCCGCGCGGTGAAACCGAGATCGGTCCAGAACGCGCTGTCGCTGTTGAACGGCATTTCCCAGCAGCGGAATTGTTGCTGGCCCAGCAGGGTTTCGATTTGCGCGCGGTAGACGGCATGGTCGGTGGCGTCGCGTTCGTCCAGCTGTTCGAGCGGAATGGCGTCGAGCTGGACGAGCACGTCGCGCCAGTAGCGTTCGCGCTGCAGTTGCGTGGTGGCATCCACCCGCGGCAGGTGGTCGGCGGGCAGGCCTTCGCCGTCCTCGTCGTCGAAGCCGGCGAACTGTTCGCGCCGCCACGCCCACTCGCGTTCGTACAGCGCGCGCAGGCGTGCGCCGGCGTCGCTGGTCCGGGTACTGGCCGAGGCGGGCGTGGCGGTCATGGTGGCTACTCCGCGAAGGGTTGGTCGATTGCCGGCGATGGCCGAGTGAACCAGGCCGCGCCGTCGTCAGTGACATGGAAATGGTCTTCCAGGCGCACGCCGAAGCGGCCCGGCACCACGATCATCGGCTCGTTGCTGCAACACATGCCCGGTTGCAGCACGGTGCGGTCGCCGCGTACCAGGTACGGCATCTCGTGGATGCTCAGGCCGCAGCCGTGGCCGGTGCGGTGCGGCAACCCGGGCAGACGATAGTCGGGGCCGAGGCCGGCGGCTTCCAGCACCGCGCGTGCGGCCTGATCCACCGACTCGCAGGTGACGCCGGGACGCGCCGCCGCGAAGGCGGCCTGCTGCGCGGCCTGTTCCAGCGACCAGATGCGCGCCTGCTCGGCGCCGGGCTGGCCGAAGATGTAGCAGCGCGTGATGTCGGACTGGTAGCCCTGCACGCTGCAGCCGGTGTCGATCAGCACCAGCTCACCTTCGCGCAGGTATTGCTCGCCGGGAATGCCGTGCGGATACGCGGTGGCCTCGCCGAACTGCACGATGCAGAAAGTGGAACCGTTGTCGGCGCCCAGCGCGCGGTGGGCGTGGTCGATGAAACGCTTCAGCTCGCCGGTGCCGATGCCCTCGTGCATGGCGCCGGCCGCCAGCCGCTGCACCTGCAGCGTCATCGCCGTGGCCTGCTCCATCAGCGCCAGTTCCGCCGGCGACTTGCACATGCGGCAGCCGTCGACGATGGGACTGGCGTCGCGCAGGCGGATGTGCGGCGCGACCGCACGCAGTCGCGTCGCCACCACGAACGGCGCGGCCGGATCCAGCGCCAGGCTGTCGGCATGGCGTTCGGCGAGTGCCGCCGCGACCATTGCCTGCGGGTCCTCGTGTTCTTCCCACAGGCGTAGCCCGGCGGGAATGCGCAGCGCGTGGTCCAGCGAGCCTTTCTCGAACGCGGGACAGAACACCAGCGGGTCACCGTCGAGGGTGAGCAGCATCGCCACCAGCCGCTCGCTGGCGCCCCACGGAATGCCGCTGAAGTAGCGCAGCGAGGTACCGGCGGTCAGCAGCAGCGCGGGAATGTCGTGCTGGCGCAGCAAGGCGCGGACGCGTTCGATGCGCTGCTGGTATTCGGCATCGCCGATGGGTTTGGCGCGCGGCTCGAACGGCGCCAGCGACTGCATCGCCTCGGCCAGGCTGCTGCCGCCGATCTGGCCGCTCATGCGCCGGCTCCGGTCGCGGTCATGATGTCGGCGCGTGTCCACTGGCCATCGACCAGGCGCGGGATCGCACCGGGATTCCGGTCGCGCAACTCCACCGGCAACAAGTCGTCGGGCACGCCGTCGTAGCAATGCAGCGCGGCGAATCGGCGAATCGCCGACGGCATGCCGACGGCGGTGAAACCGGCGTGGCTGGTGCTGGGGTACGGACCGCCGTGGTTCATCGCCGCGCTGACCGCCACGCCGGTGGGCATCTTGTTGCACGACAGCCGGCCCACGCGCGGGCGCAACACCGCGGCCACTTGCCGCCATGTGGCGTCGTCGCTGCCATCGGTGGCGCGATACAGCGTGCCGGTGAGGTTGCCCTCGAAACGGCCGGCGATCGCCACCATCGCCTCCACGCTGGATGCGCGCACCAGCAGGCTGGCCGGACCGAAGGCCTCGGCCTGCAAGGCATCGGCATGCGCAAGGAAGGTGGTTTCATCGACGCTGAGCAAGGTCGGTGCGTAGTCGTGTCCGGGGCCGTCGCCCGGCGTGCCGCCGGCGAGGATCTCCGCCCCGGCCCGGCACAAGGCGTGGACCGACTGGTCGAGCCGATCCCGTACGCTGGCGGCGAACAGCACGTTCGGCGCCGCCCCGGCGAAGTGTTCGAGCGCGGCCGCGACGAAGGCATCGCCGGCCGCGCCACGCGGGACGATGACGATGCCCGGGTTGGTGCAGAACTGGCCGCTGCCCATCGTGCACGAGCTGAAAAATTCCTGCGCCAGGGTCGCGCCGCGTTCGGCTAGCGCATTCGGCAGCAGGAACACCGGGTTGACGCTGGACATCTCGGCGTAGATCGGCACGCCGGCCTTGTCGGCCGCGGCTTTCAACGCCAGTCCGCCGGAGCGGCTGCCGGTGAAGGCGATCGCGCCCAGCCGCGCGTCTCCGGCCAGTTGCAGGCCGAGCGCGTTGTCGAAGTGGTACAGCATCTGCACGCTGGCCAAGGGCAGGCCGCTGGCGCGCAAGGCCTCGTGCGCCAGTTCGGCCAGCCGCTTGCTGGTCGCCGGGTGCGATGGATGTGCCTTGGCGATCACCGGGTTGCGCGCGACGATCGCCGAGGCGAAATCGCTGCCGGACACCGCGTTGAACGCAAACGGGAAGTTGTTGGGGCCGAACACCAGTACCGGCTTGCCCAGCGGCGCGTAATGCGCGCGCAGGTTCTTGGCCGTGTCGATCACCGGTTGCGTCCAGCTGAAGCGGCGGGCGGCCTTGGCCGCCTGGCGCAACTGGTCGCTGGTGCGAGGTAATTCGTTGCCAGCCAGCCGGGTCGGCGCCGCCAACGCGGTTTCCGCGTGGGCCAGCGCCACCAGGGTTTCGGCATCCTTGTCGATCAGCGTGGCATAGCCGTCCAGGAACTCGGCAATGCGTTCCGGTGCGGTGGCCGCCAGTGCCGTGGCCGCCTCGCAGGCGGCGGCCACGGCCGTCTCGATGTCGGCGCCACCGCAAACCGGAAACGCCGGGCCGATCGGCTCGCCGCGGGTCGGATCCTCGGCGCGGAAGCTTGCGCAAGCCTCACGGGCCGCCTGCCATTGCCCGGCGATCAATACCGGTTCGGTGGCGCTCATCTCAAAGCTCCGGACGGGTGGCGTTGGCGTGGCGGATGACGTCCAGCGCCTGTGCGCGCTCGTCACCCTCCACCGGCAGACGCGGCGCGCGCACGCGCTCGCTGCCCAGGTCCAGTCTTTCCTGCACCAGCTTGATCAGCTGCACGAAGCGCGGCACCGTATCCAGCCGCAGCAGCGGCAGGAACCAGCGATACAGCTTGTCGGCGGCTTCATGGTCGCCGGCGCGGGCCAGTTCGAACAGCTTTACCGACTCCTTCGGATAGGCGTTGACCAGGCCCGCAATCCAGCCGGTGGCGCCGGCGGCGATGCCTTCGACGATGGCGTCGTCCATGCCCACCAACAGCTCCAGCCGGTCGCCCAGCAAATGGCGGATGGCGGTGATGCGGCGCACGTCGGTGGAGGATTCCTTCACCGCCTGCAGGTTCGGGTGGGCGCCGGCAAGCTCGGCGATCTGCGCGGGCAGGAAGTCGGTTTTGTAGGCCGGTGGGTTGTTGTAGAGCATGCACGGCAGATCGGTGGCGCCGATCACGGCACGCGCGTGGGCGCCCATTTCGCGCCAGTCGGTGGAGTACACGTAGGGCGGCAGCACCATCAAGCCACGACAGCCGATCGCCTTGGCCTCGCGCGCCAGTTGCACGGCCTCGTGGGTGGACAGCGCGGCGATGCCGGGGATCACCGGCGCACGATCACCCAGCGCTTGCACCAGCGTGCGCATGATCGCCAGTTTCTCCTCGAAGTTCAGCGTGGCCGCCTCGCCCAGCGAGCCCAGCGGCACCATGCCGATGCAGCCGGCATCGATCATCATTTGTGCATGCCTGGCCAGGAAAGCGTGGTCGACGGTGCCGTCGGCAGCGAAAGGCGTGGTGATGGCGGGGAGCACGCCGCGCCAGAGCGAAGTCGGATTCATGAACAGTTACCTCAACAATCGGTAGTCAGGGAACGGTCGCCGGCGGATGCCGCAAGGCTGTCCAGGCGGGCGGGAAACAAGGGGGGGCGGCGGCCGGTGGCGGGCATGAAACGGCCCAGTTCGGCCAGCGCGCTGCCGCAGATGCGGCCCTGGCACGCGCCCATGCCGCAACGGCTGGCCAGGCGCGCGGCACGGGTATCGGAAAAGTCGTCCAGCGCGCCCAGCGGCACGTCTTCGCAGCGGCACACCACGGTTTGCGGAGTGGCCAGCGCGTGCAGTCGCGGATCGAGCGCGAAGCTGCACGCCAGCAACCCTGAGAAACGGCGCGCACGGGTGCGGCGCGGTAACAGGGCGGCCGCCGAAGCGTCGTCGCCGGCGGCCGCATGGCCGGCGATGGCCCCTTCGATGCGCGCCACGGCGAGACCACCGATGCCGCAGGCTTCGCCGGCGGCGAACACGTTTGCCACGCTGGTGTGACCGAATGCGTCGACGCGCACGCCCGGGTGGCGCGCGTTGTCCTGCAACGCGCAGCCGAGCAAACGTGGCAACCCGGTATCGGGAACCAGCCCGTAGCCGACGGCCAGGTGGTCGCAGGCCACGCGTCGCACACCGTGCGGGCCGGTGATCTCGATCGCTTCCAGCGTGTCGTCGCCGAAGGCCGCGCGTACATGCGAACCGGAGCGATAGGGCACGCCAGCCAACCGGGTACGCAGACTGAGTGCCTGCATGGCACGTGCGGGCCAGCGCCACAGCTGCGCGGTGAAGGCGGCCAGTGCCCGGGCTGACGCCTGTTCGTAGATGCCCAGCACCTGTGCGCCGTGCGCACGCAAGCTGTCGGCGGCGGCCAGCAGCAGCGGGCCACTGCCGGCGACGACCACGCGTTTGCCGGCGATCGGCCAACCCTGCTTGACCAGCGCCTGCAGGCCGCCGGCGCCGGTGACGCCGGGCAGGGTCCAGCCGGGGAACGGCAGCAGCAGTTCGCGCGCGCCGGTAGCCAGGACCAGTGCGCCGTATTCGAGATCGTGCGCACCGTGTGCGGATTCGGTGCGCAATGTTTGTCCCTCGCTGGCGATCACCGTGTGACCGGCCAGCAACTCGACGCGATCGATCGCAGTGATGGCGGCTTGCGCGGCGCGGGTCGGCGCTTTCGCGATGTCGTGGCGCCAGAACTGGCCGCCGGGCCGCGCCTGCGCGTCGATCACGCCGACGCGTCGCCCATGGCTGGCCGCCGCCTGCGCCGCCGCCAGGCCGGCGGGGCCGGCGCCCACCACCAGCACGTCGTAGCGCTCAGTCATCGGTCTGCACCTGCATGCCTGCGCGCGCCGGGGTCATGCAGGCACGCACGTTGGCGTGCCCGTCCACGCGCACGCGGCATTCGAAACATGCGCCCATGCCACACAGCGGCGCACGGGGTTCGCCATGCACCGAGCGACGGAAGCCGGTGCTCACCCGCGCCACCGCAGCGGCGACATTGGTGCCCTCCGGTACCGCCACCGGCTGGCCGTTGACGCGCAGATGGATCAGTCCGTCGCTCATGTCAGCACCCGCGATGGCGCGAAAGGTGCGGGATCGATCGCCGGCGTGTCGCCGCGCAGCAAATCGAGCAGCACGCGCGCGCTGCCCAGCGCGGTGGTCACACCCAGTCCTTCGTGACCGGCGGCGACCCACACATCGCGGCGACCGGGCAGCGCACCCAGATAGGGGCGGCCGTCGATCGGGGCGGGGCGAAAGCCGGTCCACGTGCGCAGCGCGTGCAGGTCGCGCAAGGCCGGCATGAAGGCGAACGCACGTTGCAGCATGCGACGCAGCATCGGTGGCGACACCGTATTGTCGCCGCCGCTGAATTCGCGCGATGAGCCGATCAGGATCTGCCCGGTTGGCCGCGGTTGCACGTTGAAGGCCACGCTGCTGTCGGCATCGCCGTGCGCGCTGTCGGCGTAACCCAGTTCCAGCACCTGATGATGCAGCAGGCCGGGATAGCGGTCGGTGATGACCAGGTGGCCCTTGCGCGAACGCATGGGCAGCTCCGGCAACAACTGTGGCAGCGCACAGCCGGTGGCAACCAGCACCGGACCGACCAGGCGACTGCCGTCGTCCAGCGTCACTGCACCCTCGTCCAGCGTGAGCACGCGGCGTCCGTGATGCAGCTGGGCGCCGTGGCCGCACGCGCGCTGCACCAGATGCAGCGCCACCCGCGGCGGATACACCGCCGCTTCGCCGGGCACCAGCAGGCCGCCGGCCATGCCGGGCGCCAGCAGCGGTTCCAGCCGATACAGTTCGTCGGCATCGATGGCACGTGCGGTGATGCCGGCCGCGGCGAGTCGCGCGATGCGCGCGTCGATGGTGCCGGTTTCCTGCGGCGTGCGCGCCACCCACAAGGTGCCGCAGCGGCTGAACTCGGCCTCCGCCAGGTCGGCGAAAGCCTCCCACAGCTGCAGCGAATAGCGCGACAGCGCCAGTTCGGCCGGATCGTCGTCCATCGCCACCAGATGCCCCATCGCCGCGGCGGTGGAGCCACCGCCGATCGGTCCCGGCTCGACGATGGCCACGCGCAACCCCGCCGTCGTGGCCGCATCGGCACAGGCCGCGCCGATGATGCCGGCGCCGACGACGATGAGGTCGAAGTGGCTCACGATTCGCCGAAGCCCCACGCGAAGGGATCGTTGTCGTCGATCAGCAAACTGGCCGTGGCGGTGATGTGCGCGATGCCGGTGATGTGCGGATGGATGCCGCGCGGGCTTGGCGTGTAGCGACCTTCGAACACGCTGCCGAGGATGCTTTCCTGCCGCCAGGTATCGCCTGCGGCGAGCTTGCCGTCGGCGGCCAGGCAGGCCAGCTTGGCGCTGGTGCCGGTACCGCACGGCGAACGATCCCAGGCCATGCCGGGACACAGCACGAAGTTGCGCGAATGCACGCCGGGTGTGGGCGATGGCGCGTTGATCTCGATGTGGTCGATCTCGGTAGCGTTGGCACCGGTGATGCCGGCGGCTTCCAGTGCGTGGCGGATCGCCTCGGTATAGCCGCTCAGCCCGCGCTGGTGGGCGAGGTCCAGCGGCAGCGGCGCATCGCCGGTGATGAACAACCAGTTGCCGCCCCAGGCCACGTCGCCGCACACGCTGCCGTGACCGGGCACGTCGACGCGCACGTTCGCAGCGTGCCGATAGCTTTCCACGTTGTCGATGGAGACCCGGCCGTCGTCGTGCAGTTCCACCTCGACGGTACCCACCGGTGTTTCCAGACGATGCCGTCCGGGCTGGATGCGGCCCAGATGCGCCAGCGTGCGGACCACGCCGATGGTGCCGTGCCCGCACATGCCCAGATAGCCGACGTTGTTGAAGAAGATCACGCCGGCGCAGGCATCCACCGATTGCGCGGGCAGCAGCAGCGCGCCGACCATCACGTCCGAACCGCGTGGTTCGCAGATCACGGCGCGCCGCCAGCGGTCGTGGTGCGCGGCGAACGCCTGGCGCTTCTCCCGCACCGTGGTGCCTTCCAGCGGCGGGAATCCGTCCACGATGACCCGGGTGGGTTCGCCGCCGGTGTGCGAGTCGATGATGTCGATGCTGTGCATGACGCCATCATCGGCCCACGGATCGGGTATGGTCTAGCAGCGTTTCTCATTACTCGATGCGGAAGTCGGCACAATGGCAACGACGCGGAAATCCACCGCCGAAATACCGTTCCGGACACTTGGCCGTTCCGGCGAGCAGCACGCCGCCGCCGGTGCCGAAACGCCCGCGCCGACCCTGGTTCCCGCCGGCGAACTGGAAGCCCTGCTGGATGCCTTGCCCGACGTGGTGTTCTTCATCAAGGACGTCAACGGACGCTACACGCATGCCAATCTCACGCTGGTGCGCAGGCTTGGCCTGAAGCGGCGCGACGAGGTGATCGGACGCAGCGTGACCGAACTGTTTGCAGCCGTGCTGGGCAGCACGTACGCGTGGCAGGACCAACGCGTGCTGCTGGGCGAGACGGTGGAAAACCAGCTGGAGATGCACATCTTCCCCAATCGCACGCCCGGCTGGTCCTGACCTGCAAGCGTCCGTTGCGTGAGGGCGACGACATCCGTGGTGTGCTGGGCATCTCGCGCGACCTGGGCCAGCCGGACGGCAAGCACCCCATCTACGTGCGCCTGCGCCGTGTGCTGGATCATCTGTACGATCACTACGCCGAAACCGTGCGGGTGCAGACATTGGCCGGATTGGCCGACGTTTCGGTGGCCCAGCTCGAACGCTACTTCCGGCGCGTGTTCCAGCTCACCCCGCAGCAGTTGCTGACCAAACTGCGGATCGAGGCGGCGATGCGCTTGCTGGCCGGCGATGCGAGTGTGGCCGCGGTCGGGCAAGCCTGTGGCTTCGGCGACCAGAGCGCGTTCGCGCGCCAGTTCAAGGCCACCGTGGGCATGACGCCGCGTGACTATCGCAGCATGATTTCGCGCGGGGACGTGGTTCCGGTCGATTAGGTAACGCTCACCGGAGTGGCTACGGCCGTGCCGTGCCGGGGTGATTCGCCAGGCCCCCGCAAGCCGTGTCTGCCTGGTGATGGTGATGCCAGGAATGTGCGCGCGTCGTCGTCCTGGCTGGTTGCATTGTGCTTCCATCGCACATCCGCAAATCCACCACCGAAGGGTGTCGGCGATGACGATGGCAGCAAGCAGGGAGCATTGGCAGAACGAATTCTTCTGCCGCCTGGGGCCTAGCGCGGTGTTCGCCGGCATCTTCGATCACGTCCCGGACATCGTCTTCTCGGTAAAGGACCGCGAAGGCCGCTACGTGCTGATGAGCGAGTCGTGCGTGCGGCGCTGCGGACTGTCGAGCAAGCGCGACGCCATCGGCATGACCGCCTTCGATCTGTTCCCCGAGCCGATGGCGCGGCGCTATGCCGCCCAGGATGCGCAGTTGTTCCGCAGCGGCCTGCCTGTGGTGGACAACCTCGACCTCACCGTGTACCCCGGCGGCGACTCGGGCTGGTGCTTGACCACCAAGGAGCCGCTGTCCGATTCGGATGGCCGCATCATCGGGCTGGCCTGTCTGTCGAAGGACCTTTGCGATCCGGGGCGGCTGGGCTTGGTCGATGCCGACTTCGCCCGCACTATCGACCATATCCACGCGCACATCGCCGAGACGTTGCGGGTGGAGCAGCTGGCGCGCATGTCGGGCCTGTCGCTGCCACAGTTCGATCGCCGCATGAGGAGGCTGTTCCAGCTTTCCGCCGGCCAATACCTGCTCCGGGTGCGTATCGACGCCGCGACGCAACTGCTGCGCAACAGTACGCAGCCGATTGCCGAGGTGGCTCAGCGCACCGGCTTCTGCGACCAGAGCGCGCTGTCGCGGCAGTTCCGTCAGGCCACCGGCCTCAGTCCACGCCAGTACCGCCAACTGGCCGCGCAGCGCTGACGCGGAAACGACCGTTGCAACGGCGGCAAGTGGTGCCGTGTCCACGCGGATATCAATCATCACGGCGCAGGCTGCGCGCATGGAACGATCATTATCGCGACGCCGCCGCATCGGCCGGCGGGTCTTCGTCATCCTGCTGGTGGCGGTCCTTCTGTCGGGCGCCTGGCACGTGCTGATCGACCACCGCGCCGGCGCGCATCCTTCCCGTGCCGACGCACCGGTCGTGCCTGCCTCGATCGTTCGTGAGCGCGCGGCTGCGTGGCCGTCGTCGGTGCGCTGACGGCCATCGTTCCGACCGTCGTCGTTCCGTGCTGGCGTGACTTGATGCCGGGCCGGGCCAGGGGCGCGCCCGTCTGCAGGCGGCCGTCGGCAGACACCCGCCTGCGAAATGCCCGTTGCTTTCGCCGCGATGCTTTTTGGCGGATTTCCCGCTCCGCGCGAACAAATTCGCCTATCCCGGCGGGCCCTGCCGACTGAATACTTTCGTCGGTCCTGGGCCACCGGGGGGTGGACGCGGCGATTTCATATGTCGCCGGGAACAGGCGCTGGACAGCTTGATCCGCACGCAGGTTTCGATCGTCGGTTTTTGTGCCGAAGCACATGTCATGGCCTGCACGGGCCATGGCGCGGGGTGGCCATTCACGTCCGCCGGTTCACCGCGGTGACCGGGCTTGCATGCCATCGCCGGTGTACCGCTGCGCCACCGCACAGGAACGATCGGGCTCGCGTCGATCGCCGTTGTTGGTTCCCTCAAAAGCCGGAGCAGGTCCTGAACGCCTCGCTCCCAAGGAGACTCCCGCATGAACTGTACGCGCCACCCGGGTTTCGCGACGATGCTCAAGACATCGTCGCTGGCCCTCGTCCTGGCCCTGTCCTCGCAAGGCGCATTCGCGTCGGGCACGGGCAGGCACAAGCATTCGGAACGGCCCGCCCCGCCCGCCATCGCCAACGCATGGAAGTCGACCGTGCACGCCAGGGCCGGCACGGCGGACTTCCGCCCCAGACCGCCCGTGGGTGCGCGGCTTCCGGAGAGCTACCTGGACTACGACCACAGCCCGCAAACCTCGCCGGCGCGATTCATCGCCGCCGATTCGACCCATGCACGACACTTCGCGCAGCTTGCGCAGACCCATGCGGAGAACCATCTCGCGGCCGCGGCAAGCTGCGACGTGAACGCGTTCGCCAATGCCTCCGGCAGCGCCATGGGCGAGCTGGTCCGCACTTCCTCGCTGGACTGCCTCAACACGCTCTTCAGCGTTTCCGGAAGCACCGCCTCGTCGGTGTTCTCGGCAAGCAAGATGAGCGCGGTGGCAAACGCGGCCGCCTCCTCTGCCATGACATATCCGGGTGACGATTCCACCGGGGTACAGCAGTTCGCGCTGTACCTGCGCGCCGGGTACTACGTGCAGTACTACAACTCCGGTGCGATCCCGGCCTACCCGTCCAGCGTCACCTCCGCGGTGACGGCGTACATGGATGACTTCTTCGCCAGCGCGCACAGCTACGACGTGAGCGACGCCAATGGCGCGGTGCTGAACGAGGTCATCACGCTGACCGCCAGCTCGAACCAGGAAGCGCGCTACGCGAGCCAGTACAAGACGCTGCTGAACGGCTACAACAGCAGCTACAACGCCTACTACAACATGCAGGCGGCGATGGACTCGATCCTGACGGCGTATTTCCAGGGTGCCTGGCAGCCGGCCTGGATCAACCTGGTGAACTCCGATACGTCGATGGTCACCACGCTGTACGACTTCGTCACGCGCAGCAGCTTCAACGCCAATACGTCCAACGAATGGCTGACGCACGACGCCGCCGGCGAGCTGGCGCATTTCCTCGACAGCACCACCTACGCGGCCAACGTCGTAAGCACGGCCAAGCCGCTTGTGGCCGGCGTCATCGCCACCTACAACTACACCAACAACGGCCCGTCGATCTTCATCGCCGCGGTCTCCGGCCAGGACTATTACGACGGCGCCGATTGCAGCTACTACGGTACCTGCAACACCAAGGCCGACGTGATGGCCTACGTGCAGGGGCAGACCTACCAGTGTCCCGGTGACGCGATCAAGATCGTCTCGCAGGGCATGACGTCGCAGCAGTTCAGCGACACCTGCGCCACGCTGCACAGCGAGGTCGGCTACATCCACGGCCTGATGTAGGACCCCGGCCCGGTGCCCGGCGACAACACGGTGGGCCTGGAGATCGACGAGTTCAACTCCTCCGCCGACTACGCCACCTATGCCGGCTACCTGTACGGCATCAGCACCAACAACGGCGGCCTGAGCCTGGAAGGCGACCCGTCGCAGCCGGGCAACGTCGCGCACTTCTACTGCTATCACGCCGACTGGATCACCGCGGACTGGGAGATCTGGAACCTCTGGCACGAGTTCACGCACTACATGGATGCCAAGTACGACCTGGCCGGTGACTTCAGCGCGGGCCCGACCTTCAACGCCGACCTGCCCTATTCGATGGGGTGGTGGATCGAGGGCTTCGCGGAATACGTCAGCTATTCCTACCGCGACCTGGTCGATTCGGGCGCGGTCACCGACGCCGCCAACCATGCGTATTCGATGCCGACGCTGTTCGACAACACCTACGACATGTCCAACTACGAGGACCGCGCCTATCCGGGTGGCTACCTTGCGGTCAATTTCATGATCAACAACCATCGTGCGGACATCGACACGATGCTGGGCATCTTCCGTGCCGGTGAATACAGCACCAGCTACCACAGCTTCCTCGACGGCATCCGCAACGCCTACACCTCGGAATTCGAGGCCTTCGAAACCTGCTTCGCGAATAATGGCGGAACCGGTGGTTGCGGTGGTGGTGGCAATGGTGCTCCGGTAGCCTCGCTCAGCACGGGTAGCCTCAGCTTCGGCAGCACCGACGTGGGCGCCTCCAGCGCAGCGCAGAGCCTGACCCTGAGCAACAGCGGCCCCGGTGCGCTCTCGATCAGCTCGATCTCGACCACGGGTGACTACGCGCAGACCAACAACTGTGGCGCGTCGCTGCCCAGCGGGTCCAGTTGCACCATTTCGGTGACCTTCAGCCCCACCGCGGCCGTAACGCGCAGCGGCAGCCTGACCGTGACCGACAACGCCGCCGATGGCGCGCAGACGGCCAGCCTTTCGGGCACGGGTACCACCTCCGGTGGCGGCGGCAACGGCAACATCAGTTTCTCCGGAACCGTGGCCGCGCAGGGTGACTACGACTACACCGCCGACTTCACCAGTGCGGCGGGCACCGCGAGCGCGACGCTCGACGTCCTGGCCGGCACCCAGTGGCGCTTCGACGTGATCGACGCCAGCGCCAACCAGGTGATGGAGGAGAAGAGCGGCAGCGGTCCACTGACGCTGAGCTTCAGCACGACCACCGGGCACAGCTACAGCTTCTACGTGGAAGCCGTCTCCGGCTCGGGCGCCTGGTCGATCACCGGGTCGCACCCGTAAACCACTGAAGGCACGCCGAGTCGTGCCCGACAAGCAGCAAGGGCCGGTCCCGCTCGGGGCCGGCCCTTGCGTGTCTGGCGTGCGCCGCTTTCGCGGGGCACCTGCGTCAAATAAGGTGCCAGGGACAACCCTGATATCAACGTCGGTGCCGACTGAGTGTGCCAGCGAGTAGCAGTACGGGCAGCTACACGGTGAGCTGGGGCAGCGTAAGTACGGCGGAGCTACACGCTGAAGATGGAGGAGCCGGCGGCGGGGACGGGCTGGACGACGGTGAACGGGGTATCGGGGACGACGTGGAGCCAATTGTTCCTGTGCAGCGGGGAGGTGGATTTCCGGCTGCAGGCCTGCAACGGCCATGGGTGCTCGGCGTGGAGCAGTGCGCAAGGGGTGACCGTGCAGGGTGGCGGTGGCGGATTGCTGGCGGAGCCGAGGCGAACCCCGCTGAGGCGGGAAGTGCGGCGAGCCCGGCGGCAGCCGCTTCAACAGAAGAGCAGCCATGAAGGCCTATCGCGGAACGGGGTACCGGGTGATGGCCGGCCTGCTCCTGATGCTGGGCCTGGAGTACACGGACCCGTAGGGGAGCGTGCAGGCGGAAGCGGACGTGCAGGGCCATATCTGGCGTGGTACGACTACCGGCCGTACGGCGGGGTGGTGACCAGCCAGAGCGATCGTATCCACGGCCGCCACGTACCAAGCCGCATGTGTATGCTGCTTATCGCACTGTCTGTCGATGTAGGGGCTTAAGTTGCGAGCATTGCGTTCTTGACCACTGTTCTTAGACCTGACGAAAATCCCGAGAGCGCCGTAGGGATCAGATCGTGCAGAAAGCCGAGACACAGCATCGATCGACTTTGAATAAGTCAGAGTTCCGCTTGGGCAGGGCGGGCGTGGCGGTCGAATCGCCGCAGGGTGAACGGATTGCCCAGCTTGGCGCCCTGGCAGCACACAGCGATCGAACGCTTCTCCAGGTGCAACTGGCGACGGCCATACAGACCAGTCCTCGGATGGTTGCCCAGCGCCGCGTGGCGAGTGCACATCGGGCTGCCATGACGATTCGCGACGGGCTTCATCCTTCCACGTCGTTGCGGCAGGCGGGAGCAGGCGCATTCGGTGGTGTGACGCAGCCGAAGGACATGAAAGAACGGCAGCCGTCCGAAGTCGTCCGGCACGACCCAGTGTCGGCCACCGGCCTGCCAAGTCCTTTGAAGAACGGCATCGAGTCGCTTTCCGGCCTGTCCATGGCGAATGTGAGGGTGCACTACAACTCCACGCAGCCGACAAAGCTCGACGCCCTGGCCTACGCCCAGGGCACGGATATTCATCTGGCGGCCGGACAGGAGCGACATCTTCCCCACGAAGCCTGGCATGTCGTGCAGCAGGCACGGGGGAGGGTGCGACCCACGATGCAGATGAAGGATGGCGTGTCGATCAATAACGATGCGACGCTGGAGCACGAAGCTGACGTGATGGGCGCCAAGGCAATCGTTGCTGGCCAAGGGACGATGTCAGGCACGAGTTCCGGCTCGCCCGCGTCGCGGCGGGCGCCGACCGATTCGATGACCAAGGCTGGGGCGACAGTCCAGCGCATCGTGCGTCTTGCGGGTGCGCAGGTGCCACCGTCCGCTCACGACGAGCTGGTCGCACGGGTGCGCGCTCGCTTCGCGGCGGCCAATGTCGAGTTTCTGCCGGAGCACGAGTCGACGCTGCGCGGTTGGGCAACCGAGCACGACCTCGTCATCGCGGCACCCACGATCGACGCCATTGCGTTCAATCTCTACATGCATTCGGACGAGCATGCTCGCTGGAGCGAGGGCATGACACGCACCCAAATTTCCAACGACGACATGCGGGCCGCGAAGGCGACGCGCTCGCGCGACCGTTTTGCGCGCGTGATGGAGCCGACCAAAACTGCGACGACATTGCGGGTGCCCGGACTGGGTAAGCTCGGCGACACCAGTCTGCTTCGTTTGCAGGATGTCGGCCTCGAGGAGGAGCAGTACTGGCTTCGCCCTGACGAGGTCAATGGCGAGCGGCTGGATACCGTGAAGCGCAAGGGCATCAGCAATCAGGACGAGGTCCATATCACTGCGTGTGGTGACAAGGACGACCCTTCGTACGTAGTGGCGCTCAACAATCACCATCTCGGCCACCGTTACGTCGGCTCCGGCCGCCAGACTGGCATCGGCAACCCACGCACCTACGGCAGCAAGAAGGATCGCGAGGGCTACGAGTACAAGGGCTCAGGCCTGGTCGACGGTCACGCCATTCAGGTCCAGGACGATCAGCAGATTCTCGGCCCGTTCCAGGGCGATGCCGAAGACTGGACCACGACGATCAAGAAGATCCATGGCTCGACGGTGAGCTACGAGGACAAAGCGTATCTGCCCAAGGACGAGCACGACCCGCGGATGATCGAAGCCCATCCGCACAACTTCTACTGGGAGAACCAGGGACAGGGGCAACGCATGCGGCAGAAGGCGATTGAGGCGCCTGCCATGAAGTCCGGCGCGAGCTTCCTGCACTACAACGTGTTTACGGGCGAGACCTTCCACCCAAACACTGGCCGGGCGACCGACCATACCTATGAATTGGCGTCACGGGTGCATTATCTGCACACCGCCCCCGACGGCAGTAGAAAACACTACAGCTGCGACAACCGCGCGGTTGCCGATTACAGCAATCACGGCGGTTACGATGTGACGACTCACCGGTATCCCGATATCCCGAGCGGTGTTCCGCAGAAGGGCGAGAATGCGAGTCTGGGCGGGTTGGGTGCGAGCGAGCACCTGAAACTTGCCGAGATGCCGGACACCACGCAGTTTCCGTACGCGACGGTGCTCCACCCCGCGCAGCCCGACTTCTCGTTCAAGCCCGAGCACCGCCAGCAGGTATCCGGCTACGAATCGCCGCCGCCGTCGCCGTACTGGGCGCCGCAGGAACTGGAGGACGACGAGCGCGTGGTGTCCGGCGACCACTCGCGCAGGCGCCACTTCCACGACGACGTGGATGGTGCGCTGATCGTCGACACCAGTTACGACGCAGCCAAGAACGAGACCACCCTCAAACGCAAGAAGCGCAGGATCGATGAAATCACCAATTGGCCTGAGGGTGGTGGCCTGTTCGAGCGGCTCGAGGCTAGCAGGACAATCAAGAAACAGATGCTGTCGACCCATGCCGCGCCTGAGCAAGAGGAGGTCGCCGCGGCTGCGGCATTCCGTGCCGAGCGGGCCGAGGCGATACGGGATCACCAGCGACGCATCGACCTCCTTGCCGCCACGCTCAACGAATTGCAAGCGTCGATTGGCGTGCAGCATGCCAACGAAAACGACGCGCTGCGGAGCCTCGTCGACAGGCTCGTGCAGGTCGATCGCGACGATCCAGCACGGGCCAGTCAGGTCGGGCTTCTCTACTTGCAGGCGATCGCCTGGTTCCCGGCAGTGCGAGGCTTCTCTATCGCGATACCACCGAGTGCCATCATGGCGAACCCGGCCATGGTCCACTCGGGGAGAGCGGCGAGCGCCTGGCCTCGTTGCGCCAGTATTTTTCCGAATGCGCGCAGATGGCGGTGCACAATGTGCTGGCGCTCAGTGCCGGTGGTGGGGAACTCAACGAGAGACTGCTCGACCAGCACGGGACCTTCGGTCAGGACCTCAGCGAAGACCATATCCGCCAGATGCTCGAAGCGGCAGGACGCCCCGACCTGCCGGTGATCGGTAGCCTCGGCGATCTACAAGGCCTGCTCAATGAATTTGACACTTACGGAGACCTCGCTGCGGATTTTTATGGCATTGGCATTACCGAGCAGATCGGACATGACAGCATTCGTGCCTTCGGCATGGGTCACACGAATGTTCTCAGCCTGGTCGTCAATACTCAGGCCGCCACCGCGCAGCGCGGCACTCACTGGATTGCGGTGCAATTGCATCGCCAGCCCGACGGACAGGTCGCGGTGACCTATCTCGACTCATACGATGCGCCGACCGATTATCGCTACCTATTCGACGGGCTGCGAGCCTTTTTCGGCGCAGGGAGGCCCAATGTGCCCGTGCAGATCGAGGTAACTGGTCAGGGTGACGGTGATTCGCAGCCGTCTTCCAGGATCTAACCTGGATCACATGATGTCCGGCGGGTCGTCCGTAGCGAGGGCGCTCCT
>Ga0164242_10002133_pt1 | contig 23005 bp, 23 predicted proteins | sample OricomgcompostMG_FD_108783 | JGI IMG/M metagenome (GOLD analysis project Ga0164242, IMG submission 108783) | Miracle-Growth compost microbial communities from Emeryville, California, USA - Original compost - Miracle growth compost (MG) ... | reverse complement strand
GGTCGCAGAGAGACACGATCATGCAGATCCTCGACGCCGTCGATGCGGCATCGCTCCGCTCCGACATCCCCGACTTCCACCCCGGTGACACCGTCAAGGTGCACGTGAACATCACCGAGGGCAACCGCAGCCGCATCCAGATCTTCCAGGGCGTCGTCCTCGGCCGTTCGGGTGACGGTGTTCGCGAGACCTTCACCGTCCGCAAGATCAGCTTCCAGGTGGGCGTCGAGCGCACCTTCCCGGTGCACAGCCCCGTGATCGACCGCATCGAGGTCGTCACCCGCGGTGACGTGCGCCGCGCGAAGCTGTACTACCTGCGCAACCTGCGCGGCAAGAAGGCCAAGATCAAGGAGAAGCGCGACAACTGACGCGTTCCCACCGACGCCCCGAGGCAGCCGCCCCGGGGCGTCGTCGTCTTATCCGTCGAGAGTGTGCGACGCTGTAGTGTGCGATCGTCGAAGGGTGTGAATGACTGAGAACTCGGCGGCGGCCGTGCCCGAGAGGCGTCCGCCGAAGCGGCGCGGCGCACTGGCCTTTCTGCGCGACGTGGTGGTCATCATTCTCGTCGCCCTGCTCGTCTCGTTCCTCGTCAAGACCTTCCTGATCAGGTCGTTCTACATCCCGTCGGGCTCGATGGAGAACACGCTTCAGATCGATGACCGGATCCTCGTCGACGAGATCACGCCGCGGTTCACGGGGTATCACCGCGGCGACGTGGTGGTCTTCCGCGACCCGGGCGGGTGGCTCACCGGCGAGTCCACTCCGCAAGCCCCGCGGCCGTGGATCGTGGAGGCCTTCGACTGGGTGCTCTCACTCGTGGGGGTGTCTGCACCCGACAGCGACGACCACCTGATCAAACGCGTCATCGGCCTACCCAGTGATCACGTGGTGTGTTGCAACGCGATCGGACAGATCACGGTCAACGGGCAGCCGATCGATGAGAAGCCCTACCTCAAGCTGGCAGCGGGGGAGAGCGAGCCCGAAGTCGTCCCGTTCGATGTCACGGTGCCGGCCGGCAAGCTCTGGGTCCTCGGAGACAATCGCGACCGCTCGCGCGACTCCCGCTACAACCAGGACCAGCCGGGCAAGGGCTTCGTGCCGATAGAGAACGTGGTCGGCCGCGCGTTCGTGATCACGTGGCCGTTTGATCGTTTCGGGCTCATCGACACGCACCACGCCGTGTTCGCGGGCGTGCCGACGCCGACGGCGTCGGGGTCGTCGCCGTGACCGTCATCGAGCCGACGCTGACGCTGGAGCGTCGACTGCTGCGCGAACGCACCGTGCTGATCGCCTGTGACGAGGTGGGTCGTGGTGCGCTGGCGGGCCCGGTCGCTGTCGGCGCGGTGGCGATCGACGCCCCGGCATCGCGCCGCCGTGTGCCGGAGGGGCTGCGGGACTCGAAGCTCGTCGCCGAGGCGCGCCGTCCCGCCGTCGCGGAGCGCGCGGCGTCCTGGGTCTGCGCAGACGCCGTCGGCTGGGCGAGCGCTGCGGAGATCGATGAGCACGGGATCATGTGGGCGCTGGGCACCGCCGCCGTGCGCGCCATCGCCGGGCTGCGCGGTGCCGGCGTGGCGGTCGATGAGTCGATCGTCCTCCTGGACGGGAACCATGACTACATCGCCCCGGTCGCCGATGTCGCTCCCGAGGTGCGCGTGCAGATCAAGGCGGACCGCGACTGTGCGAGCGCGGCGGCCGCGTCCGTCATCGCCAAGGTGGCGCGCGACGCCCGCATGGTCGCTCTGCATGACGAGCACCCTGCCTACGAGTGGGTGCGCAACAAGGGATATGCGAGCGCGGTGCACCGCGCCGCCATCCGCGCGCACGGCCTGAGTCCTCACCACCGCGCGTCGTGGGCGATCGCGGACGCTCCCACCCTCTTCTGAACGCGTGCGTGCGGGCGCGGTGCTGCGCCTAGGATGGAATGACCATGGACGACGACTTCGACGACTACGACCGCGAGCTCGAGCTGGCGCTGTACAAGGAGTATCGAGACGTCGTCTCGCAGTTCGCGTATGTGATCGAGACCGAGCGGCGGTTCTACCTCGCCAATGAGGTCGACGTCGTCCGCCGCGATACCGAGCACGACTTCTACTTCGAGATCACGATGAAGGACGTCTGGGTCTGGGACATCTACCGAGCCGACCGTTTCGTGAAGTCCGTGCGCGTGCTCACCTTCAAGGACGTGAACGTCGAAGAGCTGCAGCGGCGCGACCTGCATCTGCCTGAGGAGCTGTCGCTCGACTCGTAGCGTCATCCGTTCCTCCACAGAACGCGGTTCTCCGAGGTTTCGGCGCGTTCATCCCCAGATCGGGATTCCGGCCCTCGCCGTCGCTCCTGTTCGCGGGAGCATGCCGTTATGGCAGCGAAAGACGAACTGGGACGCGCGGGTGAGAATCGCGCCGTCGCCCACCTGACCGCATGCGGATTCGACGTCGTCGACCGCAACTGGCGCGCGCCGGGCGGCGAGGTCGACGTCGTGGCGTGCACCGCCTCCGACCTGGTCTTCGTCGAAGTGAAGACCCGCCGGACCGATCTGTTCGGCGACCCCCTCGAGGCGGTCGACCCGCGTAAACGCGCTCGCATCTGGGGCCTCGCGCACGCGTGGTCGTCGGCGCATCCGGAAACGGCGCGGGGTCGACGATGGCGGCTCGACGTGATCGGGATCGTCGGCGGCGATCCGGCGAGCGGTCGGCTCGAGCATGTGGAAGACGTGCCATGGGTGTGACGCGCACGTGGGCGGTCGCCCTCTCCGGGCTCGAGGGCACCATCATCGAGGTCGAGGCGGATCAGACCAAGCAGATTCCCGAGTTCCGCATCATCGGGCTGGGCGACCGCGCGCTGGGCGAGGCCGTGCAGCGCGTCCGCAACGCGAGTGAGAACAGCCGGCTCATCCTGCCCAGGCGTCGCCTCACCGTGAACCTGTCGCCCGCCAGCCTGCCCAAGCAGGGGTCGGGATTCGACGTGGCGATCGCCATCGCCGCGTTGGCCACGGACGGGGAGATGGATGCCGCATCCGTCGCCCGCACCGTGCACATCGGCGAGCTCGGGCTCGACGGTCGGCTCCGGCCGGTCCCCGGTGTGTTGCCGGCGGTGCGTGCGGCCGTCCGCGGGGGAGTGTCGCGTGTCGTCGTGCCCTGGGCGAACCGAGCCGAGGCAGCCCTGGTGCCCGGTGCCGAAGTCGTGGGCGCGGCGACGCTGGCGGAAGTCGCACGGCTGCACGGGGCTGATGTCGAGGTGCCGGCCGATGTGACGCCGGTCCTCGTCGCCGAGGAGGCGGAGCTCGCGCGGGAGCCCCTCGATCTCGGCGATGTCATCGGGCAGGATGACGCGGTGGAAGCATTGGTGGTGGCCGCCGCGGGCGGCCACCACATGCTCATGGTCGGTCCGCCGGGGGCCGGCAAGACGATGCTCGCGCGTCGCCTCCCCGGCATCCTGCCCGCTCTGGACGACGAGGCGGCGCTGGTGACGGCATCCATCCGTTCCCTGTCCGGCGGAGTGGTCAACACCCTGGATCGGACGCCTCCCTTCGAGGCGCCGCATCACAGCGCGAGCGTCGCTGCACTCGTGGGTGGCGGATCGAGGGCCGTGCGACCGGGCGCGATCGCGCGTGCGAGCGAGGGTGTCCTCTTCCTCGACGAAGCCGGGGAGCACGCTACCGGGGTCCTCGATGCGTTGCGCCAGCCGTTGGAGACCGGGCGAATCGACATTCACAGGGCGGGGTTCACGGCTTTCTTCCCCGCGCGCTTCCAGCTCGTGATGGCCACCAACCCCTGCCCGTGCGGGAACTACGGCGTCCGCGGCGGCAGCTGTGAATGCCCACCCGCCGCCATCCGCCGCTATCGAGGCCGGCTGACGGGCCCGCTTCTCGACCGCATCGACATCGAGATGCAGCTCGCGCGTGTGCGCATCGCCGATCCGGCGCAGGCGTCATCCGGGATGACGACGGCGCTGGCTCGAGAACGGGTGGCGGCCGCCCGTGCCCGCGCTGCGCGGCGGCTGCGCGACACCCCGTGGCACATGAACTCCGAGGTGTCGGGCTCCTGGCTGCGCCGGGGACCGCTGTCGCCTGCACCCCTCATCCGGCGGCCACTCGATGCCGCCCTTGACCGCGGCAGCCTCACCTTGCGGTCCTTCGACCGCATATTGCGAGTTGCGTGGACTTTGTGCGACCTGGCCGGTCGCGACAGGTTGACGACCGAAGACATCGGTCGCGCGCTGTATCTGAAGAAGGGAATCCGCTCATGACTGCGTTCCGTTGGGACGACTCCGCGGCGCATACCGTCGCCAGCCTCGCTGTCGAACCCGGGCCGGGCGACGATCGTCTCGCGCGCCTGTACGCCACAGCCGTGTGGAGCTGTCTCGTCGAGCCTGGCGACGGCGTGGCCGGGGCTCTGGTCGGTGCCCTCGGCGCGGACGTCGCGCTGCAGGAGGTGATCGCGGGCGCTCATGGCGGGGTGGCCGCCGACGCTGCCGGGCTCACGAACGACCAGCTGCGTGCGGGGATATCCCGGTGGAAGCTGCGGCTGCAGTCCGATGAGGTCGCCTTCGCGCTCTCTCGTGCGCGTGAGGCGGGCATCCGTCTCGTGACGCCGGACGACGACTGCTGGCCCGGCGCCCTGCGGGATCTGGGGGTGCATGCCCCGCTGTGCCTCTGGGTGCGCGGCGATCCGCGACGCCTCACGCGGCTGGAGCCGGCGATCGCCATCGTGGGGGCGCGTGCGGCGACCGGGTACGGCGAGCATCTGGCCGGGGAGTTCGCGGCGGAGCTCTCGGGCCGCGGCATCGCCGTGATCTCGGGCGGGGCGTATGGCATCGATGGAGCAGCGCACCGGGGTGCTCTCGCTGCTGACGGGCTCACGGCGGCGCTGGTCGCCGGCGGTGTGGACAAGCCGTATCCCGCCGGCCATGCGGACCTGCTCCGGCGGATCGCGTCCTCCGGTGTCGTCGCGAGCGAGGTCCCCTGCGGTTCGGTGCCCTCCAAATGGCGCTTTCTGCAGCGGAACCGATTGATAGCAGCGTTGGGCGGCGCGACGGTGGTGGTCGAAGCGGGTTGGCGGAGCGGGTCACTGAACACCGCTTCGCACGCCGCGCAGCTGGGGCGACCTCTGGCGGCGGTTCCAGGTCCCGTGACGAGCGGCGCGTCGGCAGGCTGCCACCGGTTGATGCGCGAGTTCCATGCGCAGTGCGTGACGACGGCAGACGAGGTGTGCGAGTTGATCGGGCGCGGAAGCACGACGCAGCAGGTCGAGACGGGAGACCACACGGACGACCGCACTCGGGTCGTCGATGCGCTCAGCAGCCGTTCGTGGCGGAACGTCGACGATGTCGCCCGGCGAAGCGGCATGGCTCCAGCGGATGTGCGCACACATCTCGGCCTCCTCGCGCTGGAAGGGGCGGCCGAGGCACAGGGTGGCGGCTGGCGGCGCGTCGCGGCCCGGGCCGCAGGCTGAGCGGCATCCTGGTGGAGTGAGGACTTCCCGGGCCGTCGACGACTATCTGCGCCATCTCAGCGATGTGCGCCGCCTCTCGCCGGCGACGGTGCGGGCCTATCGCGCTGATCTGTCAGACCTGGTGACCGTCCTCGGCGACCCGCCGATCGGCGACGTGACGCTGGAGCACCTGCGCGATTGGCTCTGGACAGCGACGCAGCGGGGGCGGTCGCGCGCCACGATCGCCCGCCGGACGGCCTCTGCACGCGGGTTCTTCGCCTGGGCTCTGGATGGGGAGTTGATCACCTCCGATCCGAGCGCTCGCGTCGTGGCTCCGAAGCGCGGGCGGACACTCCCGAGGATCGCGACCGCCGACGGGCTCGCGCATCTGCTGGACTCCGCAGGTGCCGCGGCGGACTCGGGTGATCCGGTGCCGTTGCGTGACGACGCGATCCTCGAGCTGCTGTACGCATCGGCGCTCCGGGTGTCGGAGCTGTGCGGGCTCGATGTCGACGACCTCGACCGGGAGCGTCGCACGGTCAGGGTGCTCGGCAAGGGGTCGAAGGAGCGCATCGTCCCATACGGTCTGCCCGCCGAGCGGGCGCTCGATGCGTATCTCGTGCGTGCGCGTCCCGTCCTCGCTGCCCGCGCCACGGGGTCGACGCCTGCTCTGTTCCTCGGTACGAGGGGCGGCCGGCTCGGCCCGCGTGCCGTGTACACGCTCGTGTCGCGGACGCTCGGTCCCGAGGTGGGTACGGAGACGGTCGGCCCCCATGCGCTGCGGCATTCGGCCGCCACTCATCTGCTCGACGGCGGTGCTGACCTGCGCAGCGTGCAAGAACTGCTAGGGCATGCGAGCCTGGGCACGACCCAGATCTACACGCACGTCTCCAGCGAGCGACTGCTGGCGACCTATCGGCTCGCTCATCCCCGTGCCGAGCGCTGACCGTCAGCTGCAGCAGGGGAGGAGTACAGCCCTCGGTACTCCGCCGAGGAGAAGGAGCGGGTTCACGTAGACACCGTCAAGCCGCACGCCGAAGTGGATGGTGCCGGGATCGGCGTGACCTCCCGACGAGATCGTGCCTACGACCTCGCTCTCGTCGACGTGTGCGCCCGACTGCAGTTCGGAGTCGATCGGCTCGAGGGTGGTGACATACCCGTCGCCGTGATCGATCGTCAGGATGCCACGGCCGGCGATGCGCCCGGAGAAGGCCACGACGCCGGCGCGCGGCGCGCGTACCCTTTCGTCGCCGCTCGGGCGCAGATCGATGCCGCGGTGTCCGGCACCGTACTCGTGCGCGGGCGCCTGGTACGGGCGAGTGATCCGGGCGCCGACCACGGGCCATGACCACGTCGCCGCGCGGGTCTCCACCGCGCCGGGTGGACCCGGCAGCAGCGCGGCGGCGGGAGCGGGCGCGACCACAGCCGCGGATGCGAACAGGACGGCGGCGATCACCCACGCCGCGTGACGACGTGTTCGGGGGCGAAAGGGTGTGCGGACGGCAGACATGCGGTCAGCCTGATGCAGAGGCCGAGTTCACGGTGGTGCCGCGACGCAAGATGTGGACAACCCGGTGGCGACCGGGTCTCGTCGCCATCTGGGGAGGAGCCGTGTGCTGATACACTGGAGGAGCACCTCGCATTGCGGGGTGACTACGCGTGCCCAGAGCTTGCGAGATCTCGCAGGTGGCATTCACTCCCATCGGTCCCCGATATGGGGCGGGATGTGTGCCGGGCACCAGGACTCGACAGGCACCCGCCCGTCGATGCAACCGAGAACGGCGCACAGCGCCGAGAACAGGAGGACGGCGATGGCCGTCGTCACCATCCGCCAGCTGCTCGATGCCGGCGTTCACTTCGGACACCAGACCCGCCGGTGGAACCCGAAGGTGAAGCGCTTCATCCTCACCGAGCGCAGTGGCATCCACATCATCGACCTGCAGCAGTCGCTGGCGTACATCGACCGCGCCTACGAGTTCGTGAAGGAGACTGTCGCACACGGCGGCACGATCCTCTTCGTGGGCACCAAGAAGCAGGCGCAGGAGGTGCTCGCCGAGCAGGCGACCCGCGTCGGCCAGCCCTACGTGAACCAGCGCTGGCTGGGTGGTCTGCTGACGAACTTCAGCACCGTCAGCAAGCGACTGCAGCGCATGAAGGAGCTCGAGGAGCTCGACTACGAGAACCCCTCGGAGAGCGGCTTCACGAAGAAGGAACTCCTCCTCAAGAAGCGCGAGCTCGACAAGCTGCACAAGTCGCTGGGTGGTATCCGCAACCTGCAGAAGACCCCGTCGGCTCTGTGGGTCGTCGACGCCAAGCGTGAGCACCTCGCCATCGACGAGGCCCGCAAGCTCGGCATCCCCGTGATCGGCATCCTCGACACCAACGCCGACCCCGACGAGATCCAGTACCCGATCCCGGGCAACGACGACGCGATCCGCTCGGTGTCGCTGCTGACGCGCATCATCGCCGACGCCGCGGCCGAGGGCCTGATCCAGCGCCACCAGCCGGTCGACGCCGAGACGACCGAGACCAACGAGCCGCTCGCCGAGTGGGAGCGCGAGCTCCTCGAGCAGGGCGCGCCCGAACAGTCCTCGGCGCAGACCGAGAAGGTCGCCGACGAGTCCGAGGCGAAGGCCGAGGCCGCTGAGGTCGAGGAGCAGGTCGCCGAGGGCGAGACCCCGGTCGCACCGGCCGAGTAACACACCCTTTTTCCGCTTCGGCCGGTCCGTTCCACGACGGGCCGGCCGAAGCATCCACGAGACAGATTTCATCAAGCAAGGAGCCGCCACCCATGGCAAACTTCACCATCGCCGACATCAAGGCGCTACGCGAGCAGCTGGGCACGGGCATGGTCGACACCAAGAAGGCGCTCGAGGAGGCCGACGGTGACCTCGAGAAGGCCGTCGAGATCCTGCGTCTGAAGGGCGCGAAGGGCAACGCCAAGCGCGCCGACCGCTCCACGACCGAGGGTCTCGTCGTCGCCCGTGAGGGCGATGGCAAGGTCACGCTCATCGAGCTGGCTTGCGAGACGGACTTCGTCGCGAAGAACGAGAAGTTCATCGGTCTGGCCGAGAAGGTCGCGGATGCCGCGGCCGCCGTCGCCGCCGACTCCGTCGAGGACGCCCTGGCCGCACCGGCCGGCGACAAGACCGTCGAGCAGCTGATCTCCGAGGACGCCGCCGTGATCGGCGAGAAGATCGTCCTCCGTCGTGTGCGCACGATCACGGGCGACCACTTCGAGGTCTACCTGCACAAGACCAGCAAGGACCTGCCCCCGCAGATCGGCGTGGTCGTCGCCTACTCGGGTGACGACGCCGCGACGGCGCGCAGCATCGCCCAGCACATCTCGTTCGCGAACCCGACGTACCTCTCCCGTGAGGACGTCCCCGCGGCCGAGGTCGAGAAGGAGCGCGAGATCGTCACCGAGATCTCCCGCAACGAGGGCAAGCCGGAGGCCGCGCTGCCGAAGATCGTCGAGGGCCGCGTCAACGCGTTCTTCAAGCAGGTCGCCCTGCTCGAGCAGGACTACGCGAAGGACAACAAGCTGTCCGTGGCGCAGGTCGCCAAGGACGCGGGCATCACCGTCACCGACTTCGCACGGTTCAAGGTCGGCGCCTGACACGCCGCAAGGGCCCGCATCGCACAACGATGCGGGCCCTTGTCATGCCCGTTCGCTACAGTGTGATCGCGACGAGAGGAACACACACGTGATCAATGAGGCCACCACGCGCCGCCGCGTTCTGCTGAAACTTTCCGGCGAGGCCTTCGGCGGCGGCTCGCTCGGCGTCAACCCCGATGTCGTCAGTCAGATCGCCCGCGAGATCGCCGCGGCGGTCGACAGCGTCGAGATCGCGATCGTCGTCGGCGGCGGCAACTTCTTCCGCGGTGCGGAGCTGAGCCAGCGCGGCATGGACCGCGGGCGTGCGGACTACATGGGGATGCTCGGCACGGTGATGAATGCGCTCGCGCTGCAGGATTTCCTGGAGCAGGCCGGTGCCGCCACCCGCGTGCAGTCCGCCATCCAGATGACCCAGGTGGCCGAGCCGTACATCCCGCTGCGAGCGGAACGGCATATGCAGAAGGGTCGTGTCGTGATCTTCGGCGCCGGAGCGGGTCTGCCGTACTTCTCGACCGACACGGTCGCGGCACAGCGCGCCCTGGAGATTCGCGCCGACGAGGTGCTGGTCGCCAAGAACGGCGTGGACGGGGTGTACACGGCGGATCCGAAACGGGATGCCACGGCAACCCGTATCGACCGGATCACCTATCTGGAGGCCCTGCAGAAGGGCCTGAAAGTCGTCGACTCGACGGCATTCAGCCTGTGCATGGACAACCACATGGACATGCGGGTGTTCGGTATGGAGCCGGCGGGGAACGTGACCCGCGCCTTGCTCGGCGAACAGATCGGGACCCTGGTCACGACGTGACCGTGTGCGCCGCGGTTACGCGGCGAGCCACGACTAGACTGGGCGGGAACGCCTGAGCGAATGGAGAGACCGTGATCGCGGACGTGTTGACGGATGCCGAAAATCGAATGGATCGAGCGGTCGAAGCCGCGAAGGACGACTTCGCGAGCGTCCGGACGGGACGCGCGAATCCCCAGCTCTTCCAGAAGGTGCTGGTGGACTACTACGGCACGCCCACGCCGCTGGCGCAGCTCGCTTCGCTGAATGCACCCGAGGCCCGGTCGCTCATCGTGACGCCGTACGACAAGTCGGCGCTCAAGGCGATCGAGCACGCGATCCGTGAGATGCCGAACCTCGGCGCCAATCCGACGAACGACGGCAACATCGTGCGGATCACGATGCCTGAGTTGACCGAGGAGCGGCGCAAGGAATACGTCAAGCTCGTGCGGTCGCAGGGTGAGGACGCGAAGGTCCGTGTGCGCGGTGTCCGCCGCAAGGCCAAGGACGACCTCGATGCGCTCAAGAGCGACATCGGCGAAGACGAGCTCGCCCGGGCGGAGAAGGAGCTCGACGCGATCACGCGTGCGCGTGTGGATGCCATCGACGAGGCACTCAAGCGCAAAGAGGCAGAACTCCTCGAGGTCTGAGTGCCCGCATGAGCGACGCGTCCGAACAACCGCCCGACGGTGGGGGTCGCCGCCGGGGCCGACACTCGCGCGCACGTGAGGATTTCGATCGTGCGCGCGCCGACTTCGATCAGGCGAATGAGCGCATAAAGCAGCGCACCGGCCGAGATCTCATCGGGGCCATCCTCATCGGTCTCGTGATCGGTGTGGCCGTGCTGCTCTCTCTGCTCATCTGGAAGCAGGTCTTCATCCTCTTCGTCCTCGCTGCCGCGGGGACGGGGATCTTCGAGATCAGCCGTGCGCTCCAGGCGGGCGGTCGTCGCATCGACCTGATCCCGCAGCTGATCGGCATGCTCGCGATGGTGGCGTCCGCATGGTTCCTGCCGCTGTGGCAGCACTGGGTCGTGGTGTGCGGTGCCGTCGTCCTCGTCGTGGTGTGGCGTGTGATCGCCGCTGTGGCGCGACACGGTCGCGCCGACGGTGCACGCGTGTGGTCGGATGTCCTCGCCGGTGTGCTCGTGCAGGTGTACGTGCCGTTCAGCGGGAGCCTCGCGGTCATCCTCCTCCGGCAGGAGTCGGGCGAGCTCTGGGTTCTGGCGTTCATCATCCTCGCCATCGTCGCCGACACCGCGGCGTACGCGACGGGCCTCACGCTGGGCAAGCACCCGATGGCGCCGCGGGTGAGCCCCAAGAAGACGTGGGAAGGGTTCGGCGGGGCCGTCGTCGGGGCAGTGGTCGCCGGCATCCTGCTGGCCGCCTTCATGCTCGGGCTGCCGTGGGCCAGCGGGATCGTCTTCGGGCTCGTCATCCTCTTCACCGCCACCATTGGTGACCTCGGCGAGTCGATGATCAAGCGCGACCTCGGCATCAAAGACATGAGCTCGTGGCTGCCCGGCCACGGGGGAGTGCTCGACCGGCTCGACTCCATCCTTCCGTCCGCCGGGGCCGCCCTGGCGCTGTACTACCTGCTGACCCCCTGGTGACACAATGACGACATCTCACACCGACGCCCGCACCGTTGCGCAGGCGACCTTTCCCCGCACGTCCGGGCGTACCCGTGGTTATGCGCCGAAGGACGTGGACGCGTTCCTGGAGCGCGCTCGGCTGGCCTTCGAGAACCCGCAAGGCGATGCCGTGCTGCGGGCTGGAGACATCCGCTCGGCGGCGTTCCCGCTCGTGAAGCGCGGATATCAGCCGGATGCCGTCGATGCGGCGCTCAGCCGGGTGGAAGACGCCTTCGCTGCCCGGGAGCGCAAGGAAGCGCTGTCGGCGGCCGGAGCCGGCGCCTGGATCGATCAGACGCGCACACAGGCGCAGGAGATCCTGGATCACCTCGCCCGCGAACCACGGCGCCGTTTCGCGCGGGCCCGGGGCCTGGGGTACGGCTACCGGGTGGACGAGGTGGATCTCGTGGCCGACAAGATCGCCGCCTACCTCGCAGAGGGCCGCCCGGTGACCGTCGAGCAGGTGCGGACCGTGGCATTCCGGATGCAGCGGCGCGGATACCGCGAGGAGCAGGTGGATGCCCTGCTCGACGCCGTCGTCGACGTGATGCTCGCGGTCGGCTGATGCTCACGGCACGTCGTCATGGCGAATTTTCGAACGGCTCTGTAGACTCGGGCACACTGTGACTTCCGGCACCCCCACGACACCCGAGACTCCCCGCGCAGTGCTGCGCCGCGATCTGAAGAATGCGGCGGTGGCTCCGGCACCGACTCCGCGCCGGAGGGCGCGACGACGACGCACGGCTCCTGCAATGGCGAAGGCCGGGTTCGCGGGACTCGCGGTCCTCGGGCTCGCCGTGGCCTGCCTCAGCCCCATGGGAGCGCTTCTCGCCCCGGCCGCCAACGCGTCCGATACCGCGCCGGTCACCCTGTACACGAGCGCCCTGGGCGACGCCCAGTCGGTCGAAGTGGCCTCCGAGTCCACCGAGACGGCGGCCATCGACCGCGACAGCTATACGGCCTCGGTCAAGCCGAAGCCCGTCGCGCAGAGCTCGAGCACCGCGGTGACGGCTTCCGTCGCCTCCTCGTTCGTCGCACCCTCCGCCGGGACCGCGCAGGCCATCGCCTACAAGATGGTCAAGGCCCGTGGCTGGGGCGACGGCGAGTTCTCGTGCTTGGTGGCCCTGTGGAACCGCGAGTCCGGGTGGCGGGTGAACGCCGCGAACGCGAGCGGAGCCTACGGCATCCCGCAGGCGCTGCCCGGCAGCAAGATGGCCTCCGCCGGTGCCGACTGGGCGACCAACCCGGCCACGCAGATCACCTGGGGCCTGGGCTACATCACGTCGCGATACAGCACGCCGTGCGGTGCATGGGGGCACTCGCAGTCCACCGGCTGGTACTGACCCGATGCCGCGGTCGAACCGGCGGCGTCCCGAAGCACCGCGCGGGGACTCGTTCGAGGCCTTTCTCGCGGGGTTCAAGCGGTCCGAAGCCCGTCGCGGCGTCGAATGGACCGTGCAGCCGCTGTCGGCCCGTCAGGCGCAGAAACAGTACATCTGCCCGGGATGTGGCGGAACCATCGCCATCGGCGTCGCGCACCTCGTCGTCTGGCGCGCGGACGGGATCCTCGGCGATGCCGCAGATCTGGCGGCCCGTCGCCACTGGCACACGCACTGCTGGAAGGTGTATTGAATGGAGATCCGTGGTGCGGTGCAACTGCCCGCTCGGCGCGAAGACATCGAACTGCACACCGATGACGGGCTGACCCTCGTCGGTGAGCTGGCGCTGCCGGTCGACGGTGTTCCGGTCGCCACCCTGGTCACGCTGCACCCCCTGCCGACTGCCGGCGGCTTCATGGACTCCCATATCCTGCGCAAGGCGGCCGGACGACTCCCAGCGCTCGCAGACATCGCCGTGCTGCGATTCAACACGCGTGGGACGTCATCGCCGCGGGGAACGAGCGAGGGCGACTTCGGCGGGGCCGAGACCGAGCGATATGACCTTGCCGCCGCCCTGCGCTTCGTGACGGAGCGCGGGCTGCCGCATCCGTGGCTGCTGGGCTGGTCATTCGGCACCGAGGTGGCTCTCAAACACGGTCGGCCGTTCCCGGTCGAGGGCCTCATCCTCCTCTCGCCGCCGTTGCATCGGACCACGGCCGACGAGCTGTCGGCCTGGGCCGACGACCCGCGTCCCGTGATCGCCCTGGTCCCCGAACTGGACGACTATCTGCGACCCGCCGAGGCCGGGCCCCGCTTCGCGGTGCTGCCGAACGCTCGGATGATCGCGGTCGACGGTGCGCGCCACCTCTGGGTCGGCGAGAACCAGACCCGCCGTGTGCTGAACGAGATCGTCAAGGTGGTGAACCCGGAAGCGTCGCCGTTGCCGACCGAGTGGCCGGACGGCGAGGCGGACTGAGTCAGCGCTCGTTCTGCCGGGGGATGATCACCTGGCGGTAGATGATGAGCACGGCCGCCGCGACGGGAATTGCGATCAGCGCGCCGAGGAGGCCGAGAAGGGATCCGCCCGCGAGGGCCGCGACGACGACCACCCCGCCCGGGACAGACACCGCACGGCTCATGATGCGCGGAGATATCACATACGCCTCGAGCTGCATGTAGATCAGGTAGTAGATCGCTGCGATGAGCGCCGTCGTCGGCGTGCCGAGGCCCGGGATGAGGCACGTGAGCACGATGATCACGGACCCTGTCAGCGTGCCGACCAGGGGGATGAGCGAGAAGAAGAACGCGACGACCGCGAGTACGGCCGGGAACGGCGCGTGGATGATCGAAAGGAAGATCGAGCTCAAGATGCCGTTGATGACACCGAGCGTGACCTGCCCCATGACGTAATGACCGACGGAGTCGCTGATCTGCTCGGAGAGATCGATGAAACGTGCTCGCCGCGACGCCGGGACCAGCTGATAGACCGCGGACTTGAGGGACGGAATGGATGCCGTGAAGTAGATCGTCAGGATGAGGACGATGAATGCGCCGGTCATCCCGGTGAGGAAGGCGATACCGACCTTCAGGACGCCCTGCCCGATGGAGCCGCTGATGCTTCCGAGGTTCTTGAGGACCCAGTCCTGCACGGTGTCGAAAACGGTGTCGACCTGCAGGCCGGGGAAGGTGTTCTCGACCCAGGTCTTGAAGTTGCCGAGGGTGTTCGGGTCTTGCACGATCGTGGTGATCGATGCCACGAGCTGTGAGATCTGGTCGACGATGGTCGGAACGACGAGCAGCACCACGCCGGCGAACAGGGCGAGGACCGCGACGATCGTGATGAGGACCGCCGCCCAGCGGGGGAGCCGTCGACGGACGAGGAACGCGACGACCGGTTCGAGACCGAGCGCGAGGAAGAGCGCCGTGCCCAGGTAGAGCAGGATCGTGGAGAGCGTCTGGATGCTGCCGATCAGCAGGAGCCCGAGGCCGACTCCGAGCGTCGCGACAAGCGCCACGCGGAATGGGTTCTGGATCTTCACGGCTCTCCTTCGACGTCGGCGATGTGTGCCAGACTACTTGGCGGTCCCAGGCGAGGCCAACGACCCTCCCGGGGCGCACACAGGTCGTGTTCGCTAGTCTGGAACGTCGAGTCATCGGCTGGGCGCACGCCCCGGCCGGGGAGGAACTATTCGTGCGATTCGTGTGGGCTGTGGCCGCGTTCGTGCTGGCCGCCGTGATGATCGCGAGCGGTGTGGCGCAGCGGACCATCTTTCAGGGTCCGAAGACGGAGACATCCACGATCAACGTGTCCGACACCGCGTCGTACACGCTCATCGACGGTGCGGTGCTCGACCGGCTTCCCGGCTCCCAGACGCTGCGTGCTGCCGCCGACGGCACGGTGTTCGCCGCGTACGGTTCCACGGCCGACCTGAAGGCGTGGCTGAGCGATACCGAGTACAACGCCGTCACCCTCGGCTCCGATGAGAAGGTCGAGACCGCAGTCGTGCCGCCGACGGCGGACAAGAGCGGTGCTGTTCCGGATGCCGCGCACCGCGACCCCGCCGGCGCTGACCTGTGGCTCGACGAGTTCCAGCAGGACGACATCCTCATCGAGCACCTGCAGCTCCCCGACACGATGAGCGTCCTGCTCGCGACCAACGGCACCGACCCGGCTCCCGCCGACGTCTCGGTCACCTGGGCGGTGCACCGTTCGACGCCGTGGGCGGGCCCGCTGATCGTCGGCGGCGGCATCCTGATGGTCGTGGGCGTCTTCCTCTACATCCTCGGGATCCGGAAGATGCGACGCTCCCGCGGCCCGCGCCGGAAGGCGCTGCCTCCGCTGCCCGAGACCGAGCCGATCGACCTGTCCATCGAAGCCGAGGACAAGGGTGTGATCAGCGCGGGGGAGCCTGCGAAAGCGCCCGCCCGACGCCGTCGCGCGTTCCTCGCGCTGCCACTCGTGGTCGTGTCGAGCCTTGCGTTCACGGGCTGCACCGCGGACGCCTGGCCCCAGTTCGGCGGATCGGCGTCACCGACACCCACGGCCACCGTCGTCGATGCGGATGATGCCCAGGCCCCGGCGGTCACCGCCACGCAGGCCGAGCGCATCCTCGGACGCATCTCGACTGCGGTGAGCAAGGCCGATGAGAAGAAGGATGCGACCCTCGCCGCCACACGGCTGACCGGTGCTCCGCTGGCCGAGCGCAAGACGAATTACACTCTGCGCGCGAAGCTGCCCAAGCAGGCAGCGCTCGACGCGCTCCCGGCCGGCGGCCTGAAGGTCGTGCTGCCGCAGGCGTACAACGGCTGGCCGCGCACGGTCCTCCTGGTCGCCGATGAGAAGACCGGGGACGATGACACCGTCGAGTCCACGATGATGATGATCACCCAGGCGGACCCGTGGTCGGAGTACAAGGTCGCCTACAGCGGTCGGCTGGAGGCCGATGCGCTGCCCGACGTCGCCCCGGCATACCTGGGCGCCGCCGCAGTCCAGCCTGACTCGTCGTTCCTCGTGATGCCGCCCAGCCAGATCGCCGCGGCGTACGCCGATGTGATGGACAAGGGCGACAAGAGCCAGTACGCAGGGCAGTTCGCCATCGAGGACGACCCGTTCCTGAAGGGCATCGCCGAGAGCCGCAAGAAGCAGCTCGCCGATTTCGAGAAGACGGCGAAGGACAAGGATTCGGGCAAGAAGACAGGAAAGATGTCGTTCTCCTCGGAGCCTGGGTCCGCGGACCCCCTGGCGCTGGCGACGCTGGAGAGCGGCGCGATCGTCGCCGTGAACGTGGACGAAGTCGAGACGGTCACTCCGACGAGCAAGGACTCGGTCATCAAGCTGACGAAGAACGACACGGTGAAGGCTCTCACAGGTGTGAAGGAGTCGCAGTCGGGCTTCAACACGACGTACAGTGATCAGTTGTTCTTCTATGTTCCCGGCGTCGGATCGGCGGACGCTCAGATCCGCCTGCTCGGGTACTCGTCCAACATCCTCGGAGCCAAGGTGATCAGCCAATGAGCCAGCCCAACCCGGGTGCCGTCCTGCGCGGTGCCGTCGACCTCTCTTCGCTGCGCAACCGCCCCGCCGCGTCGGCATCGGCGTCGGCACCGAGCGGTGCCGACGGAGCAGCCGAGAATGTGTCCGGCGTCATCATCGACGTCACCGATGCGACGTTCCCGCAGGCGGCCGAGCTGTCCAAGACCGTACCCGTCGTCTTCGATCTCTGGGCCGAGTGGTGCGGGCCGTGCAAGCAGCTGAGCCCGGTCCTGGAGAAGGTCGTCACCGAGTTCGCCGGCCGGATCGTCCTCGCCAAGGTCGATGTGGATGCGAACCCGCAGCTCGCCCAGGCGTTCCGCGCTCAGTCGATCCCCATGGTGGTGGCGGTGCTCGCAGGTCAGGCCGTGCCGCTGTTCACCGGTGCGGTGCCCGAGGAGCAGGTGCGTGAGGTCTTCACCCAGCTCCTCCAGGTCGCTGCGCAGAACGGCGTGACCGGTTCGGTGCCGATGGGGCAGGATGCCCCGGCTGAGGCGCCCGCGGAACCCGCGATGCCGCCGTTGCATGCCGAGGCGTTCGCCGCCATCGAGGTGGGCGACTATGCCCGCGCGATCGCCGCGTACGAGCAGGCCCTTGCCGAGAGCCCTGCTGATGCTGAGGCTCAGGCGGGTCTCGGACAGGTTCGGCTGCTGCAGCGCGTGCAGAACGCGGACGCGGATGCGGTGCGCACCGCTGCGGCGGAGGGCCCGACCGACGTGGACGCCCAGCTTGCTGTCGCGGACCTCGACATCGCGGGCGGGCACGTTGACGATGCTTTCGCGCGTCTGCTCGATCTGTTCGCGCAGCTCGCGGGCGATGAGCGCACTCCCGTGCGCGAGCGTCTGCTCGAGCTGTTCGAGCTCGTCGGCGAAGCGGATCCGCGCGTGGGTGCTGCCCGGCGTCGGCTGACCTCTCTGCTGTTCTGATCAGACGCGGTCGGGCACCAGCCACAAGACGCCCAGGGGCGGCACGGTCAGCCGTGCACGCCCGTGCGCGTCGGCGCTGACCGCTCCCAGATTGCCGACCCCTGAGCCGCCGTAGGCCGCGGCATCGGAGTTCAGGACTTCGCGCCACGTCCCGGGGCGCGGGAGGTCGAGACTCATGCCGTCGACGGTGTCACCGCCGAAGTTGCATATGGTCACCAGCATCCCTCCGTCTCCGTCTTCGCGTGAGAAGGCCAGGACGTCCGGATTCCAGTCGGGTGCCCCCAGACGGTGGAACGCGTCGGCGTCGCCGTCTCGCGCCCACAGCGCGGGGGTGTCCCGGTATGCGCGCCCGAGGGCGGCGATGAAGTCCTGCAGCTGCCGGTGGCTGGGCTGGTCGAGAAGCCACCAGTCGAGGCTGCGAGATTCGGACCACTCCGAGAGCTGACCGAACTCCTGACCCATGAACAGCAGCTGCTTGCCGGGATGCGCCCACATGTATGCGAGGAACGCGCGCACGTTGGCGAGCTTGCGCCAGTGATCGCCGGGCATCTTCGAGAGCAGACTGCCTTTGCCGTGCACGACCTCGTCGTGGCTGATCGGCAGGATGAAGTTCTCGCTGAAGGCGTAGACGAACGAGAACGACAGCTCTCCGGCGTGATGGGAGCGGTACATGGGGTCGCGCTCGATGTAGACGAGCGAGTCGTTCATCCACCCCATGTTCCACTTGAACCCGAAGCCGAGTCCGCCCTGCGACGTCGGTGCCGTCACACCGGGGAAGCTGGTGGACTCCTCGGCGATCATCGCGATGCCCGGATGGAGTCGGTACGCGGTGGCGTTCGTCTCCTGAAGGAAACGGATGGCCTCGAGGTTCTCCCTGCCGCCGTGGATGTTCGGCTCCCACTCGCCGGCGGATCGCGAGTAGTCCAGGTAGAGCATCGAGGCGACGGCGTCGACACGCAGGCCGTCGACGTGGAACTCGTCGAGCCAGTACAGGGCGTTGGCCACCAGGAAGTTGCGCACCTCGTTGCGGCCATAGTCGAAGATGTAGGTGCCCCAATCCTTGTGCTCGCCGCGTCGGGGGTCGGGATGCTCGTACACGGGTCGCCCGTCGAACCGGCCCAGGGCGAACCCGTCCTTCGGGAAGTGACCCGGCACCCAATCGAGGAGAACGCCGATGCCGGCCTGGTGCAGCCGGTCGATCAGATACCGCAGATCGTCGGGGGAACCATACCGACTGGTCGGTGCGTAGTAGCCGCTCACCTGATAGCCCCACGACCCGCCGAACGGATGCTCGGCCAAGGGCAGGAACTCGACGTGGGTGAAGCCGAGCTCCTGGACGTGCGCGATCAGGGGATCGGCGAGATCGCGGTAGCCCAGCCCCGGACGCCACGAGCCGACGTGCAGTTCGTAGACCGACATCGGCCGATTCACCGGCTGCGATGCGGCGCGGATCGACATCCAGTCCTCGTCACTCCACGCGTACGATGACGCGGTGACGATGGAACCCGTCGCAGGCGGTGTCTCGGCGCGTCGTGCGAGGGGATCGGCCTTGAGGATCCAGTCTCCGTCGGGCGTGAGGATCTCGTACTTGTACACGGCGCCGATCCCAACGCCGGGCACGAACAGCTCCCATACGCCGCTCGAGCCGAGCGTGCGCATGGCGTGGCCCGCACCGTCCCAGCCGTTGAAATCGCCGACGACGCGCAGGGCCTGCGCGTCGGGCGCCCACACGGCGAAGGCGGTGCCGGTGCTGCCGTCGTCGTCGCGCGCATGGGCGCCCAGGACGTCCCACAGGCGCTCGTGACGGCCCTCGCCGATCAGGTGCAGGTCGAACTCGCCCACCGTCGGCAGATGACGGTACGGGTCGTCGGCGGTGAAGTCAGGGCCCTCGGGATACGTCGTCTCCAGCACGTAAGGGCCAGAGGTTCCCGTGCGCCGACCCTCCCAGATCCCCGCGCGCAGGTGGCTCAGCACCACGCGGTCACCATCGGCGAACACGGCGGTGACGGTCTCGGCCAGCGGGCGTCGCGCTCGCACCCACCAGAACGGCCGTCCCGCGGCATCCCGCCCCTCGTGCAGTCCGAGCACGTCGTGCGGACCGTGGTGGGCCCCCGCGCCAACGCGGTCGAGGAGTTCGTCGGAAGTCATGACCGTCCCTTCACGTGCACGATGTGGACCGGCTCGGCGAAGGCATCGAGCCGCACGAAGTTATGGTCCGTCCAAGTCCAGTCGGCGCCGGTGACGAGGTCGCGCACGGCGAACTCCTCACCCAGGGGGATGCCGAACAGCCGCGTATCGAGGTGGATCATCGTCTGGCGGACGGAATGCGGATCGAGATTGGCCACGACGATGATCGTGTCGTCGTCGCCGGTGCCGGTCAGCGCGCCGTCGGCCCGCTTGACGAACACGAGCACCGCATCGTCATCGCTGTACTGCACAGTCAGGTTGCGCAGCTGCCGCAGCGCCGGGTGCTCTGCACGGATTCCGTTGAGCAGTCGCAGGTACGGAGCGAGCGAGTCGCCGGACGCCTCGGCCGCCGCCCAGTCCCGCAGCTTGTACTCGTACTTCTCGTTGTCGATGTTCTCTTCAGAACCTGGGCGAGCAACGTTCTCATACAGCTCGTACCCCGCGTACACGCCGTACAGCGGAGAGGCGGTCGCGGCGATCGCGGCGCGGATGCGGTATGCGGGCCGCCCGCCGAACTGCAGATACTCGGTGAGGATGTCGGGCGTGTTGACGAACAGGTTCGGGCGGAGGAAGTCGGCGGTTTCGTGGCTGATCGAGGTCAGGAACTCCTCGAGCTCGGCCTTGGTGTTGCGCCAGGCGAAGTACGAGTAGCTCTGCTGGAAGCCGACGCGCGCGAGGGCCTGCATCGGGTTCGGCCGTGTGAAAGCCTCGGCGAGGAAGACGATGTCGGGATGCTGCGCCGTCACCTCCCGGATGAGCCATTCCCAGAACCACAAGGGCTTCGTGTGCGGGTTGTCGACGCGGAAGATGCGCACGCCCTGGGCGATCCAGTGCTCGACGATGCGCAGCACCTCGGCGCACAGCCCCTCGGGATCATTGTCGAAGTTGATCGGATAGATGTCCTGGTACTTCTTCGGCGGGTTCTCGGCGAAGGCGATCGAGCCGTCGGGGAGCGTCGTGAACCACTCCGGATGCGTCGTGACCCAGGGGTGGTCCGGCGAGGCCTGCAGAGCGAGGTCGAGGGCGATCTCGAGTCCTTCCGAGCGCGCGTCCGTCACGAAGCGGCGGAAGTCGTCCAGCGTGCCGAGGTCGGGGTGGATGGCGTCATGGCCACCGGTGGTGGCACCGATCGCCCAGGGGGATCCGGGATCGCCGGGGCCGGCCGTGAGCGTGTTGTTCGGTCCCTTGCGGTTGGTGTGGCCGATCGGGTGGATCGGGGGCAGGTAGAGAACCTGGAAGCCCATCCGCGCGACGTCGGGCACACGCGCGGCCGCGGTGGCGAACGTGCCGCTGCGCACGCTTCCGTCCGCCTCCCGCACTGCGCCTTCGGAGCGCGGGAAGAACTCGTACCAGGCTCCGACGCCGGCGCGCTCGCGCTCCACCCGCAGGGAGAGGGTCTCGCCGGCCGTCGCCAGAGATGCGAGCGGCCGGTCGCGGAAGACGACGGCGAGGTCCTCGTCGCGCACGATATCCAGGGCGGCGTCAGGGTCGGCGGTTTTCAGCACCTTCGCCCAGCGACGCAGGGCCGTGCGCTGCGCAGCGGGACGGTCGGTCTCGGCCGCGGCCCGCGTGCACAGCTGCGAGCCCAGCAGTGCCATGACCGCGGCATCCACTCCCGCCTCGATCTTCACCTCGGCTGCGTGCCGCCAGGTCGCGTAGTCATCCGCGTACCCCTCGAACCGGAACGTCCAGTCGCCTTCGGCGAGCAGCGCGATCTCGACGCGCCAATGGTCCAGGCCATCCCCGAGGGGGGAGAGCCGGTGCACCGACTCCTCGCCCTGCGGGGTGAACAGGCGCAGCTGCACGCCGATGAGATCGTGCCCCTCACGGAACGCTGTCACCTGGAAGGGGACGATCTCACCGGAGAAGGCCTTGGGCTGCAGCATCCCGAATCCCGGCAGTGCGGGGCGCGGGTCGACGAGGGGAATGCGGCCCGTGGCGGTGGGCGGCTCGTGGGCGGGTCCGGGCAGCGTCCGCACGGGAATCGCCGACCGGCTGCGCCAGGCGGGTGCGGTCTTCGTACGAGAGCGGGATGCCACGGGTCGAACCTATCGCGGCGGCGACGACGGATCGAGCACCCCGCGGTGCGGAAGACTGGGAGGACGTCATTCGTGGATGAAAGGCACGCGATGGGCATCACGCACGATCGCTTCGAACGGGTGCGCCGGGAGTGGGGCGATGTCGGGAGCTGGGCCGTTTGGGCAGAAGCGGCCCCGGGGCACGGCGTCAAGGACGGTGTGGGCGATCTGTCCGTCCTCGACCCGGAGCACGACAGCCGGGTTCTCGACATCGTGAACCCGGCTGTCGTGATGCTCGGCATCAACTGTTCGGGCGCGCCGACACCGGCACCCTTCAGCAATTTCCACGACCCGTCGCCACGCGCGAACCATTTCAAGCTGCGCCACGCGTACCGGGGAACGCCGTACTGGGGCGCCTACCTGACCGATGCCTTCAAAGGCATCGACTGCTACGGCGCGAAACGGACGATCGCGTTCCTCCGGGCGCATCCGTCCATCGTGCGCGACCAGCTCGGGCGGCTCGACGACGAGCTCGCGGCCGTCGGGAGCGACGACCCCCTCGTGATCGTCTTCGGCGCCGACCTGTTCGGCCTGCTGAGCGAGAACTGGCACGACAGTGCGCGCCTGATCAAGGTGCCGCACTACGCGCACTATCTGAGCAAGGAGGACTACCGGGAGCAGGCGCTCCGCGCGATCGACGAGTACCTCGTCTCGGGCGGGGACGCCTGAGAGGGCATCGCCTTGCCAGGGTGCGTTCACGCCGCCGTCTGAAATCAGGTGTCTTCGCGAGATCAGGAGGATGTGCGACGGAAACGGCCTGATCTCGCGAGAACACCTGATTTCGCGCGGGGTGCGCGGCGGGTCGGAACCCGCACCCGAGGGTTATAGGCCAAAGGGAGTGGATGGGTTGATGGTCTAGCCGCGTGTTCTCGCGGGGAATCAATGATCGGTATGGTCCGTGATGCTTGATCGTGACCCTTCCCTCCAACTCGACGACCTG
>Ga0164242_10002132_pt1 | contig 23015 bp, 17 predicted proteins | sample OricomgcompostMG_FD_108783 | JGI IMG/M metagenome (GOLD analysis project Ga0164242, IMG submission 108783) | Miracle-Growth compost microbial communities from Emeryville, California, USA - Original compost - Miracle growth compost (MG) ... | reverse complement strand
GCTTAGATGCAAGAATGACCTTCGAAGAAAGTTTTACTATTGACCAAATGTATCAAGGTTACTTGAAATTGTATCATCAAATTAATAAAGGATCATAAGTATGGAAATAACCATTATAGGAGGCTCGGGCTTTATCGGAACCAACTTGATCAGCGATCTACAAGAGAGTCTGCGTTATACTGTTACCAATATAGATAAGGCGGAATCGTCCATTTATTCGCCTCTCACCCAGATTGCAGATATCAGGGACAAGGCGAAGTTGAGTCAGACGATAAAACCTAGTGATTGGTGTGTACTGTTGGCTGCGGAGCACCGGGACGATGTTACCCCCCCATCTCTTTATTTTGATGTCAACGTGGCAGGAAACAAAAATGTTTTGGATGTTCTTGACCAGCAAGGAATAAAGAAAGTGGTCTTTACCAGTACGGTAGCGGTATATGGACTGAACAAACCTAATCCTGATGAAAATTTTCCTGCTGAACCTTTTAATGCCTATGGCGAAAGTAAATGGCAGGCAGAGGAGTTACTGAGGACTTGGTATCAGAAGGATCCTGAAAACCGGACCCTGATTATCTTGAGACCTTCAGTGGTATTCGGTCCCGGAAACAGAGGAAATGTCTATAATCTTCTTAGACAAATAGCTTCTGGGAAATTTATGATGGTGGGAAAAGGGAACAATAAAAAGTCTATGGCCTATATTAAGAATATTACCGGGTTTATTAAATATTGTATTGAGAGCGGAATGAGCGGCTACCACCTATTCAATTACGCCGATAAACCGGATTTGACCATGAATGACTTGGTAAGAATAGCAGAGGGGGCTGTGGGCAGGAATTTGCCGCCGGTACGGATACCTTATTTCTTCGGCTATCTTGGAGGATTATGCTTTGACATATTAGCAAGGCTGACGGGCAAAAAATATTCGGTGAGTTCCATTAGGGTTAAGAAATTTTGCGCCAATACCCAATATGATAATAAAGCAGTTAGTAATTCCGGATATAGACCGGTCTGCCCTTTACACGACGGACTAACTAGGACCATTGAAACTATTGCAACGGAGACGGTATCCTAGTAGATATCTACGGAAACGAAATATTTCTATTTTTATATAGAAAACGTAATCCTCTTCATAAAATTTGAATTGAAGATGTAATAGGACTGCTTGGGAGGATTTTGCACTTTTGTAGCCGCTACTGCTTAGTTAGAACTAATCTCGGATAATTCCGTTTTAGATACTTCGATTGGCTTTCTCTTTCGTGGCGGCAAGGTACTCAATTCTATTGCATGAATAATTTTGAATTCTGGAAGTGGACGGGGATTTTGAGCAGATCCTTTTTGTTGCCCGATTGTATAGTATAGAATGGTAGTCAATAGGCAGCACATCATGAAACAGGAGATAATTAGCCAAGTGGGGCTTACATTGCTTAATAGATAAGCGAATCCAATAAAAGAAGCATTCACAGCAGTTAATGTCAGGGCAATTTTTCCATGACTTAGTCCTAAGAGCTGTAACTTGTGATGGATGTGATTACTGTCGGCCTCGAAAGGTGATTTTTTATGTAGTATACGAATCGTAAAGACCCGAAAGGTATCAAAAAGCGGTACAATAAAGAAAGCAATGAGTACCGCCGGATTGTGATGGAAAAGGTTATTCTGCACTTCAGAATTTGCCTTCATAAACAGAAAGCTGAATGCCGCCATAAGATATCCTATGCACATGGAGCCTGCGTCACCCATAAATATCCTTGCAGGTTGTTTATTATAAAAGAGAAAACTCACTAATGCTCCTGTAAGCGCCAAGGAAGCAATTAAGGCGTTGTTCATCCCGACTATCCAAAATATGTAACTGAATATCAATGAGATAAGTAAAGAAATGCCACCTGCAAGTCCATCGATTCCGTCAATTAAGTTAAAGGAATTAATGAGCAATACGACTGCAAAGATGCTTAATCCAATAGAACAAGGAGCGGATATCTGATAAAGGCCTAATATTCCATGTAAATCATTGATTCTGAATTTACCGGGGACAACCAGTATTGCAGCGGCTAACAATTGTCCAATTAGCTTTTTATAGGGTGTAAGCGGAACGATGTCGTCCTTAACACCAATAAAATGAAGTATAATTAATCCAAGAATAAGATATTGCAGATATACTGAATCTGAAAAATTGGTCCAACAGACAAAGGAAAGAGTGAAGCCAGCGAAAATTGCGATACCGCCAAGGTTTGGGACGTATCCCTTGTGGGTTTTGCGTCCTCCAGGTTTGTCATAAATCTTACGAATAAAAGCGACCTTAATTATGACAGGAATAGAATAAGCGGAGATGATCAACGCTGTAGCGAAACCTAATAGGGGAAGTAGGAATGTCGTTGACATATAATAGGGCCTTAAGTACTGATGCAGAATCTGATAGCACGATTGCCTCAATTGCTGCAAAGATATTATATAATTCTTATCAAAAAAGATATTTTGCAAAAAATCGTTTAGTAAAGGCATAAATAGAAGATGTGAATAAGTTGAAAGATGAGCTGAAAGATGATCATAAAAAGTTGATGTAATTCATGAATTGACATAATGTGAATGTCTAATATAATTTTAGTGAATTTAATTGATTAATAGTAAGTTTATTATACAATATATACTAATATAATATATTAATTATAATTCAAAAAAAGAAATCACGAAAAAATTGTTGTTATTTTGCATGATTTCTTAAAGTGGGTGATTAAAACACTCAGGATTTCAATAAGATAGAGGCGTTTTTTGATAAACAGAAGAAGACTATACTCGGAATAGGTTGTTTCCTATACTTAGAATAAGCTGTTTCTCTTGACGATTTTGGTTTGATTATTGCTAAATGAGGAGACATTATTAGAATTCGTTAACGACTATGAAACAAACCTTACGAGATGGGGTAATTGCCCTCATAATTCTTTTAGTTCTTTCTTCCTGTGCATCTACAAAGCATATCGCCTATTTTCAAGACATCAGTGATAATGTCAACGACACTTCTGAACTGCTTTCTCATCCTCCCGTAAATCCCACTATTGGGCCTGATGATATTTTATTAATTACCGTGAGCGGAGCGAACTCTAGTGCGGCACAGATGTTTAATCAGCAATCTATAAGTCCTGCTAATTCTCAATATATTGGCGCATCAACCACTACAGAGAGTCTGTATGGACGGGCTTCGGATATGAATTTAGGTTATTTGGTGGATAGCACCGGAACAATTAACTTCCCTATATTGGGAAGGATAACAGTGGGAAATTTAACACTCAGTCAAGCTCAAGATACAATTCAACAGCGGCTTATTTCGTACTTGAAAGATCCTCTCGTAAATATTCGCTTCCTAAATTATAAGATTACTATCTTGGGAGAAGTAGCACATCCTGGTACCTATACCATCCCTAACCAACAAATTACCTTATTGCAGGCGCTTGGACTTGCCGGCGATATGACGATTTTTGGGAAAAGGGTAAATCTAATGGTGATTAGAGAAAAGGACGGGAAAAGGCAATTTGGAAGGATTAATTTAAATAATTCGCAAAGTCTATTTAATTCACCATTTTATCATTTGGAACAGAACGATGTAGTTTATGTAGAGCCCCGCAGGTCTAAGTTGTGGAATACGGATCAAGCCGCTTTACGTAATGTTTCTATTGTTGCTACCATTTTAAGTGCGGTGAGTATTCTTGTTACTCGTTTTTGAAATCCTAGCCTTTCTGCATTTATAGGTTGAAAATTTAGAATGTTTATTGCGTGCTTAAATACTGATATATAGAATATGGAGAGCCCGTCATCATTTATTGAAACTCAAGAGGACCAAACTATAAATGTGCAAGACATTATAAAAAGGTGTATTCGTCATTGGTATTGGTTTGCTATTGGTATGTTAGTGGCATTGACGGCGGCCTATGTTTACACTTTATATGTGACGCCAGTATATCAGACGTCTGCAGAATTATTGATCAAAGATGATAAGGGATCCCTGGGTGGCAGTGGTAACCTGCAAAATGATATCTTGGGACAATTAAGCATGCTTGAAGGGAATTCTAATGTGCAAAATGAAATGGCTATTATTTCTTCTCGTACTATTTTAGAAAGAACCGTACGAGATCTCGGTCTCCAGACAGCATATTTTACGCCAGGAAAGATGAAGAATGGGGAGATCTACTTGAATACTCCCGTTATCGTTACTCCGCTTTTTTTAAAGGATTCCGTACACAGTTGTACATTGAAAATATCGATCAACTCAGATAATACCTATTTGATAGAAGATGATAATGGGCAAGTAAAGGTTGCGCCCGGGAAGACTGCAACGCTTAATAGTGGAATTTATCTTATAAAAGATAATCCTAAAAAGACGACTGATTCGATATATTCCAATATCATGGTAGTTGTCTATCCGTTAAGTACAATTGTTAATCAATACCAAAGAAATTTTTCTCTTAGTCAGACGGATAAAAATTCTTCTGTCATACAACTGACATTAAACACTACTGTGCCGCGCAAAGGAGATGATTTTCTGAATACCCTTATTAGAGAATATAGCTTGGCAGGATTGGCGGATAAAAACATGACGGCAGAAAATACAATCAATTTTGTGGATACTCGACTCGATTCTGTATCACATGAATTGTCTGATGTCGAATCGAAGCTAGAACAGTTTTTAAGTGCTAATTCAGTTGCCAACATTGATGAGCAAAGCAAATTGTTTGTGGATCAAGCCAGTCAGCTAGATCAACAAATGGTTCAGCAAAAGATGCAGACTGATGTTTTAAAGCAAATCCAAGCCTATATAAGCCAACCCGAAAGGGCGCATGATTTAGTCCCATCTACTCTGGGCATCAGTGACCCCACACTATTGACGCTAATGCAAAGCTATAATGAGCTTCAGTTAAAGCGATCAGAACAAGTTCAAGCAGGAGCAGGGCCTGATAATCCCATTGTTAAAGTAATGGATCATCAATTGAAGAAGTTAAGAAACGACATTAAAGAAAACACGACAAATTTGCTACAGGGTTCGCAATTGGCAGCGGCTAAACTGCAACAGCAAAATCAAGACTTCGAGGGAAAGATAAGAGATGTTCCTCATATTCAGAGGGATTATATTGCTATTAAGAGGCAGCAGGATATTAAGCAAACACTTTACCTTTATTTATTACAAAAAAGAGAAGAAGCGGCTATTACGCAAGCTGCATCAGTTTCAAATAACAGGGTGATAGATGACGCAAAAACTGATCTTATCCCCATTGCCCCTAAGAAAAAATTGATTTATTTGGCTGCATTTCTGCTTGGTGTGGCTATTCCGGGCGGATTATTATACTTAAAGGAGTTGTTGAGTAGAAAAATTACTTCTCGGCAGGATGTGGAAGCCCATACGGATGTACCTATTTTTGCCGAAATAGGGCATAGTAAAGAAGCTGGCCCCGTTGTAGTTGTTTCTGGTGGCAGAGGAGCAGTTCCGGAACAGTTTAGAAATCTCAGAACAAACCTCAGTTTCGTCTTGGGAACTGCCTCGAATAGGGTGATTCTTGTCACCTCAAGTATGGGAGGTGAAGGTAAATCGTTTATTTCTTTAAATCTATCGATGACGTATGCCTTGTTGGGAAAGCGAACGGTACTACTTGGCTTAGATCTTCGTAAACCTAAAATAGGAAGCTATGTTGGATTAGAACATCATCCGGGTATTTCCAATTATTTATCTGGCCAAATATCCATGGACGATCTACCTGTTGAACTAAATTTCGGAAAGCATAATTTATATTTTATCAATAGCGGGCCTATCCCTCCCAATCCCGCTGAATTACTGTTGCAACCCAAAATGGATGGGTTGATTGATTATCTCAGAGAAAAGTTTGAATATATTATTTTGGATACGCCTCCCGTCGGGTTAATTACAGATGCACAGATATTGGGTAAGTATGCCCATACATCGCTTTATATTGTTCGACATGAATATACACTTAAAGATCAGATAAAGCTATTGGATAATTATTATAAAGGGAAGCGGCTGCCTAATTTGGGTGTAGTGCTCAATGATATCAAGGTTCCAGATGCTTATCGTTATGGTTATGGTGGCTATGGCTATGGAAATGGCTATTACTCCGAAAAGGGAGCAAAGAATGGAAAACCAGATATTGACGTATATGATCAATTAAAGAAGGGTGTAGGAAAATTATAAGAATTCCTTCAAGTCTGTTTTTTAACAGTATTATTTTTATTCTGAAGTCAATTTGTTATGCATTCGAAATAGAAAGGATGATTAGGTTTAATATACTGTTTGTGTCATTACAATCTACTTTCAGCAACGAATTATTAAAGGTATTCTTAAATACTTGCTTTCTCTTCTTTTTATTTTGAATATAATTCTCAAAAAATATCGGATATAGAAATTTTCAGCTTTTTCAACTGCCATTATTGGCGTTGTCTATGGAATTTTTAGGCATAAGAGACGAGGAAGAAGCTTCAAGGTGACTTTTAATTTTGATTGAGGTTGTTTTACCTTTTGATGTAATAGATTCAGAAGACGAAGGAAATAATTGGTAGAGATTTTTTCTATTAAAGGAATGTTTATCCTTTTGAAAGTAAAAATAACTTGACTGTATTTTTTTGATATACAAGTCCGATTTATGGGGCTAAAGTGGCGAAGCTTTGCTTGGAAGTATGCGATGATGAATTTATTTACAGATTATATATAAAATATTGATATTTATGGATAATAAAGCAAAGCACAAGATCGCCGTCATCGGCTTGGGGTACGTTGGCTTGCCTCTGGCCGTTGAATTTGGGAAAAAATACGACGTGTTGGGTTTTGATATCAACGGCGATCGTATAGCAGAATTACAAGAAGGTAAAGACCATACTCGTGAGGCCGATCTTGAAGGGTTGAAAGAAGCTACAGCCAAACGAGGCGACAACATTGGCCTATGGTTTTCCTTCAATAGGGACGAGCTAAAGAAATATAATACTTATATCATTACTGTGCCTACGCCAATTGACCAATTCAAGACGCCTGATCTTACGCCGCTTTTAAAAGCATCGGAAATGATAGGCAGCGTGTTGAAGGTAGGGGATATTGTAATTTACGAATCTACTGTTTATCCAGGATGTACTGAAGAGGATTGTGTGCCAATACTGGAAAAAGTATCTGGACTAAAATTCAATATTGACTTTTTCTGTGGCTATTCACCCGAAAGGATCAATCCTGGAGATAAAGTAAATACTTTAACAAAGATAAAAAAAGTTACTTCTGGTTCAAATCATGAAGTAGCAGAACTGGTAGACCAATTGTATAGGAGTATTATCGTTGCTGGAACACACAAGGCTCCAAATCTAAAAGTTGCTGAAGCTTCCAAGGCTATAGAAAATGCTCAACGTGATGTGAATATCTCATTTGTAAATGAGCTCGCGCTGATTTTTGACAGGATTGGTATTGATACGACAGATGTAATTGAAGCTGCTGGAACAAAATGGAATTTTCTGAAATATAAACCTGGTTTGGTTGGTGGCCATTGTATTGGAGTGGATCCGTACTATTTGGCGCATAAAGCGGAGCGTGTTGGGTATCATCCTGAAGTAATCCTTTCAGGAAGGAGGCTTAATGATAATATGGGTATGTTCGTAGCCAATAAGGTAGTAAAATTAATGATCGCTAAAGGCCAAAGGATAAAAGGGGCTAGAGCACTCCTATTAGGAATTACTTTTAAGGAAAACTGTCCAGATATTCGTAACACCCGCGTGACAGATATTTACAAAGAACTCACTCAATTTGGTATAAATGTAGAAATATACGATCCGCATGCTAATAAAGAGGAAGTAAAGAATGAATATGGTCTTGAATTAGTAGATAATATTAATAAACATTATGATGCGATCATCTTGGCTGTTTCACATGAGGAGTTTAAGGATATTGAATATAAGGCTTTAAAAAACGGAAATAGTACGGTCATCTTCGATACCAAAGCTTTCTTAGATCGCGATCTTGTGGATGGACGGCTCTAATAAAAGAAATACTAGATAGCGTTATTAAATTTCGTAGTTAAATTAATTTAGTTGGCTGTTTGAAGCAGCCTAATCATGAGTTTAAAAAAACAAGCAATTTCTGGACTTCTCTGGACTTTTACCCAGCAGTTTAGTGTCAGAGGAATAAATGTTATTGTCGGCGTTATTTTAGCGAGGATTTTAATGCCCTCGGCATTCGGTTTGATTGGAATGCTGGCTGTGTTTGTCGCTATTGGTAATTCACTCATGGACAGTGGAATGACGTCTTCTTTAATCCGCACACATGGAGCGAATCAAGAAGACTATTCTACTGTTTTTTTTGTAAATTTATTATTTAGCATAGTTCTTTACGTCGTCATCTATTTTTGCGCGCCACTTATTGCAAGTTTTTATGATCAGGAGATTTTAAAATCTATAGTTAGAATATACACTCTTTCGTTTATTATTCGTGCATTTGTTGGCGTTCAAACAACGAAGTTGACAAAAGAAATGCGTTTTAAGCTGCAAATGTTTATGCAGATCCCATCCGTTATTGTAGGCGGCTGTGTGGGCATTGTGATGGCTTATAAAGGGTATGGTGTCTGGAGCCTTGTTTGGATGAATTTAGTCCAATCCTTTTTGTTCGCCGCGCAGCATTGGATTTTTGCGGGCTGGGCGCCAAGCCCAATAATTGACAAAGCTAAGTTAAAATATCATTTTCATTTCGGATATAAACTAACACTTTCAGGGTTAATCGATACGATATATTCTAATGCATATAGGATCATCATCGGAAAGTATTTTTCGGCAACAGAATTAGGTTATTATACGCAGGCGCAAACTTTACAGATGTTGCCTGTAAATAATATTTCTATAGCCTTAAATAAAGTTACTTATCCTATGTTTGCTGCTATAAAGGATGATGATTTAAAGTTGAAAAATGCCTATCAAAAATTATTACATCAGGTTATTTTTTGGGTTGCTCCCTTAATGGTCTTAGCAATATTAATCGCGAAGCCTTTGTTTTTACTACTACTTACAACAAAATGGCTGCCTGCTGTTCCTTATTTCCAAATATTATGCATTACAGGAATTTTATATCCCTTTCACACATACAATTTAAATATTTTAAATGTAAAAGGACGATCTGAATTGTTTTTATTTCTCGAACTAATTAAAAAGGGTGTTATTACGGTAGGCATAGCTATTTCAATATTCTATGGGATTTTTGGACTGTTAATTTTCCAGGTAATTTTTTCAGTATTTGCATTTTGGATAAATACATACTACAGTGGTAGACTTATCAATTATCCCGCATTTGAACAAATAAAGGAAGTATTACCTACCATTTTGATTTCATTTGGTACGGGTTTGCTTCTTTGGTTCTTCAGCCAGTTTGTTCTTATACCCCTGTTTTTAACTAATTTTGTTATGTTAATAGTGCTTGTAGTGCTTTATATTTTAATTTACTTATTATTAGCAAAGTTATTTAAAGTAGCTGCACTTAACGATTTTAAACAATTAATTTTAAAAAGATGATTCTCGTTACAAAGCCGTTTCTTCCACCGCAGGAAGAGTATGAACAATATTTAGCTGGAATATGGCAGCGACAATGGCTGACAAATATGGGTCCGTTGGCCAATGAGTTGGAATTGAAGTTGAAGGACTTTTTGAGACTGAATCATTTATTATTTGTGACTAATGGAACAATAGCCCTACAAATTGCCATCAAGGCTTTGGGCCTAAGAGGAGAAATTATTACAACTCCTTTTTCTTTTGTGGCAACTACTAGTAGTATTGTATGGGAGGGCTGCCGACCAGTTTTTGTAGATATTGATTCAAATACTTTGAATATCGATACTTCAAAGATCGAAAGGGCTATTACCAAGCGTACTACTGGTATTTTAGTAACACACGTATATGGTAATCCCTGTGATGTGGAAGCCATTGATAGAATTGCTCGTAAATACAAATTAAGTGTTATTTATGATGGCGCTCATGCGTTTGGTGTTGAGATAGCTGGAAAGTCTGTTTTTGACTATGGTGATATTTCAATTTGTAGCCTTCATGCAACTAAACTTTATCATTCTGGTGAGGGAGGTCTATTAATGACTAAAGCTCCAAGTCTATTAAAAAAAATGGCCTATATGCGGAATTTCGGATTCGATGGTCCTAATGCTTTCGCTGAATTGGGAATTAATGGAAAGAATTCAGAGTTCCATGCAGCTATGGGGTTGGCGAATTTAAAATATGTAGACAGCATTATAAAGAAAAGAAAACTCTTGACAGAATATTATTATACAAAATTGCAAAATTTAGACGCTGCTTTTCCGATCTGGAATTCACACGCTACCAGGAATTATGCTTATTTTCCGATTATATTTCCGACTGAAGAAATGTTGTTGAAATGTATGGACATATTAAGTCTTCATGAAATTAGTACTAGAAGGTATTTTTATCCTTCCTTGGCTGCGGCTCTACCATATTTAGAACCAATGCCATTACCCGTTATTGATGATATCTCAAGAAGGGTTTTGTGTTTGCCTTTATATTATGATCTGTCAATTGAGGAGATTAACCTAATCTGCAGGCTATTACTGCGTGTGCAAAATAATTAATATGATTATCGTTGGCGCAAAAGGATTTGCTAAGGAGGTATTGGAAATATTTTATCAGAACGGCTCTCTTAGTGACATTGCATTCTATGATGATATTGACCCAAATGTCGCTCCATTTTTATATGATAAGTACCCTGTTTTGAAAAATGATGATCAAATACAAGGCTTTTTTAAAAAATTCGGATTTGAATTTACTTTAGGGGTCGGTAATCCGTTAGTACGATTTAGGCTGTTTAATAAATTTAAGAAGTTAGGCGGGACCTTTACTTCATGTGTTAGCCCATTTGCTAAGATAGGGCACTTTGACGTTAATATCGGATGCGGGTGTAACATATTAGATAGTTCAATTATTTCAAATGGAGTGAAAATTGGGGATGGATGTATTATTTATTACCATAGTATGGTGACACATGATTGCAGAATAGGAGATTTTGTGGAAATTTCTCCAGGTGCCACTATTTTGGGTCGTTGCCAATTAGGTTCCTTTATACAGATTGGTGCAAATGCAACAGTTCTGCCAGATATTAATATTGGCAATAATGTAATCGTTGGAGCGGGTTCGATCGTAACGAAAGACGTTCCTGATAATTGCTTGGTTGTGGGTGCTCCTGCAATGGTCAAGAAATATTTTCAAGAGCCTAATTTTTAAATTTCCCGGAACCTGATTTTTAACTTACCTAATTTAATATTGTGGACAGAAAAACACGAATCCTTCATGTAATTGATGATAAAAAATTTTTAGTTTATTGCGAGAGAACATTTTCGCTCTCTGACTTAGAGAATACATATTGCTCTGCAAAAGATTTTAAGAAATATATAACCGAAAACATATTTGATATTGTCGTTGTCCACTATTTAACTGAAGAAAGTATTACAGTGCTAAATTCTGTTAATATTCGACCACCTGTAATTTGGTTTTTTTGGGGATCTGATGCCTTTTGTTTGGGAAGATTTTATAATAGATTCCTTTTGCCTAAGACAAAATATATAAGATTAAAATTGTCATTCAAAAAAGGAATTTTGAATGGCTTGGTAAACACAATTAAGTTAATTTTACCAACCTTAGTAGATAGGAGGCAATATTATCAAGAATTAATTAAGTCTTTCGAAAAAGTTGCTATTGTGGTACCAATTGTACCTGACGATTTTAAATTATTGTATGATAACTATTGTATAAAGTCTACTCCTTTTCATTTAAGCTATATTAATCCTGTTTTTGATTTAAAGAACCCATTTGATATACAAGGTGATGATATCTTGGTCGGTAATTCTGCAAGTTTGTCTAATAATCACATAGAGATAATTGATATCTTAAGTAAGGCGAATATATATAATAATAGAATAGTTATTCCACTTAGTTATGGAGACAAGGTTTATGCTAGCTATGTGGAACGCTATGCGAAAAAAAAGCTTCGGAATGTTTGCTGTTTAACCAATTTCCTTCCGTTCTCTGAATACCAAAACATTATAGAGTCTTGTAGTATTATTATTATGAATCATTTAAGGCAACAAGCATTAGGTAATATTGTGCAAGCTTTGTTGAGTGGGGCTCACTTATATATGCAACCGTCATCTACCGTATCTAAGTATCTAAAGGAAAATAATTTTTATTTTTCTAATGTAAATTCGAATCTTATTTTAAGGCCTTTAACAGCTGATGAACGAAAGGTAAATAGAGATAGATGTATTGAGGTGTTTGGAAAGGAAACCCAGCATGCAAAAGTTGCTCAATTGATCCAAAAGGCCTTACAATTATAATGTCATTCATTTTGTGTCCAGGAGAATGTTAAACGATCTCCAGTAGGAGATTTTCGAGACTCTTTTTTAAATTTAATGTTGAGGTCTTGATTTTCGATAAGAACTATGAAACGGAATGACTGATGGAGGCGATATTGCCGAGTTGAGCATTGAACTAGATATCGTCGTTAGAAGTATCACTACTTATCGGATTACGAGTTATAAAAGATCACGTATGCTTATATTATATTTCCTATTTTTTTCTGTTTGGCTTTACTCTAATTATAGGAGGTATAAATTTACCCCTTCTACATTTCTACTTGGAATCTATTGGCTTTCCTCACTGGCAGCACAGTTCTTATTGTATGGATATAAGACATATAGCGAATCGCGAATTGAATTATCTGCTATAATTTTCCATATCATTTGCTTATTCTTATTTTTATATCCTTTAATAAGATTCGGCAATGAAAATATCATAAAATTTCGCTTGCCTTCTCTTAAATATATTAAAATTTTTTCCTGGTTTATAATTGCCCTATCGGTAATAGCTATCATCGTAGCTGCCTATAAAGTAAAGTTTGTTTTCTCATTTAGTGATTTAACTGAAGCCAGGAGATTGCATAACGCAGGTGAATTGTATGATAGAAATAATGGAGATTTTTTTGACTATATAGCTAATATTGGACCTCATCTTGCTTTGTTTGCGCTATTTATGTCGTTTTATGTTTTTGCTTTTTATCCTCGATCTAAGAAATTATTTATTCTGTTATTTATTTCGAGTTTTTCTATAGTGTTAGGTAATCTCGCCATTTTAGGACGCGACGGTATTATTAGATGGTTTCTTTTTTTCTTTTTCGTTTATTCGTATTTTAAGAGATATCTTTTACGGAAGACCAAGCGGTTGATTCGGTTTCTTTTTATATTAGTTGGACTGCCGATAATTTTGATTTTTTTTAAAATTACAGATGTAAGATTTACGGGAAGGGATGAAGGTCTTTTTTATTATCTAATAGATTATACGGGACAATCGTTTATATATTTTTCTTATAATTTTAATCGATTTATTGAAGGGACTAGTGGAGGCAGAATGAATTTCCCAATTTTGTTTCCTTCAAGTGAAAGAGCCCAAATGGGCCACTTGAATGATATTTATATGGCTGACTATAATCTAAATACTTTTTCAACATTTGTCGGTAGTTTTTATTTTGATATGGGATTAACAAAAACACTTTTTCTGGCTATTTCATTTTTTTTATTCTTTTTATTATTTTTTAAACGACGTAAAACTTATTCATTCACAAAGCTAATTGTATTTCTTATATTATATGAAGTTGTTTTACTTGGGGTATTTTATTATATGTTTTCTAGCCCTACTGTAATTAATACTTTTATTTTGCTCATATGCATTGCTGTATTTATCGTATTTAACGAAAAATATTTCCATAAAAATAGTAAGAAAAGGAAGGGAATGATGATATCTACGTATAACTAAAGCGAACCTTTCTTTCTTTAGATAGTCTAAATTAATTTCCCATTTATGTTTTTGTATCTTATTTTTTCTAAAGGCGTAGCTTATTGAAGCAAAAAAGATGAGGAATTGTTTGTGTCATTAAGGTTAAGGACGCTATAGACAATAATATGGAGATCGTACTATTGTCAAGAGTTAAAATACAAAGTACAATATTTAGCAGAGATAACCGCAGTATGGCACGTTTCTTGGCGTTCAAGAAGCATCATGATGTATGTTTTTTGAATAACGATAATATCACGATATATTTTAAAATACTGAAAGGTGATGCATTTATAGTGAATATCCTACCGCTAAAGAAAGAATAAGAGATCTCCGTGATTGATAATTTATTTTAATACCTCATGGATTAGTTATTAAAGTACTTTATTTACTATTTATGAAAATTCTTGTAATATCTTCAGTTATTCCGTCTCCCATAAAAGAGAATGAAAATGATATTTTACTTAAGACTGCGGATATGCATAAGCATTATAAGCGCGACGTTGAATATTCTTTTGTTCTAGTTATTCCGTATGCCAATTATCTGCTTTCAAAGATTTCTAAGCGATGGCATAATTATTACAAATTGAGGAAACAGGGAACGTACCTAAGAGGAGGATATGAGGTCAAAGTTGTTGGTATTCCGATGTACGGAAATTCCGTATTTAGAAATCTTTTTTTCTCAAGAATTGGCTATTATTTGAATAAGAGATTTCTACACAAAATAATTACAGACTTTCGACCAGATATCATTCATGCTCATAACGTATTAGTCGATTCGGTACTTGCCTTCAAGTTATCAAAGAGATTTTCAATTCCATATATTATTACGGATCGCTCTATATACTTATATAAAGAAAGTAGACTTGTCGTTAACCGGCTTAGAAAGGCGAGTGCGGTTATTAGTGTTAATCATCGATATAAAAGCATTACAAAAGATATTATAGGAAAACAAAAATCTCATATTATTCCACATGGTATTGATCAATTTTTTTTTGATTACAACGTAGATCTAAATGGCACTCAATCCATTCATAAGATTGTGACCATTTGTAACTTGTTAAAATTAAAGAATATTGATAAAGTTTTTCAAGCTTTAGATAGAATTGGTGGAAATTTCATTTATGATATATATGGTTCAGGTCCTGATAGCGATAGATTGGAGCAGATATTATCTCAACTTTCTATAAAAAACAAAGTTCAATTTAAAGGTTATTTAAATCATAATGACGTTCCGAAAATTTTATCGGAATATGATTTATTTGTAATGCCGAGTTATCCTGAGAATTTTGGGCGCGTTTTTGTTGAAGCGATGGCGGTGGGCTTACCAATTATTGGCGCCAAGGGTGCAGGGATTGATGGGTACTTCGAAAATGGATATGCCGGATATTTTGTAAATATTGACGAGGAAAATGAGCTTTTTGAAAAACTTAAATTAATTCTTTCTGATCAAAATATGCGGAAAAAAATGGGAGAAAATGCAAAGAAGGCTGCTAGGGAATTCTCATGGGATATAATCATTGATAAAGTTGATTCTTTGTATAATCTTTCAATAAGTCAAAAACTTAGTATATGAGCTATATTAATAGAAAAATCTTCGAGCTAGCCTATACAAGTATGGGCCGAAAAGAGATTGCATTTTATAATAATGCCCTTCGGTTAAATGAGTTAAGTTATGATGAACAAATTGAGTTGCAAAATGAGAATTTAAGAAGGCTCATCCAGTATTCTTATAATAATGTGCCTTATTATAATAAATTATTCAAATTACTAAATTTGCATCCTCAAGATATTGATACTAAAGACGATCTATATAAGCTTCCAATTCTCAATAAGGAAATAATTAGAAATAACTATAATGATTTTTTCCCCCCTAAGCCATTTTCGTCAAGGTATTTTAATTGTACAACTGGTGGATCGACTGGAACGAGCCTAAAGTATCGTTGTAGCGAAGAATGCTATTCATTAGGCGTTGCTTTGATGTACCGAGGATGGGGTTATAGTGGATACAAGATTGGAGATTCTGTTTTTTTCTTTGGAGGAGGAAGTATTATTAAAGGAGAGGAGTCTTATAGGGCGAAATTATCCTACAAACTGCGAAATCTTCACCCATATTCGTCTCTTGGAGTTTCTAATGATGATTTTAAATTGATTATTGAGAGGGTTCGGCGATTGAACCCGTCTTTTTTCCGTGGTTATGCAAGTTCGTTATATCTTTTAGCCAGATTTGTTGAGGACTCGGGAGGAATTAATAAAATCGGCATAAGGCCACCAGTTGCTGTTTTCACCACTGCAGAAATGCTTTATCCTAAACAGAGAGAAGTCATTGAAAGTGTAATGCAGACGAAAGTATATAATAACTATGGCCTTAATGATGGAGGGGTGAGTGCATATGAGCATCATGGTGTAGGAGGATTATTGATTGATACAGAAAGAAGTATTTTAGAATGTGTAAATATGGAAGGACATAGCGTGATTAATCAAGAGGGGCGGATACTAGCAACGAGCCTATTTAATTATGATTTTCCATTTATCCGCTATGATACAGGAGATTTGGGTGTGGTTTCAGACGAATATTTATTAAATGGTGGCAAAAGGCTTATTTTGAAAGCGTTGTTAGGGCGCGCGACTGATTTTTTGGAGGTTAATGAAAAGAAGATAGGAAGTCCGGCTTTGACTGTGATTATGGGTAAGACTGATGCTCACAAATATCAAATTATACAAAGGGGTGATTTACTCAGAATCTTGATAGATCGCGGGGATACCTTTGATGATAGACAGGAGCAGTTTATCAGATCCTCATTAGAATCTTATTTAGGGAAGGTAAAATTATCCTTTGAGTATACCGACCAATTTGTGCAGTCAAATAATAAGCATAAATTTATTATTAAAGAAAAGGGATTGTGAATAATTGTTAATATACGTTTTCTGAAAGAGGGATTATTTCTTCATAATTTAAGTACTGAAATAAAATGGGTATTAGCACTTCTCTATATGAATAGGATAAATTAATGAAAATGACAAAAAACAGAAAGTATTATTTGTCAATTGGGTTAGCTTTTATTGTTTTTTTTATAACCACTAAAAGGACTCGTGGACAATATTCTGAGAATTTCAAGGTAGATTTTGTTCGCAAATTTGATAGTGTTGTATCCTGCAAAAATAATCCCAATTCCTCACAAAATGTGACTCAAGTATCGAAGCAAGGTAATTCGTTGACCTTCATGTCTTTGTCCGATAACCTAGACGCTAAAAACCTCATGTTTGAGGCGACCGGAAATGTTAAATATTTGCAAGAGAACTATGGTGTAATTACGAATGTTCTTAATGCTGGTAAAATAAAGGGAGATGTCAATTTAACTTGGATTTCTAAATCTAACTTGCCTCAATATAGATCTACTAATGATAAAGAAGTTATATTATATGAAGGTTATCTATGGAGATATGTAACAGCATTTCAATATCTGATCGCGCAGAATTCAAATAACCCTCAAATATCTAAATTGAAAATCCCCATCAATTATACTGAGAATGTTTTCTTTAAGTGGTATAACAGATCTATTAAAGAATATGGTGATGATTCTCAACTACAACACATCAGAATTCACATTGGCTCACATTGGGCAATAATTGCAATGTATCTTTATAAACTGAGTTCCAATACAGATTATAAAATAATCTATAAAAAATATTTTGAAAGATATAATGAGGCATTGCGTAACAACCTCAAAATAGATACTATTGATGGACATCCCTATTATATTTGGAACTCCACTTATGATAATCCCTTTACTAATTTGCAAAAGAAAGATAGAGCTCGCCAGAAAAGTTATCGACCAATTATTCAAGATGTAACTCATGGAAATCACGTAGTACAGTATGTTATAATTTCTTACGAGCTTGGATTAAATGACTGGACAAAACATGATATTCAATTATTTGCCAATACTTTAAAATATAAGATTTGGCAAGGGCGTACAAAGTCGTTTTCCGATGACATAGACGGGTCAAGAGATCTTGATAAATCCCTCCAGAATACCGGCTGGAAGCAATCCGATGGCTGGATGAAGTTAATGCTTTATGATAGAAGCCTATATCCTCTTTATATTACTTTTTATAAATCGAATGAAAAAGTAATAGACAAAACATATCTTAATCTTCAATTTTATGCTGATTTTGCCATGTATCAAAAGTTATATTCTGAATGAAAACACATGTTTTACATATTTGTAATGATTTTTTAAATTCAAAAGTTCATGCTAATCTCTATGCTGCATTAGATTTTAAAGGATTAAAGCAAACGATATTCGTTCCTTTTCGAAAAGGGCAAGAAGATAGGATTAATAAATTTGAGTTTTCAAATATTGAGTCTTCTATTGCTTATTCATCAGAATTGCAGGAATATTATCGTGCTTTTTTCTATAAAAAGATTGATCTTCTTTATAATGATGCGGTATGCGCCATTAAAATTTCAAATCCTGATATAGCGCATGCGACAACATTGTTTAGCGATGGAGCTGTAGCCTATAAGCTCTATCAAAAATACAATATCCCATATGTTGTAACGGTACGGAATACCGATTTAAATTTGTTTTTTAAATATATGGTTCATTTGCGGCCGTTAGGATTAAATATTTTAAGCAATGCGAAGCGCATTATTTTTATATCTCCCGCATATAGAAGGCGAATATTTGAATTCTCTTATATTCAGCCTTATATTACTGAACTCGAGGCTAAGAGCGTAGTAGTGCCAAATGGTATTGATCCCTTTTGGATTGAACATGTACAACACAAAAAAAGAGTTATTGGGAGCCATCCCAATATTTTATATGTGGGGAATTTTACTCGCGGTAAAAATGTTGTGAATCTCGTTCGTGCAATTGACATGTTAAATAAGAATAGTGCAATTTTCAATTTGAACCTTGTTGGTAGTGGAGGGAATGGCTTTAAATCCGTAATGAAGTTAGTTCGAGGTAAGAAATATATAAATTATTGGGGTAAGATTGCTGATAAAAATTTATTGAAACAAGTCTTTGTCGATAACGATATTTTTGCTATGCCATCTCATCACGAAACGTTTGGACTGACCTATATTGAAGCGATGTCGCAAGGATTGCCGATTTTGTATACTAAAGGAGAAGGAGTTGATGGATTTTACACTCATTCCATTGGTGAAGCTGTGGATAGCCGAAATGTGAAAGAAATCACTTCGGGAATTAATAAAATTTTTAAAAATTATAATTATTACGATTTTGATCCTAAAGAAATTGTAAAAAATCATGACTGGAATAAAATCGCTGAAATATACATGCGAATTTATCAGTCAGAACGGGTATAATTTTTAATATTCTAATTTTAAGAGTGTTGTTACTGTTGTGTTAGGGTAATTGAATAAAAATTCAGGATATTTTTACGCACTTAGTCTTATTGTATCTTTTAAATAATGGGAGGCAGTATATGAGCCGCTTTACTGCGGAGTTTTTGATGATTACCATCTATCGCGATTGACGTAGTCATGATTCTCCTATAATAAAGGGCGCATGGCTCTCCGCTGCAAATTTCTGATGGCATGAGTTTCGATGCCATAACATTAAAGCGATTGGCGACAGAATTAGAGTGTGGATAGTATTGGAATAAAACTGAGTCAACCATTTTATTATTTCCTTAATAATATAGGTTGTGTATCTCAATGTAGGCGTTATCCTTCTTATTGTTCCATTTTTAAATAATGTGTAGCAATGATTCTAAGTATTGTGTTTGTATATGGTAGATTAAGGCTATCAGAAAAATATTTTTTATCGTATCAAGCTATAATGTGCCACGCAGATTAATTTCTGATGAATGATTTTAATCTTATATTCTCTTTCATGCAATTTGTTAAGTTAATAAGAAACCATTGAATGAAAATACTGTATATTCATCAATATTTTAAAACACCTAGTGAGCCAGGAAGTACCAGGTCTTATTGGATCGCCAAAGAATTAATTAAGCATGGGCATCAAGTAACTATGTTAACCGCGACCGATGGAATCAGAACGAGGGTTCAAAAAGTAAAAGTGGACGGTATCGATGTCATATATTTACGAGTGCATTATGATCAAAGGATGTCTATTGGTAAGAGGCTTATTTCGTTCTTTAATTTTATGCTCGGGTCGACTTTTCAGGCAATAAGAATCAAGAATGTGGACTTGGTAATCGCTACTTCTACTCCCCTTACGGTTGGATTTCCAGCTATAATTTTAAAATATTTAAAGAAGATTCCGTACATATTTGAAGTCAGGGACTTATGGCCTGAAGTACCAATACAAATGGAGGGCCTAAGGAATCCTATTTTAAAAAAAATGTCATTTTTGTTTGCTTTGTTAATCTATAAGAATGCGAATCATATAGTTGCATTATCTCCAGGAATGGTAGATGGTATTGAAAAAAGAGGCATATCAAACGAAAAAATTTCATTGATTCCAAATATGGCTAAAATAGATGCTTTTTGCCCGAGAGTTAGGAATTATGAATTGATGGAAAGACTGGGTCTTAAAAAGAACAGCCTTAAAGTGATTCATTTTGGCTCGCTTGGAATTGCGAACGGAGCCTTTACAATTATTGAAAGTGCCGCTTTGCTGAAGGGAAATGATCAAATTGAGTTTGTATTTATTGGTGGGGGAGCGACAGAACAAGATTTGGTTAAAAGTTGCGTAGAATTAGATCTTGAAAATGTACATTTTTTGGGTAAATTTCCAATGGATATGACCTCTCAGATCGTTAATCTTTGCGATGTGTCAATTGTAAGTTTTAAGGATTTGCCTATCTTGTATACTAACTCCCCTAATAAATTATTTGATTCCCTTTCGGCGGGGAAGGCCATACTAGTAAATTCTGCTGGGTGGACTAAAGAGCTAGTTGAAAGGAATGCATGTGGCGCTTACGTCAATCCAAACAGGCCTGAAGAGTTAGCTCAAAAGTTACTTTATTGGCTTCATCAACCTGCCGAAATGGAACGGATGGGTGCAAATTCTAGAAAGTTGGCAGAGACAAAATACGATAAGACCATACTTTGTGCGCTATTTGTAAAGCTTGTGCAAAACGAAGAAAGACTGATTAGATTTAAATGAGATATTTGCTTAAGGAATTATAAGGTTTGTTTCTTAATGGTAATAACTCCCTGGTCAATTGATTCATTAGTTCTATTGGAGTAATGACATAATTTTATTCTGAATAGATACTTATTTCTATGCTATTGACTTGCCTAGCGTCATAAAAACCATTTGTAAAGCAAATAAATGCTTCAGTAGATTATGATAAAATCCTTAAAAACACTAGTAAGCCTTATGAGATAAGATGGTCAACGTATGACGCGAAAATCAATCAGGATGTATAGATCTTTAGTAAAATATTTATTAGACTTAGTTGTTTCTTTGATCGGATTTATCCTTCTTTTACCAGTCTTTGTTTTGGTGACTTTTGTTCTAGCTATTGCTAATAATGGGGAACCTTTTTTTCTTCAGTCTCGCCCTGGGAAGAATGCACGGATCTTTAGGGTCGTTAAGTTTAAGACTATGAATAATAAAAAAGATGAAAAAGGGAACCTGTTGCCGGATGTACAGCGGCTAACCCCAGTTGGACGGTTTGTAAGAAAAACCTCTATAGATGAAATTCCTCAATTATTAAATGTAATTAAAGGTGATATGAGCTTAGTCGGTCCACGTCCATTGTTAGTAGATTATTTACCTTTGTATAATGAACAGCAGCGCAGAAGACATGAGGTGAGGCCGGGCATTACAGGATGGGCACAGGTGAATGGTAGAAACGCCATCGATTGGGAAAAAAAGTTTAACTATGATGTCTGGTATGTAGACCATTGTAGTTTTAGCTTGGATGTGAAGATATTATGGATGACTATACTAAAAGTAATCCAATCAGAAGGGATTAATTCTGCGACCGCCGCTACCATGGAAAAGTTTAGAGGCAATTGATATGAATATAATAGGCGCAAGCGGACATGGTAAAGTAATTGTGGACATTTTGCAATGCTGCAAGGTAGAAATCTCCGGTATATGGGATGACAATGAGCAGGTAAAGGTATTTATGGGATTTCCTGTCCGGGGAACTATAAAAGATTGCATCCAAGCAAGGCCTGCGGATCTCATTATAGCAGTTGGACGAAATGACATCCGTAAAAAAATAGCTGAGCAATTTAATGCTACCGTCTTTGGCAAAGCAATACATCCATCTGCCGTATTGTCACGAGATGTGATAACAGGAGTTGGGACGGTTGTTATGGCCAATGGAACAATCAATGTTGGATCGAAAATAGGAAAGCATGTTATTATTAATACCCATGCTTCTATAGATCATGATTGTATTATTAGGGATTATGTTCACATTTCTCCACAAGCAGGCCTTGCAGGAAATGTTGAGGTGGGGGAAGGAACGCATATTGGCATTGGTGCTAGCATTATTCAAGGGATTAAGATAGGTAAATGGTGTACAATTGGGGCAGGTACGGTAGTTATTAAAGATGTTCCTGATGGCACCACTGTTGTAGGGAATCCGGGAAGAATAATTAAACCTTAATTTAAATTGCATTTCATTCGAAGATAAACGTGTTAACCCCCTTCCTGTTGATTTTATAGGTCCATTCTAAAAGGAACTGATGGATAAATAAATTTCACCTGGCCAAATTGTTTTAATCTCATTATTGAAGTAGTCAAATAAGCATCGTTTACCTTTAAAAATCAAAGGCCACCTGTTCTATGAGTAATAAAATATGGCTTTCATCTCCTCATATGGGAGCAAATGAGATAAAATATGTCAATTCGGCTTTCAAAGATAACTGGATCGCTCCATTAGGCCCAAACGTTGATGGTTTTGAGCAAGCAATTGCCAGTCGTTTGGGAGGCCCTGTTTCAGTGGCAGCATTATCCAGTGGTACCGCCGCCATACATCTAGCCTTAATCCTTTTAAATGTATCTTCTGGCGATGAAGTAATTTGTCAAAGTTTTACGTTTTCTGCTTCTGCCAATCCTATTGCCTATCAGGGTGCCATTCCTGTCTTTGTCGATAGTGAACCGGATACTTGGAATATGTCTCCTGAATGGTTAGAAATCGCGATTCGAGAAAGGCTAAAGTTTGGCAAGAGCGTTAAAGCAATTATACCCGTTCAT